>JGI24159J19872_10000225_pt1 | contig 43189 bp, 31 predicted proteins | sample Ectturendosymbi4_FD_19872 | JGI IMG/M metagenome (IMG submission 19872) | reverse complement strand
TGCACGTGCGACCAATGCGATTCAGCATTTTGTGCACTCCAACTGACAGCTCTGATAAAACCCAAATGATGTGTTCTACTATATTGCTGTGCTTGTTTACATCCAAATACGATATTAATGGAAGCAGGCTGAAGAACAGTACCGTGTCCAGCAACAAATTTAAGTATACTAATATGTAAATCATCTGCAAGAACAATATAAAGCGTGATTAGTGTTGCTCTCAAAACACCTCCAGAAATAAGATTGGGAATCTGTATATATAAAATGCCAGTTCTGCATCGACCCGATGACTATATTGGTTTCACACCAAGCTGTCCCCTCCACATTTCACAACAAAATAGCGCTCATGCTGAAGGCTAACCAAACACAGGGTTTTCGTTAGACTGAAGCAGCTGGCACTGGTACATGCGACCTCACACATTCAGAAACAATGAATTTGGCGGCAGTGTACAATATTAAGTGGATTTTTACAACTTTTTCATGAACCAAACACTGCTCTAAATTTTGTACAAAAATCCGCCAAATTTTCCACCGAAATATTTCGAAATAGCCAAAAATCCGCGACGCGACAAACGCAAATTTTACCCCCCAACCAAATAAAAAATAGCCAAATTTGGCGGAAAATTAGCACATCTGGCTTGCGGCCTGCGAGTGTGGCGCAGAACAAACCGTCGACCATGTCGTCCTCCACTGTCCAATCCATCGACTCCCCACGGACTACACGGCCTGACGGTTCTGGACGATGAGACAACCGAACGGCTGCTCAACACCTGCCCCGATATCTAGGCGGGCTAGCAGTGGATAAAAGGACTCGCTCAAACGAAAGAAGCACATCTGGCAACACTGACAGGGTTCCCACACATTTTGAAAAATCATTTTCCATAGTTTTTCAATACCTTTTCAACACTAAATTAAAAAAGTTCAATACCATTACTTCTCTCAATTTTTTAAAATTCTTACTCATGAAGCTCAGTTTTGCACATTTCATAACGCTGCATAAAGAATGAATTGCTTTGTCTTCAGCAAAATTCTGCTCAGATGCTTCAAATCTCTTCCCCATTTAGAATTTCCAAACTTTTTCAATACTAAATCCATATTTTGGCCAATTTCAATACTTTTTCAAGGTCTTGAAAGCCAGTTTTGAAATTCAATACTTCCAATACCGCGTGGGAACCCTGCACTGAACAAGGTTCTCTGGACTGGCTCAAAGCACCTTACTATTGTCAATTAGAAATACTGACTAGCGCAAGTTTTTGCAACTTTTTTTTACAGCTTCCTAAATACTCAAAATCATATGTAGTTCAATGTTTTCAGCTGTTTCCAGGAATTTTATATTGCAACTTTTTCGATTTTTCTGTGCAATTTTTTACTGCAATTTTATCAAGTATTGCGCGAAATGAAAAAGTGTAATTAAAAAAAACACTACAAAACTATTTCAAGCAGATAAATTAGCTCTTCTGGTGATTATTTTATTATTAGCCGACGGCTAATGATAAAACAATCACCAGAAGAGCTATTTATCTGCTCGATTTGAAACCTGGTGGCAAATGCTACGATACAACATGTGTAGCAAAAAGAACAAAACTATTTCAGTTTAATTCTATTCTCTTCGATTACATGAAAAAGAGCTATATGACGGATTAGCTGCGTCTCAGTGTTATCTATGACGAAACAGTTGGTTTGCAAGCTAGAAGTTTTACAACCCCAGCCAATTACGACAGTGCCCGAACTCAATTAGAGGTGGAAGTGCGGAAAATCTGGGCTTTTGGCGAAGTCCGCGCAAACGAAAATAGGTTGTGTCAAGTCTTTCGCAGTCAAATGTGCGCATAAATGCAACTTTCGTTGAAAATAAATGCAACTTTCTCACTGCAACAAAAACTTGCCCTAGTTAGCAGGATATACGCATCACAAACGTCATAGGCCTCATAACTTCCTAAGTAATAGTGACAAAGTGAAAAAATGTACGTGAATCCATAACTAACGACTGATCGGGAGACACTAACCAATGTCTTTGCTTGAAGTAAGCCAGTACACACACAGCAGTTGGCAACCACTAAACGTTGGTAGCGGACGAAACCTGCCGGAGAAAACATTTGTCTCTGGAACCAAAAAATACCACAGGATCTTCGAGTTCTGCGAATTCGAGCCATATGCATTAATTTCGTTTAATGTTCCCTGGTGATTTCAATACCAGCGATTGCTTACCACTGCAGTCTAAAGAAACATCAAACATATACTTGCAATGAATCATATTATATACGAATTTTGTTACGCAGTGTGAACACAACGAGGTGTTGATCAGAAAAATCTTATTTTCAACCTTATGCACAAATTTGATTTCACTGCAGTGTACAAAAAGCTTATTTCGACAAATCTGACAACGTCCATATTTCTAGGCCTGCACGGTACTGTACCTTCCTGAACAGCATCACGGCTACAACTCACGACCTAATGAAAAACATAAGCAAGATCACTGAATATCCTGATACAGAGCCATAACGTACGCTCGAAATACACAACAGCAGCGCAGCACTTGCGCGCACGCCTGGTGAAGTTTTTATTGCTTCATTGTTGTGTCACGTGAAAGCGATTATGATCTGCAACAAGCGCCAGTAATTGTGATCCAACAATGAAGGAGCGCATTATATGAAACAGGTTCGCGTAGTCGCTAACGCGCGCTTTCGATGTTAATGGATGACGGAAGGAACGACGCGAAACGCGCGACTTTAATCCGCGACAAAACATCGTACAATGGATGGCGGTCGGAAACCAACACACGGGAAAGAAACTTGCTCCAGAACAATCATGAAACCAATCGCTGGTTTCTTGCACAGCAGAGGTGCCGCTGCCGATGTTTGTCAGATACAGGGAGTGTTGCAATAAAGTTGTTAAGCGTTGGGTTGGTCTTTCGCCACAGTTTCGGTGTGTGCATAAGATTTCAATGTGCAAACTTATGGCTGAGAGTAACTGCCGCAAGAGAAACAAGTGACGCGACGCAGTTGTACTGATTAGTGACTGAGCGTTCCGGACCAAGTGTTAACAAGACTGCCGGTGAGTAACAAGTCAGGGCCGCCTTCGAAATCGAACGAACAAGCTCGCTCCAAACACGCGCGCGCGCATCTGCTATCGCCGCAACTGGCCAAGCGAATGAGGAGGATTCGCAACAATCAGCAGGAATCGCTTTTCACAGCGATCGAAGAAACTTTGCCGTGACAATAAATTTCCGATTAGTACGAACGTCAGAGTCGAAGCAGAGAGAAAGTGTAAAACAAGACAAGACGCGCCACAATGCACAGAATCAAACGCCGCAGGACTGGCATGGCTGCCTGGTGATTGTAGCGAAGTGATGCGACGACAGGGTCATTTCACACTGTATATATCATCTTGCACAAATTCAACGTTTGTCAGGTAAGTTAATTGCAGCAATGAGCAAAACAGCTGTACCGGCTGTGAGCGTGGAAGTGCTCGCGAGATGCAGCAGTCGTTCAACACTAACTTGAACGGACCACGCCTCATCAGGGAAATAATACTAAGAAAACGAACTCCGCCACGCGTGCGGACGTTTCACAACTCAGACGACCGCGTTGAGCCCACCAACCACCAGCGTCAATGCTCACTGTCGCAAGCGGAACAGCGACCGGAACGCTTTTCTATTGGAATAACAAAAAACAAAACAACCTTGGAAATACTATCGAGGCGACTGTACAGGAAATTGGCGAACGGCGCCGTCCAGGAATGCCACGCGTGATAGCATGGACCGTAGGCACGCGCGCGCACGAACACACACTTACGTACAATGAAATTAGTGGCAATACATCGAAAGTGCACAAAGCTGTCAGTGATTTCGAAAAGAAGCAGAAATAGGCGAAGTTTCCCAGGACCAGGTCGTATTATTTACACAGTTTCTCGGGGAAAAAATTACTTTCAATCAACAGCAGACTGCGTCCGCAAAGGACACAGGAAGGAAAAGTCTGGCGACGAAGGATGCGCCCGAAACTTCTCAATCAACACCTTCGAATCCCTGAGAACTTTCAAGCGCTAAGTGGAGCTTTTGTCGCAGTTCCTCGAAACTGGTGTACGGCGGAAGATCAAGTCTGTTGAAGCTGAATTTAAAACAAGAAACAAAATCGACTCTTTTTTTCAAAAATAAGAAGACTTTAAGAGCAAAATGCGTAAAAACAAAAACTTTGTGAACTTTTGGATCATACAATTGGTACATGTTAACCGCGATTTACGACCGCTTTAACAAATTATCACGCAACCTTGGAGGTCTCCCACAAGAAATGCCGCTGCAAGAAACTTACCACGTGTGAGCGCGTGGCAGCTTCTCCGGCGTTCCCCACTTCTCGATGGTGAACAGTTGTGGTCCGTTGCTGCCCCAAAGCTCAGCGAAGCCGTTCATAGGCACGCGGGAAGTGCCCGTTACGAATTGCAGGAAGCGAACCCGGAGCTCGGGATCCATCAGGAGTATAGCCTAGCGTGGAAACAAAGGGCATTGTTACAGAAATAAAGGGATTATCGTTGCAGTTACGTTTAACCGAACATTACCCCAACGACTTCGCAAAAAATTCAATGGTGACGCGAACATGAAGCACAAGAACTGCCATCTCAAGCCTAAGGGCTACTTTCATCAAGGCACGGAATACACCATTAAACGCAGATCTATAGGCTCGCTCTGCACAGATATCCTCAGTTGCCACGCGAGTTTTGTGGCCAGAAAATGAAATCCGCCGGATACGCTTTCAGTTTGGGAAATAATTTTTCAGAAAACAGTCTTTCAAATACCTTCCAGAACCACTGTATGACGATATGGTTGGGAGTGTATTCGCCTTTGTAGTTGGTATTCTTCCGCCAATCGTTTACATCCACGTCACCGAGACCACACATGAGCAGTTCTAGTTCGTTTTCATCGAAGATTTTCAACAAATTTTGCGGGATGAGCTCGTTGAAGCCCTGCAAGGATACAACACTGGACCACTACGAACTGGCAAGGGCCGTGATTTAACGTGCGACGTGAAGTCGCAAAAAAGCAGGGAAGGAGCGCACAGCCACACAACAACCATGTTGCTGACGCGACCTTTCGCAGAGCAAGAAAAGGTAGTGGCGCCCGTGAATGGCGAAGCGGTTACATCGTCTGCTCTCCCAGGACACCTGGAGTAGTATCCGAGGCAGGTTTTCTGGACATTGTGCTGATCCTCGCACCTATTTCATGAAAAGTTTTAACAGTGATGTCATTCGTTTCGGTGAGGCGCGAACGTGATGTGGCCAACCCAACCATGAAAGCTGTGATGCTTTATGTTGCCTCACTGCAGAGAATATGACCGGAAAAATGCAAAAAGATGCTTACCACAAGGAAGGCTTTCATCTGTTCTTGCACACGAGAAACGAATCTCCACTTGATAACCAACCTGCAAAAGAATAACTTGAGTAGCAACCAGTACACTCACAAAAGTTTTTCGAAAACTACCCCGAAGCCAAACGTAGCCGGGTGTTAAAAAAACTCAACGCCGGGTGTTTTACATATGCACATATGCCAACCGCTTGAAGAAGATAACAGGAAAGCCAGGCGCAGATTTTGTTCAGACCTTTCAATTCCATGTAACATAAAAATTTTGTGACTTCTATGTTTGTCAATGACAAAATACACTTTGGAGCCAAAAACATATCTACGAACATCAATGCTTTCACTCGGTTTGAAGCACGGGTTGTACACAACAGGAGAAAAAGGTATTATAACGTCAGTAGCTCAAAAGTTTTGAGGGCCAGAGCAGGGGTGTAGCGAGCTAATACGTATTTCGATATATCATTAAAAAATACATTTTTAACGTCTCGGAAGTAGAACATAAAATAAATTTCCAAAATGTAATCACACCTTGAAGCGAATTGCTATGGGTGCGCCGCAAATTACGTTTCTTTTCTGCGGGGTGCCGCAAGTCTACACAGGTTGGTGAACACTGGGCCAGAGTTTCGAAGTCTGCCTCTTACAGTCAAGAGCGAAAGGACACAAACAATTTAGGAACTATTACAAAATGTTAATCGATTCAAGCACTACACGTGTGACTGCAATCGTCTTGAAAACAACAAAAACCCTAAATCACTTTTCTTACAAACTATCCAAAAACGCAAAAAATAAACGTCTGTTTGAAAAACATGTTTTGCGCATTAGTGCATTAATTGGGTGAACAATTAGCATCAGCGGCAAAAAGGAAACGCAACGCCAGTTGTCAACGTGAGCGATTTCATCCAAACAAACCACGGCAAGCAATCAGCCGCATGCGACGTCATCGCACCCACGCGCTGCTTACTGTATGTATTCTCTCTTGTTTTCGTCGGTTACTTTGATCTGCGAGCCTCCAGGCTTCAAGTCGTTCACTTTCATCTGCCCGAACAGCTCCTCGTCAACAGTGAAGCATAGCTCGAGGTCGCTGGGATCGTTCTCCAAGATCCATTTCAGTGAGTTGTAATACTCGCTGTCCTACAATGCATGAAGGTAGACTGATAAGATCGGTTGAAAAGCTTTGATGCTCCGCGGCAAAGTAACTCTGACGAATCGATGCACAGACAGATTTCCAATTACTGATAACCATACTGAACAACTACAAACGGTGCTTAGTTTCAATTTACAAGACTACCCGAATCACACAGCATTGAGGTGATTACAATCACCACTGAATCACTGCTACCTCAACTTAAAGACGCACACACGTAAAGACGAACATTATCTGCAGTGAACAACGGTTACATGACAATTGAGACCAATACATTTGAGACACATTGATTAGAGAGAGACCCACTGCTTGATTGGAGACTAGGGTTGACGTAGCTGGACCCGACCCAAAACACCACCTGTTTTTCTAAGAAAAGCCCACTTAAAAAACCCCACCTAAAAACACTACTTTTCCTCTAAAAAATCCACTACTGCATAATGTAAAAAGTAAAATGAGCACACTTGTACAGTTCATTGTAGATTTTTTTAAAATCACACAAAACGAACAGCAACGAAATTTGACGGACTTAAAAATAATTCGAACAGTTTGAGTAAGCTCTATTGGTTATCTTCTTGAGCTCGGGCAAAGCAGTGGCTCTCCAAGTTTTTTCATATTTCCCCCTTATAAACCTAAACATTGTTAATTCCTCTCCAACAAGAATTGTAACAAAGATAATTGCAAAAATTTTACACTACCTATTGTGAAGAAGCAATAGACGATTATGAACCAAACGCATTCAGTTAAAGCAGCTTGTCCTTGCATATGTAGACATTCCCAACTAAACCAACTTCGTTGTGCAGTTTTTATGTGTTGAATAAACAAATAATAAAAACTTTTATTTTTCATCCACAGATTTTCCTCCCCAATTTCTCCCTGGAACAAATTTCTTACCATGAATTAAAAACTCCTCCCTTTGTGAGCCAAGTGGCACCCTTTTCAGAACCACTGGGCTAACATGGATGAGCTTCGTACACAGAGGAGCAAGTGGCCTTTAATTGCGCTGTGACGTACGTTATACGCAACAATGAACGAGCTTTTGAGAATTTCTCATTCACTGTTACGTAACCAACGTCACAAAGCAACGATTGCATTCAGCCAGTATAATCGCGTGTTGCAGAAGTTTGTACGTAGTCATCTTGCACATTTGTCAGTGCATTTATACATTTTCCGTGTGCGTTACGTCACTTGCATTTTTATAAGTTTCATTAATATATATGTACTGTATGAGAAATTCGTGATAAGCCCGAGTGACGCTGTTGACCTGGAGTCGCCCCCGCATTCACCACAAGAACCTTTTAGGAAAAAGTAAATGTTTTCAGTGCAGTGGTTTTCAACCTTTAAGCTTTGCTTGTAGACTAGTTTCATCTATAGGTTACGTCAGAAGGGATAATCGCACAGACCATGAGTCCGAAATGAGTATCCCAATAATAAAGTAAGTGATAAAGTAAATCCGCAATGTATTGGGTGATCAAATCAAAACAACAGCAAAGGTCTCAAATGTACAGGTCTCTATTGTCTATACCTGTGCTCTCCAAACATCTTTGTCCGAGGGCCACATAAGTTATTACACAACAGTTCGAGGGCCGGACATCTTACGTAATGTGATTGTTTCAGGACATGTTATTAGGGCTGGGTTCAATTAAGTAATTAAAATTACTTACTTGAAAACCTTTACTAACTGCTTGAAATTTCAAGTAATTTGTTTTTAGAAAAGTTCAGATTTTAGAAGCCATGTCCATTGCTGCAAACCCGATACTATATATGACATGCATTATCAGTCATCACCCCTAAATTAAGCCATTTAGGCGAATAGATTTCTTGCCTGTGCAGAACGATTTGTGAGTCACAATTGTTGATTTTCATCGTGATTACAATTTGGAGATAGAAGCTCCTTCCATCAAATCGAATCGCGGCTGTTAGCCGCGAATTCTGTCTGAACCGCCCATTATGTGATTTAACAACTGCAATGGTTTTGATCTCGTACTTGCATGTTTTTAAGTCGTACTGTCGACTTTCCTGATTTACTTGAATTACTTAAGTTAGATAGGTAATCTGTTAGTTACCTTCAAAATAAATTGTTGTTACTTGAACACAGTCCTACATGTTATATGGTATCACATCAACAAAATTTTCGTAATTATATTATTTTTTCATTATTGACAAAAATGGTTTCGCGGACCGGATGAAATGGGGGTCCAATTTGGCCCGTGGGCCGTAGTTTGGAGACCCCTGGTCTCGCACCGTAAAACAACGCCAAGCCAAAGTCTAACTGCAATGCGGACATATATGGGTAAGAAAAAGCAAGCAAAAGATGAAACACGGCTCAACGCGCAATCGCAATCGACTCGTTATCGCGAGGGAATAATTTGCGAAAATTCCAACGTAACAGTCTATGACAATGTAACCTACATAAGCCCACTTACCACAGCTTCCATATCTCGCAGAGTGATCGGCTTGCCCAGCATCATTTTGTAGAACGGGCGGATGAAAAAGGCTGAAAAGACAAGCNACGTGTTACCAGAGAGGTCGTTTCAACGTACAGTCGCAANCCAGTTGAAAAGTAACTGTTGCTTGTCTTCTGCAACAAGATCTCGTGGCAGCAGCGAAGTCACGCAGGAAAATTAATGGCAGTACACGTCACGCATGAAGACGGTGCTCCGTAGAGTGGAAAAGTGACCCGGCTTTGCCAAACTATGTAATTTGTGTTTGTGCTTAGCGACGGTAAGTAAAATTACATATCTCCACAGGAAGACGAAGAAAAATAGGGAACACAATACACAACGTGCACTTCATCTGGTAACAAAAAAACTAGTCTTCGCTGTGTACAGCAGGTTGTTTAATGTTTCCGAGGTTGGGACATCAACCAGCCCTGAGGTTTTCTGGTCACGCGTCCCAATGCACAAAAATATAAGGAATGAAAACACAAGAAATGGAAGTGATACTATTTTTAATTTAGCAAACAACATGAAACTTTGTTTTGCACACTTAATACTGAGAGCACGGTGGTCTTGCAACCTTCTTGGAAAACACACTTAAAGGGACAGCCTTCCAGCTTTGTTCCATGCCAGCCCAGAGGCAGCTCCCTAAAGAAATTCATTTTTTTCCAGCATTGCCGCAAATACGTTGCTTAAAGTAATTTTCCATACTAGCGAATCTGGTCTCATAAGAATGAAGAGGTGTCTGTTAAAAAATTCGTTGCATATTTTTTACAACTCACCGTGGTGAAATCTGTGCATGACTTTTGCCGGTTCGAATTGATAAATATCATTATATTTGAAATTTCAATATTTTTACGTTTTCGTATGAAGGAGTTGTATGGGATTTGTATTTGCAGTAATTATCCGAAAAATATTCTTTTGTAATACTGACAATGGTGGTAGAGTAGAGTCATTGGCAGTTCCTATAAAATAACGCAATTTTGATCATTAACTCATACATTAAACAAAAGTTGCCCTAAAATCGACCCTTGTCATAACCCACAAGAAATATTTGCTGAAATTTGACTTTATTAATAGTGGTGTAATACTGACGATTTGAAGGATAGCTTGAGTATGGTTACAGTGGATTCCTCTCAGTAAAATTTTAAGTAGAATTTTGAAAATAACTTTACAAAGACATTTGATAAGTGAATGAATATGTAATAAATATAAAGACCACAATCACTATTGTTTCGAAGAATGGAATGAATAGTTTCAGGGTTCCCACACATTTTTAAAGACCATTTTCCATATTTTTTCAATACCTTTTCAATACTAAATTAAAAAAAATTCAATACCATTACTTCTCTTAATTTTTCAAAATTCTTTATCATGAAATTCAATTTTACACATTGCATAACACTGCATAAGTGCTTTGCCTTCAGTAAAATTCAGCTCAGATACTTGAGATTTCTTTTCCATTTAGAATTTCCATACTTTTTCAATACCTGATGTACATTTCGGCCAAATTCAATAGTTTTTCAAGGTCTTGAAAACCAATTTTGAAATTCAATACTTTTTCAATACTTTCAATACCGCGTGGGAACCCTGTAGTTTGAACCACATAAGCAGTTGTAGATCTGGGTCTGCATTCATATTGATGTTTTGACAGTAAATGAAACTCTTGTAGATATGCATATCTTCAGTTTGTTCAAAAATTTTGTTGAATTGCAGTAAAATAGANATTAATCTATAATTGGTACATCTGGATTGACCACCTGTATTGTAAACAGGTGTTATTTGAGATATTCTAAACCAGTTTAGATGGGTGCCTTCATCAACTGAAACCACGTTTTGGAAATGGTGCTGAAAATTATGCGATCTGGGTGTTTTACAGAAAACGTTCACCGCAAAAATGTTATCAGGAATGCACTTGCTTTTTCCCTCTGCGTTCCACCGAAGGCAGGCCACATACCCGCGTGCCCCTGTTCATGATGCATTATGCGCGCGAAATCCAACTTCCTAAATACGCGTTGGCTGTCACACAGTTGTAAGCGGGCCTCATTTTGAAGCCTGAATCCGACCCGAGCCCGAAGTAACAAGCCCAAACCTGACCCGAGCCCGACATTTATTTTTGAAGCCCGATTTAGGCCCGAAAGCCAAATTCACCGAGTGAGTCAAGATATGCGCAACTGCGGGGTATCGAAAAACGTAGTGTACGGGTATAGCTGCAGGTACACGGTTTTATCACATCCAAAACAGCAACCACATTGACCAAAACATTAACTTAAACAAGCATAAACTTAGCTTGTTAGTCAATCATAATGCTGCGGAATGTGATGGTTCTCAAGATAAAAAAAATGTCACGAAATTATCCACGATGGCGCTATAGGCATGAAAGAAACTACCTAGGATAGCGCTATAGCTATGAAAAGCCGGTTTGTAGGCCATCGAAGAATCGCGTAAGTGATTGATCTTTTCGAAGCAACGCCATTGCGTGCTAATTTCGTCATCTCTGTCGCCTTCTCAAGAGTATGACACTAATCCCAGCAGAGAACAAACGAACGCAGCTGTGTTTGCAAATAGAATTAGCTGAAGAAAAATCACAATCACTTCACTCACAGAAGTCACTGTGGTGAGCACAACAAAACTAGTCACGAAAGGAAAAAGTCGTTACTCTTAATGTTGTAACAAAATTTCGTATGCAGGCCCGAAACATTTTGACAAACTTACACCCAAGCCCGGCCCGACTTACAACTCTGTCTTATGCCACAACGACATCTCTATAGCAGCAGCACATTTCAAGTGTAGCGATTCCTTGTAATTCCGAAACAATTCTTTCTCGCTCCACCAAGCGCGCAGAAAACCCTTGATTTGTCAAGCAGCAAATGTTTGGGCAGACAATCTAACAAGCAGAAGCAGAGACGTTGATCACTGCGTGAACACGTGGAATCTTGAACAAAAACAAGGGATGCGCAGCAACATTCCTCTGGCAGATTGCTGCTTCACTGAACTGCGGCTCGAACTTACAACTGCTTGTAGTGACATTCACCGGCAAAACAACGTGCAGAAAAATTGTGTAGAGCTGAAAGATCATTGTTGAGTCACTACTAATGTTGCAAGAGACAAAAATTGGTCATGAGCGTCGCGTGGAACTCGGTGAGGCTGGATAAATAATTTGCGTCCTTTAAATTTTGAAGCGTTCGCCATGACACTTCTACCGACGAGTGTGATGCAAACGCGCTGCCAGCCCAAACTGAAACGCAAACAAACTGAGCATTCGTAGCAAAACGTCAGAAAAGCCGTGATATCCACCGAAAAAAAGGCTGAACAGTCACGAACCCGTGTAAATTGTTTCATTACGTAATCAATTTGGGAAATTTCCAAAATCCAACGAGCAAAACAAAACATCGAGGAGCGAAGTCACAGACTTGTAAAAAGTGTGGGTGAATCGGACATTGCGCTCGAACTGCGGTGCAAAAAAACTGGTCGACACAAGAGCTGATGGTTTGATCTAAAAGCAGAACGTGCAAACGTTAACTTGTGGTTGTGATGGTTACCGGAACAGTGGCCATTTTTAAGAAGACGCCTGGAATCGACGTCTGGCCACCGAGCGATTTGCAGTTCAAGTGCTCGAGCAATAGCGTTTATACACCGACACCACAGTTCAGATTTCACCCTTCTGCAAATTGTTGAGGACCAGATAATTAAAACAAACGTTAATTTTTACTTTTCTCGTCGTTCTATTTACATTTGTTTTCAGTGACGAGAAAAAGTAAAGCAGGCTTTAACCAAAATGCCAGCAAAGTATAAAGCTAAAAGCGAAACCATGCATGTGCTTTGTAAGATTACTTTGTGGAAATAGAAACGAAAAAGAACCTAGAAAATCGTGAATTGTTTCGTGATATTTGAGTAATCCGGTTTTGATAAATCACTTTATAAAATTTGCCAATTACGCAATCCAAGAATACTCAAAAGTGAATGTCGTCACGTTTAAAAATCTGCGCTAATCTACATCTGCGGTTCTAAATCTGGATATTGTCGCATCCCGAGGGGAAGTTGACAATTTTGGTGAGTAAAAGCAGTCTGTTCTAACTAATCCGAGGAATTGCTGAGGATTTTGCAAGGAAAGCAGCTTCGCAGAAATCACTGCGTTCATTTCACTGGTCCTAGTGCCAGTTGAAATAACATGCTGCTAGCAGCATAAAAAGGCTGATGCTACAAGGCTGGAGGCACGTGAAATGTGGGTCTGGAGAAGATTGGTGAAGGTGAAATAGACGGATAAGAAAACCAATGCGGAGGTCCTTAATCTTGTAAAGGAAAAAGGGAGTTTGTTATCGGAAATCAGGAAAAGAAAAAGGAGGTGGATTAGTCATATTCTAAGACATGAATATGCTGCGCACTGTGCTGGAAGGTAGAATGAAGGGAAAACGCCCAAGAGGAAGGAAAATACTTAAAACGGTAGATGGTATCATGAATGGCACTTACGCACAAATGAAAAGAGGACCTGAGGATAGAGAAGAATGGCGGAGGGATGTCATGAGAGACCTGCCGCAAGGCAGATTACCTTTGATGATGAGTAGCACCAAACTGTATATCCGCATTACAAGAATTCAGTAAAATATTCATATTCGCAGTGATTCACCCTAGGAGTTATTTGTTGTTTCTAATGCATGAATGAAGTGGTACAGCATTTGCGTTCACTGGCCTGGTTCTTGGTGATATTTCGTTGCTGGGGCAACGAGGGCACCGCAACTCTCACTTGGGAGGACAAGAACAAAAAAAGTTAAGAGCCAATGGTTAAGGAATCGTTTGACTTAGTCGCAAACTCGCCGCTATTGTGTTGCTGCTCCGGCCGGGCCAGGGTCGGGTTCGGTCTGGCACTGACCAGACACTCGCACAGCACGCGACTCACCGTCGAGTAGTTTCCCGTGAAACACCGCCATCCCTGCGACGCGACCGATGAAGCGGAACCAGTCGAGGTGCTCGTCGTTGCACATTCCCGAGTTCGGATTGATCTGAAGGGTGTAGTTGTCGCTGAAAAGACGAACAGCCGCGCGATAACGTCGCGTCCACGTAAAGCTGTGAATCGAACTGACCGCGAATGCGCGTTGCGAGTCAACGAAAGTTGAAAAAAGGGAACATTCGTTAGCTTCCGCCTGATTCGAATGGACGCGGCCCAGACCGATACTGTTCGCCTGTGAACTTTGCCACACATAAGTTATTCGTTGGTGACGCTGCCTGATCGCATGCCAAGATACGTCTGACGTCGTTGGTAGTAAAGGTTTTTAAGCGACGCGATGTCAATAAACCCAGAGAGCGCAACATATTGAAGAAAGACGGAGGAAAACGACACTCACGTCGCGGAATATTCGAACAAGCCGTAGTAAGGATTGAACATGTCCTTCGACAGCAAGTAGAACCATTCTCTGGCCACACCACCGTAGTCCAATCCCTTCTCGTTGCGGAACTCGATCCAGAGTCTGGCCTTGAGCAGGTCAGCCTTGCGTACTTTGCTGATGGTGCGATACGAATCCTGCAGAATGGTCTTCCTATCGACCTTCATCTCGAATCGATTCGGTATATCTCTCTGATTGAAATATCGTAGACAGTTTTCATCTCAAAGCGAAAACAGTTCGACTTGCACCAAATCGATAAACAAAAACTAGAAAACAGTGGAGAAGATTGAACAGATAAAGACGCTACAAAGTATCTGATTTGGCGATTTTTAACGACAGTTTTTCTTCAAAGCAAAACATCGCAGGTCGCTGAAACACATTCGCCTTAGTTTGGCCTTTATTGCTTTGGCAACAAAGCCAGTCGCGTTTTTAACGAGAATTTTCACTGTCACTGAGGGAAGCACAGATAGACTTAAAAAGAAAGAAAAACACTTTGTCCGAGCAGGCAATCATTAACACATCGAAGTTGCAGGGCATTAACGTAAATATTCAATTTCCGAAATGATAGACTTTTCAATCGCGCTATTTTATTTTTGTGGTCAGGTGGCTTTCTTGCGGTTGGCCTAAGTGCAAGTGCATCTCCCGACCGCCAGTGTGAAATCAATACGACGGTAGCCTGAATAGACAGCGAATGAAGCAGCAGCTGTTTGCCGTTGCCAGTTTGCGATCGGTACCCAGCCACCGTAACACCCTCCTGGACAAACATAACAAGTAGGTGACTTGACGTGACTTTTTAAATATCAACAACCGAATGACGTCCGGTCACTCTCATGCTCGTCAACAACAAGCTCGCGTTTAACAGGGCTTTGCTGCACCAGCACTCACCGGCACGGTCTTGCTCAGTTTGCTCTTGAAAAACTCATACTTCTGCTTATAATCTCTCGAGTATGGGATCGCCTGCGCAAGAAGGAAAACTTGGTTTCTATCACTTGTGACCACCTCAAGTACGCCGTGACGCACAGTGATTGCAGGTATGAGGAACTCACCGGACCGGTAATTTCAGGGTTTTGCAATCTCGGATCTTCCCACTGCGTTCGATGGTTTACTGTAAAAGAAAAGTCCACATTAGCGCTTCCTGCGGCACGTCGGCTAAACACATGTGCAGTGTCACCGTTAAACCAACGCAGCGTCCGCCGCCAGTCGTAAAAACGGAATGTTGGCAAGGACGAAACTAGCCGAGCCGCCATGAAAAGCAACTTAGAACTTTGTTTGGCCGGGTTGAAATCAATCCTGTGCAAAGGTGGAATTTTGATCACGTGTCAGAGCACAAGCGAGGCCAGGTTTCGAGCGGAGCTTCCACCAGCACTCGGCAAACAACAACAGAGAAGTTTAGGCATTTCTCTGCGAGCCATCGCGTGGCAGCAGCTCGAAACGCGCTCAACAGTCGGGAAACCACCTCGGCAGGCTCAAAACAAAACACAGTCGTGAAGCGACGCATTCGGCAAAGCGCTCAATTATCTGCGGTAGTTGATACCAAGCAGGGAACGACTGATCTCTCGTCGAAACTGCTGTAAACTGGCTCAGGGTGGCGGCAAGACACAGTTGGATTTTCAAGGGTTGTGCCTACTCGTGCTTCAACGCAAAGACTTTTTGCAAACGCAAAGGTTGAAATGCATAGGCCTCTGCAAACACTTTGCAAGAACTGCTGCTGTTTCATAACCAACTCACTTAACGGTGGCACCGTCTGTGCAGAAATGTTTTTTAGCTGGTGTTTTTACAAGGGGCTTCGTGTCGATTCCATACTAGATGTGACGGCACTCAATGGCAATTAACGCGCATTTCGGATGCGGGTGTGCTTCAACACATTATTTACGCCATAACTACTGTGTTCAGGTGGTAATGACATGTGCAACACATTTTTACGACAACACAGGAAAAAAATAAGCTCAGCAACAACGGTGCGTTGGGTGCGATGAACGCAGGGAGTCATCAGACTCAACTCAATAGCAAGCCGAGTCTTGACAACAGCAAGGAACTGGCAGAACTTTCAACCGCAAGCGGTTCTGAAACAACATCAGAATCGAGCGCAGTTATAAGGATTGTTGAAACGTGTATCATTTTTGCACTTGGTGTTAGTTGCTTGTGAACAAGATAAAGGACACTTCCTGACCAGTGTACGCGACTTGTTGAGGTTCGCTCTCGGAAAGGTTTTGAAAATGAGTCGCCTTTTTGTCGATTTCACACATTGCAAAGGAAACTTTTTTCCAACGAATCGTAGAGCACTTCGAACAAGGCGCAAAACCGACACAAGGCTCTGCTGCGATGCAACGCAAAGTGCTGCGGCGACATAACTTACTGTGGTCGACGAAGAAAATCCTCCCGTCGGTGTGGATTCGTTCCTCCCAGCCTGGCTGCAATGCACAAGTAATACAATGACCACCAGCGAATTCCTCGCAAGCGAGAAAGTGCCTTGACAAAACTAATAATGAAAAGCATGGTTCGAAAACAGGAACTAACACTGACAGCGGTTCCATTATGCGCACAAACACGCTCCGCGCCAGCCGGGAATTCTGAAGCTTTCACTGTGGGACAAACCGCGTACAACGCCTTTTGATGCTGTGCCGCAGGAATACGTTCATGCTCGACTGGATAGGTTTGCATATCGTATCTACCTGATCCTACTTGCGAATTAACTACAATCGAGCTATTGCGGCAAGTCGCAAGAGCATAGCTGGCAACTGCAAAGCACCGATAGAACCATACGTCTCAATCAACGTGATTGGCTTGACTCTGACAAAGTCATCGTCATTTTAAGTGTAGTCAGCTTTTTTTCTGCAAATCATGTGAATCTAACTGAGGGTTACTTAACCGAACCCTCAATGTCGCACTTGTTACTTCTGCTCTAGCTGGAAGCAATCAACTGCGCCCTATCGCGATAAAGGCAGTGAAGTTAAGAGTCGGCAAATCCATTTCGAAACCTAAGTGCAGATGTTTGATGGAACATCACTGATACGCAGCAACGCACTTCTGCTTTAAATATAACTCTGTTTTGTAATGAGACAAATGCAGTCATAGACAACAGCAGCTGAGATAGATACTTCTGGTGGAAGACATAAGCTGGAAAACGGTTATAAAAACCATAACTGCAATCCACGTAATCGATGCTTTTGGGGTTTAAACGAAAAAAATATTGTTTAAATACAATGTCTGTTACTCCAATTGAAAAGNCCGGCAGTGTTTTAAGTGGCACTCTGTNAGGAAGTGGTTGGGAGTGAAAAATTTGTATCTGTAATAAAAAGTGTTAAGAATACAAACATCAGACAGCAAGTGTGAAGTCTGGGGAATTAAAACCTTTCGCCGGCCGGTTGAAACTAATGTCTTATACATTGCTATAGTTAGTAGTCTAACTGAAAATACAACATGCCGGGGCCGAAATCGATAACAACTCTTGTNGGAAACTGAGGCCAGGGACAAATGACCTTAATCCCCCNAACGTTTGGAAAGTTTAAAATAAGCCGTGTTGTTGACCACATTTGTTCCATCTGTGTGATATAACTGTTTCAGCCAAAGACACGGTCAAACCTCCATCACGTACAGACCCCTGCCAACGAAGAAAGCAAGTGACTTACCGGCAAAGGGCCAAGATCGTTGGCACTTTTCAGGGTGTCCCTGTGCATGGGCGGCCGATGGGTGCGCGGGTCGTCCCAGGTGGTGATCTTGCGATTGTGGTCGATGAAGAAGACGCGGCCACTCGGCGCCGTTCTGTGGTAAATGCAGGGAGATAGTTTATTCAAAAAACAAGTTTCGAGATACCTCAGCACATGGTACAAGCTGCAAATGAGATCATTACTCAGGAACAGGAAACAACGGTGGGTTGCTTGCTCTCAACGGACAACATAATTTTTCTATGGATGAAGAACCTTTTCTAGCGTCTTCAAACCGATCATAATCTTAGAAACGATCACCAGGAAGTGACGTAGCAAACAATCCTAGCCATTTCAAAGGAAAGTGGTTTAGAACTGGAGGTGGCGGTAACCACTGTGTCGCTGAACTTCTTCAAAAATCTTTCAATCTTAATTGCTCCATCACCTACGCAAAGCGCGGCCATCGAGGTGGGAATTGTGCTGTTTCGGCAGGCAAAGCACGAAACTACCGCGGAGCTCACGTTAACCCACCCATCAACTTTTTGAGGTATTGCTGGCCAACTTTGAAGCGACTAGCCACACAAACAATGTCGACTAGCTGCACCTCTTCGATGTTGACAACAACGCAACCACAACCAAGATTCCGGGTTACTTTCCGAAACAATCGCTTACTCTTTCCGTCACTGTTGTCTTATAAATATAAAATTATTTCTCGCAACAAGTGGATAACCAAGAAATATAATTGACACAGTGCANAAGTATTAAATCTGCTGCAATTATATCTGTCAGAAGTTACATCTTCATCTTCATCTTCAACCGGTTGTTTGAGGGCCATTATTTATGGAAGATCATTGTGACTGCACAAAACANAGTAGTTTTGTAACTGAACAAGGCATCTTTCAANAATTGGGAAGAGTTTCATTCGGCGACGACCAAATTTAAATAAGCATTAGCAATTTTTCAAGCTCACACCGCCAACCATTCACTTGAAAATATCTTTCCACCAAAACCATTCATAATTACACGCAAACTTTAACTGACTGATTTTTATTAAAGAAAAACGTATTATCAGAAGCTTTCTCATTTCTTGAAGCACAAAATACTATTTTCGTGGTTCAATTAAACTTTCAAGCTAGGCTGGCAAGTAACTCAGCAGTAATATTAGCCCTCATCGTTCACTACGTTCTCGTGGCTGATTCGTTCACTATTAGGCAAACGGAACAAAGAGCCACTGTGACATTTCAACAGTGGCGTAGGTAGAGTGTGGGCTGCCCGGGGCGGCCCTTGAGTTTGGCGCCCCCGAAGCCCATAAAAATACATATTGCACAGTGACTGTCTCTTAAAGCTTTGCATATATATTAACTAGTTTGTGCACCATTATAATATTACAGTGATCTCACTGGTATGCTTTAAATACACACAAAAAACTCAAACATTGTNAGTACAAAAAGCAAAAATGACACATAGGGAAAAATAGTAAAAAAAGTGTAAAAAATTAGGACCATCTTTATNTCTGAAATAAAGCTACAATTTTNTGCACAGCAACTTTTCTTGCGTTTTGTTGGCNAATTCTTCAATGGCAANGTCAAAATTCATTTCATCTGNCAGTTGTTGCTCTATAGACAATGTGGCAAGATTTCTCAGTCGCAATGTGCTCATACTAGATCTTAAGTCAGCGGTTCTCAACCTTTTTCCCGTTAAGGACCCCCGAGTCATAAAACAATCAACCAGAACTCGCAGTAAGCTGACTGAATCTACGCGGAGTTTTCAATCGCCACGCATTTTCCTCTAGTTTAGGATATTAAAAAATAGCAATACACGAAAACTCAACTGCCATCCAAGCACCCCTGGAAATCTTCCCGTGAACCCCTGGGCGTTCGCGAACCCCAGGTTGAGAACCACTGTTTTAAGTGATTCTTGATCAGTTTTAGTTTCCAAAAACTCCTCTCACAGGCAGCAACACTAACGGCAATTGTGAGGACAATCCGCAGCATTATTACTATATTCGGAACAGAGTTCCCAAGGTTATACTTTTGGATAAACTACAGAAGTTCAAGGTGCCTTTTTTTCTACTGTGAATTGTACATGGGCAACATCGCATAACTGTGATGCAACGATAACGTTCTTCTTAATTGCACAACAATGAACAACAAGCGACGCAACAACTATCAATATTTCTTTTTCCGCCATTAACTGTACTCAACCTCCTATACCAGGGGTCACCAAACTACAGCCCGCGGACCAAATCCGGCCCGCAAAGACATTTTGTCAATAATGAAAAATAATATATTTACGAAAAACATGTTGATTTGGTAGAATGTAGCATATCCCAAAACACTTACATTCCGTGTGACTATGATGTCTGGCTCTCGAACCTTTGAGTAATAGTTTATGTGACCCTCGGAAAAAAAGTTTGGAGACCCCTGGTTTATATTATACAACTAACTGGCCTACTTGGAATCTGAATGCAGCACGGTAATCTAAAAATTTTCATAATGGCGCATCAACATACTGAAGAAAGAAATCATTTCCCCTAATAAAACGAGGAACCCTCACGGAACCCTTAAAACTCACGTAACCCCACTACATGTTTTGCGGAACACTAGGGTTCATCAGAGCCCGTGTTGAAGAATACTGAGCTAGATTATATTTCTCCACACACATGGAAATCCATTTTGACGAGCACAAATCCAACCACACATTTCACAAATGTTTTTTAGACCCAGCAAAGCGCTTTTATTCGCAGGTACAAAACTTAAGAGCACTTGCAAACAGACATGGGGTAATCGTAATTGATTACAATTTTTTGAGTAATCGTAATCGATTGAATTGACCAAAAATGAAATGTAATCGATTGCATTGCCAATTTAATCGTAATCGACGATTACGTTCACGATTAAACTTGGAGATCTTCACCCTACTTCACTGTGCGCTGAACCTCGGTTGTGGTGGCTGGGTTTCCTTCTTTATCATGGTTTCTTATGGTTATGTTTCAGTGGAGGCCATTTCACGTCTGTGTGCTTCAAATCCAGATAGTCCATGGGCAAGCACAGCGTTTGTAGCGAATTCTCACTTTGTTGCAGCTACTCCTTTTGTTGACCGCCAGAAGTAACGTAGCGAGTCTAGTGAGACGTAGCAACAAAAAGAAGAGCTTTACTTAAAAACGGGTTGACATTTCGATAACAGAATAGCGGGACATTACGAGAGGTGTTGGTTTTATTTATATATACTTTATTCAGAGTGAACTTGTGAATGTAAGTACTGGTGTAGAGTATGCATGTAGTTAGCACAGCAATTTATAGACAGTAAATTAATTTTTTTCAGACGAATGCAGTTCTTTAATCCAAGTCGAAAGTACTTTTCCATAACTGGCATTTCATCCGTGATTTACCAGATACTGCTAAAAAACGCAATGAAACCAGTGAGGTTTTGTTGAACATTGACGTTCGGTCCAACAGACAAATGCCTGGCTATATTGGCGTCACTGTTCATTTCATTTAAAATTAAAAGCTGCACAATGCTATGCTGGCTTGGAGACGATCGCAACCCGCTGTTAGAAGAAATAGTCAGCAATTTTAACTGATAAATTTTCAGCGTTGCTGGACGAATGTTCAGCCTGATAAATACCGTTTGACTGTTAAAGCTTGAAGCCTTGATGTTTACCAACTGTATAGATTTTCAACATTGATCATTTTTGTTTAATTGATATTTAAAGTGTTTGTTGCAGTGGAGTAACTGGCGGGAGGCATAAGGGGCGATTTCGACCCCCCTAGCCAGCTAAATGTAAAAAAGAGAACCCGCTAAGCTTATATTTCTGTTTTAGTATTCTTTTAGTTTTCAGTAGTTTGTCGTCTTTTTGCGTTTTTCGGAGATTTTCCGTTGATTTGGGGTTTTAGTATAGCCATCCACACCCGGATTCACCATCATTTCTCAAGTATTTTTTCGGAGTGTTGACTTGTAGGTCACCTGCAAAGGTCAGTCTGCCTCTTTCAGTTTCCTCTAGTTTCTCTAGTTCAAACCACTAGTTACGCCATTGATTTGTGGGCTGCACGAACGTCTGATTAAACAATTATTGTAATTATTTTCCGGTGCTTGATCCTGACAGATTAGTAATTTCGTTTATTGCATTCATTAATATCGTATGTTGTCTGAAAATATACTTACATCAAATCATGCAAATTGGGTTTGTTTTTGTCCTGAAGATGTTTCAACATAAATGTAATCGCGATTGCTTTCAATGTAATCGTAATCGATAACATTGTGATTTTGTTTATTCGTAATCGTAATCAAGCAGGTGGCAAGTAATCGTAATCGATTACATTTGTGCTGTAATCGCCCCGAGCTCATCACAGCCACACGTTTGCCCACAGTCATCCACCATACTCCTAAATTCTATAACGTCATATAAGGAATACCATCAAACGTCAACGACCCAACACTCGATCAATCAACCGTGTAGTGAATCAGTAAAATTTGGCATCAAGTGAGTTGATAAGGTGTTGAGAATTGTGTTGCAGCGTCATGTAAAAAAAGCCCATTGACACATCATCCCTGATACACGATTTTTTATTGTTTGGCTAAGATAACAATCGCTTAAATACACATGCCATAGTTTAAATTACTCAAAATCAAAAACGTCTTTCAACTGCGAGTAGTGCCCCGACATTGAAACCACTTTTATTTCAATACATCCTGTACAGTTTTATAACCTACAGCATAGCCCATAGTGCCGCCCCATGAAAGTGCCCCCAGGGGCGGACCGCCCCCCCTTAGCAACGCCACTGCATTTCAAATGCCCAAATTCCTTCTTTCGTCCTGATCCGCTATACTTTTTAAACTGAAAATGAACCAAGACTTTTCATCAATGAAAGATGGAGTCAAAGAGCGAAATTTCTTTTTCAGCGAGCCAATGATTCACTTTGGATGCTGCAGTTACAGACCACGCAACCCTGCGCAACCAGCTGAAATGTAAAAGCGTACATTGGGAGCTTTTGTTCGAGTGTATGCTGGTGTTTGCCGAAATTGTATTAAAATTTTCCGATACCTGAGCATTAAATGGAGAGCATGAAACAAAACACTTGGCTAAGAACGAAAAAAGTGTCACTCTATCGGTTTCAGTGTAAGCAGCACACGTGTACGGCATGGTTGGTTGCCAAGTTTCAGATTTAGTTTTATCGTTACACAGTCGCCACAATTGTCGTGGACTCTCGAACCTAAAAAGCAGACGGCTATTTTCAAAACGGCTTACGATAAAACATAAAATAGAAAATTTTTGCAACGTGATGTTACAAAGGTGAGTGTTGAAGATAAAAAGTGAAGTGCTTGTTTTCCAGGATTTGTGGACTTTTCTGTTGATACACCCATAGATACAAAAATAATTTTTTTCGGTAAGGCCCGCATAGGGATAGTTGCACGAAGCAAAACGTCACTTCGCAGTCGCGAAGCGTGATGTGATTTCCATTATTTCTCTCATTACAAACACGTGCCTATATTTCTGAGGCAGAAACAAGCTCCCATCTCTTTCGCATGCAATTCCTCTTCCAGAGTATGCCACTTATTTTGTACGTCGCGGACAAAAAAACGACTTACTTCATTTCCCATCCACGAGGGAGGAACTTGGAGCTGGTTGAAGGTGACGTGGAGGGCGAAGATTTGACAGGAGCTCGTACAGACTACAATGTCAAAAACAGCGCGTGACAATATGTGCGAGAAAAAGGAGTAGAAAAAGCTTTTAACAATGTGTGGTTGTGCAAGTAATGGCCATTAAGCGAGGATCGCTCTCTACTTACATTGCTTGTTGGCTTGTGCCACGTGGTTTTTTTGTTGTTATGATCGACGTAATAGGAACGACCAGTCGCCTCGTCCTTTCTTTTTTCCCAACCAGGCGGCAAGCCGTCGTCTGCTTTAGCGGGTGTAGTTGATGACGATGATGATGGTGCTCCACCTGGTTTAACGGAAACAAATAACCAAAAACTGGTCAGCACGTTAGGCGACGAGGAAACCTACAGCGGGACACGTCGGTTCAGCTCAGCGGAATGGTTTTACACCAGTAAGCTCGGGAGGTGAGGTTTAAAGCGGCATCGTTAATCTTATCTTCATGGTTGCACAGAGACGTGCACCGGAACCAGCCAGGGCCTCCTAGATAGTGTTTTCTAGGAGACCTTGGGTCAACCGGACGTTGACAAACATAACAATTCCCAATGTTGGGTTCGCACAAACTATGCAGGACGTACTATTATGAAATGTTTACGATGCGCTGCCAACTCGAAACTGACAGCTGCCAGCAAAAATTCAATGTTCCTACAACATCGAACTTAGTATTGTTCCGGAAGCAACGTTGTGGAGAGTTTGACGTCACTGGCAAAGCATCAACAGCCACGCGGGTTTAGAAGCAATGATTTATATAAACTGGAATACGAAGGCGTCTCACAAGCAAGTCGGTGTTTGTTGTAAGCATCGAACAACATGCTGTTGTAGGTTACTTGAGAACTTTTTTCAACAACATGTTTGTTCGTTCGCTTTACTACGGCGTTAGGCTACTGTCACAACACAACAGCCAATAACAACTGACGGCTAAACAAACATCGATTGCAACTGCTTCAAGAAGAACAAGAGATGAGAAGCGTCGCCAGCCATGACGCAATGTTATGGTTTCTAAGCATGCAGCGGTGATGATGCGTGGCGACTGCTGCTGAGGCACACATCGACTGATGTTTACGGTAGTGTTGGCGGTTGACTATCGATAACAGCAAGTGTGTCCGACCCTTAATCTCTCATGTATGCCTAAGCCTCACGGGCCAGCAATGTATTCACACGACAATTTTACAATATCGGCGATAGGGTGCAATGTTTCAAGGAAATGTGTGTTCGGTGTCACGCTGAAAAAAGGGAAAAGAACTAATGCACGATTTTGGCTTGAGCTCATGACGTTTAGGCTGGTGAGGGCGGGACTTTGGGCGCAGCTTCTCAAACTCGGATCCTGTGCGGGTCAGGGATACTTCGACATAAACTTCCGTAAGCCGACCACGTTCGACAAACTAATACGTATAATACAGGCGTCGGAAACCTATGGCTCGCGAGCCAGTGGCTCTTTTGATGACGGCATCTGGCTCGCTTGATATTTTCTTTACACGAGTGTTACGGATGAAACTTCTACAAAGCCATCAGCAACACCATGCAGCACCAGAAGTCGCATTAACAGTAAGAAGCGTGTTATCAAAGAGAAAATTCAGACATTTACTATGGTTTGAAATTGTTGATTTTGCTTAAAATGCACACGTTAGTTAAGCAAGTTAGTTGCACTAAGTATTGAAAAGTAATATATGGCTCTCACGGAAATACAACTAAAAATATGTAGGTTTCATGGCTCCCTCAGTCAAAAAGGTTTCCGACCCCTGGTATAATATGTACCGTCGTAAGCAGATAGTTGATAGTTGGGGCTCAGCAAAAGTACTTTTTAGCTACCGTCTGCGGCATAAACACACCTTCACGAACGGAAGGTTCAATGAAAAAAATGTGTTCTCAGCATACTTGCATAACGAACCACTTATATGTAACGAGTAATTTACTAGTTTCAATAAAAAACATGCTGAGCATTTGACTTTTGCTTGCACAAGCGAAACGAGCACCGCTAATCCTACGTAAATGTAAACACATGGGCCGAGGGCCACCTCTGCCCAAAATAATCAAAAGGTGTGTTGCCTCATACATCCGCACTTTGCAGCGGCTCTTGTACAGCCTAAGAGTGAACCTGTTGAGTGGAGCGGCTCCACTGTTCAGCAACGTTACGTACGTTCCAAGTTCAATCACAGAACGCGGAAAATTCACAGAAAACCAACAACACCAGCATATCGTAGTCAAGAGCTACAGCAGACGAGGATGGAGCCACAGGAACGTTGCTCTTACTGTTGCAGTTATTCATTCACAAAATTTGTTTTCTGGCGATATCGATCAAATTCAGGAAGCTTGTTGCAGGCGCAATAAGCGGTTCTGATCTCACCAATTTCACAGCAATTGTCCGGCAGAAAGCAACAAAGCGATAGCTCTAGAACAGTGGTTCGCTAACGTTTTTTTAAAATTTTGCATAACGGCCCCCTCGTAAATTTCGATGTCGCGCGGTCCACTACCAAACTGAAGGCAAATAACGCCAAAAACGGATTTTTAAGCATACATTTGTTGCGTGTGGTAAGTACACTTCAATGAGGTGGGTGCACCTGTTTGGCTCCCACCAGTTCTGTCTTGGGTTCTGTTTTGGAGAGCAAAACTCTCATATCATGAATCACGTCCAATGTTTCAGAATTTTGTTCTGATTGCGATTAGCGCAGAAACAACAGCCTCACACTCGTAGGCTGTTGGAAATGGAACGAGCACTTTCACAAAATCATCCACAATTCATGCAAGAGATACGAATTCCAAGGCTCAGCACAGCTGTCCATCATTTATAAATCCCAAACATATTCGTCGCCTCTGCATGCGCTTACCTTGTGGCGGTAGTGTGACCAGTCCCGTCGCCACGGGGAGACTTTGGTGGGCTTAGCCCCCCCCAAACAAAGCTCCAAGTCCACCAAATTGAAACGTGAAACACAATACATCGGTGGAGTTTTGGTCGATTTTTAGAATGTCAAGCCCCCCCGCAGAACCGCAAAGCCCCCTATTGAAAACTTTCTGGCGACGGTTCTGAGTGTGACATCATAATTTTACTCCAGTACAATTCAGCACACAACAGCAAGCAATGCCTTGTTACTGTTGATATCACAAAGCAGCACTGCGCGGTGTTAGCAGAAAAGACGGGATCAACGCTGCACTTGAAACGTACATTCACAACATATCAATTGTCACGCGGTCACCAATTTGAGAACCACTGCTCTAGAACAATTGAAACCCGAGCCACTTGAGATCGTATGCAAAATGGATTTGCCTGCGCGATCGCCTCATGTCACAGCACGTGCACGCCACCCGCGTCATTTCAATTCACACACGACAGCAACAGTAGACCGCATGCAACTATGTAAAGCGGTAAGTGGGTCAGTCAGGCAGACTGTCACAGTACCATTTGGCGTTCTTCTGGTACTCGCAGATCGAGTTTTTATGATCGAAGGCAGACTGGAAAACGCTACAAGAAAATAGAAATAGAAATTGTTTACGGCTTATCAACAACTTTTTAACTGGTGTGTAGCATTTCAACTGACCTGGAAAATTTTACATAATGGCAACTGAAGGCAAACTAAGGCAACTGAAATATTTTGTTGAAAAGTATTCACTGCCAAATACCAACGTTACCAAAAATATAGCTTATGAGTAGTAAGCACGTACTGCGTATGGGGTAATTTGTACTGAGGGTGCATGAAAAAAATCGTATGGAGATGCTGCGGCTGCGCTTCTTCTTTTCACGAGTATGGCCCATAACAAGCCAATCACCAAAATTAAGCTAAGGTACAGACGGCCTTCACAAACAAAACCATGCAATTATGCATCACATAATTTACAAGTACTTCTGATTTGTCAACCGCCTATCGGGTTCATTGTCTCCTGTTAAGCACCAAGACATTGTCGGTCCAAAAACTGTGGTCCCGGCCACACATGCTCTTCACCACAACCAAACGCATAGTGGGCTTTTATCATAAATAGCTGGAGGGAACTAGTACGTGCTATTCGATTCACACGCCGGTCTGTGTTCATGACATTTATTGGATGCGATCTGAAATTTTAAAAGATCACTTTGACTAAAGTAACGGGATGGTCAAACTACACGCTGGCATATCGGGGCAAGCGAAGAGAGAGCTGCAAGCAACAATGGAAACGTGAATGTTCCGTATGAACTTATTTACTGCTGCGTTTCGTTCCTGCAAAATAATTACGTCGTTTGCTCCGCAATTGAAAGATTTGTGCAAACCTCATGTTTTGATTTTTAGCGACCACGCAGGACACATTGCGCTAACCCACACAGGGCTTGCGCTGAAGTAGTACTTCAACATAATCAGGGCACATTTGCGAACTTTACTGTTTCACGAGGCAGCTCATTTCTTCTTTGAAGAAGCAACACAGGTAATGGAAAAATTACAGCGCTCATACTGCTTGCTTGGAATCCCACCGGGAAACCAGGCCCACTACCTGCAATCCCTCTCCGCTGACGAGCGAAAAATATCCTTTGCAGCAAACCTCAAATGAAGAAAGCGCGTGCAGTAAAGAGAAGTTCCATTTTTGCAGGACACCTTGTCCACGATACGGCTTGGGGGCATTCCAAGTCGCAAATCATCGCAAACGCAATCTTCTTGTTTGAAGCATGTGGTAACGTCAGTTTATACCAAATATGAATAGAATTAATGTTTGAGCGACATACAAAGAATAAACAGCCGAAACTTTGTGTGGGCACAAACCACAACGTCTTATCACGTGAGTATAGTTTACGCCAAACTAAATTACTTCCTAGACGTTTATGAATACTTGATTAGAATGGTATGCCCCTAACGGGTAGCTCGAGGTTCTGCACGGGTGGTTTCAATGCAAGTAGCAACTATGACTTACGGTGCAATTCCACTAAACGCCAGTTCAGTTTAGTTTATGCTCCCTTTCTGTACTCCTCTCAGTTAAACGTCGTTACTTTTAAGCCCAATCTCGAGCAAGAAATCGTGCCATGAAATGCTTGAGTGCAGAAAAAGAATAAGAAATTAAGGGAACATCAGCAGTGGCTCTAAATTTTTGTTATTGCATGAAAATCAAATATTACGGATTGCGGAGCGATATTACGAAAGATATACGTTTTTCGGATTTCGCATGATTTTCTTGCCTACCTTGAGCGACACGTGCGGCAGTTTGACGGAGCAACTTGCACAACTTTTAACTCCTGCGCATTACCCTCAAAGCAATGATCAATTAATCAATGCAGAAAGTTTCACATTGCTTTTCAACATATTATGTTTACAACTGTCCCGGTCACGTTTGTTGCCAGACGCTATCGATCCTTCCCTAATCTTTTACGAGCACCAACTTTCTGTAATTTCTGAAACGTTTGTCAGGTCTTGCGATTCACAGCTGAAACGATTCCCACAGATGCATAGCTGAGATTGCAATCTCATGTACAGTTGTGGTGGGTAGTTGCGTGAGTGGTGTGGACACAATTCGCCCATTTTGCTTTTTACCAACCCCAACAAACGCACAAATTTTCTGTTTTTAAACCGAATATAATGAAATATCTAAATATATCACATGTTTTGCTTGTGAGATTTAAGTTGCACACTTAACATTGTTCGCAAAAGTAAATTGATTTTACAATGACAGACTTGTCCCAATTGGTCAGTATTCAATTACAAAGCAATGTTGAGATCAAAGGTATTTCTCAAGCACACATCTAGCTGTGCATGTTTCACTTTATGATACAAACGCTGGAATGTATTGCAAGTATGCCTTGACAATGACTTATTCAACCTTATTTTTTGAAGGTATATACGCAGCCTGATGATTGTGCACTGTTAATCATTAAGGTTTATTCTAAAATCAAACTGTGAGCAAAAACTAAACTTGCAATGTTTTGGTGAGCATGTGGTTCACTATGAACTGCTTGTAACATTTGTTCTGTCAGTTTACTACATCATGCATAGATAAACAGTGACCATATTGATGAATCCATCCTGCATGGATTTCACAGCAAACAAAACTAGTCATATTGCCAATGTTGATGCACCAATTTCGTTTCACAAACAAATAACAATAAGATAAAAGTAACGGAGGTCACTTGCATATACAATGCGTAATCGCCAAGCTGATTTTCTTTAACAAACATGTCCACACCAATTTCAGCACAGAGAATTTAATTTAGCCTATTTAACACGGATCATATAGCAAAAACACGATTTTTGCTTACAACCCGCCTAGGCTAAGCTGATGGAAAAAGCCAAGGTTTTTGAACGATTTTGATCTGATGGTCAAATGACTGCGTGCTCTTTTAATTAGTGATCGAAAAAACTTTCAAAAAGAGCAAAAGACAAGTCTTTTAGAGTGTGTCGAAGATCCTGCACGTACAGTGAGTTCGATCAAACGCCCTGACCACATCGTTACTTGGACAATAACGGTGAGAAACAAAGAAAGCATTGGTGGCACCAACCGTTAGGAAGACTGGCAGACCGTGGAACACTGTTGGCAGGCGGTGGTTCGTCAGGAGATGGTGATTGTGAGGCGGAGGCTGACGAGACTGCTTCTTCAGTAACTTCGACCCACTGAAACCCAACAGCAAACAATGGTCTTTATTCGTCCCCCACGTCGTACACAATCGCACATTAGGCTCGTGTAAATACGCGACAGCCACCGTAATCTGTGCGCACTGCGAATTGAGCAACTACTGGCACTTCGCTGATGTTAATGCAAATCCCACCGCAGCCACTCCAGCGAAACATGGCATGTATGCCCGTGAATGCTTGCTCAGCAACAAGCCATCACGAAGCATTCCGGCAATGAGATGGGAAGAAACTAGTCGTTCGTGCAGCAAAACTACGTAGATCACAGCACAATGAAGAGCGATAACGCGAATAGGACTCGATACCTTGCACACTAAGTAATAATTAGCAGATGGTTTAAAAAATAAACTAAAATTTGATAGAGTCTGGTAAGCACTAACAGTTGTACTCCCCCATAATAATGGCATTTAACAATTAAGACAAACGTCGACTTCTAGGATGACGTATCACAACTGATCACTACTTAAACTAGATTCTGAAAATTAGTGTGTGTGCGTGTTTCAGGCAAAAGTCATTTTCATAGCAACTCAATATTGTGTTCGGTTCACTTGATCATTTAACCAGAAACCATTCCATCATTCCGATCGACAACCCCGCAACGGCACTCATCAAAATTCTAACCGATCCATCATCCCGAGGTGGTTGCATCTCGGACATATCCTCGCTTATATGACGTCGCTGCTGGAAGAGCCTGGCTGCAGTTTGAGTGGACATGTCTTCTTCGGGAGAGTCAGCGGCGGAAGAGTCCTCGAGATCCTCCTGGCGTCTCGTCTGAGCTTGCGACAGCGCAGCCAGATCCGTGGCAGAACTGCAACAGGGAGAGATTTAATGCACTGCGGGCATCTTCAGCCGAACCGGCGACATGAAGTAATATTCAACTTCCAGAATCTAGACCACTACCTGGTTGGCCTTTGCCACTGCGTTCTTCTTGTGGCATGGTGCACGTAGTAAGTTCTGCCCAGGTGATCTTGACGCTCTTCCCATCCGTCGGGAAGGGATCGTTCAGCTCTGGCATCGTCATCTACCATCTCCCAGTCAGCCTTGATAGACGGTGTTCAATGTCAAACGCACATGTTCACACAAGCAACAATAAGGCTAATAATGCAGGAGGCTATCAAGTACAATGGCCTATCGTAAGGGAAAACTCGTTTGACCAGCTTCGACATGTTGAAATATTGTTTTAACCAAACGCTGGGCTTCTCTTCCCATTTTAGTAATAAAGCCATTTGAGGCACAAGCAAAAGTTTTGTGTTAAATTTCACGCCTTGGAGCAGGTGACAACCCTGCCTTCTGTCGACAACATATCAAACCAAGCGAGGTACGAAGATTGCACCGACAGAAAAAAAGCACAAAAAAGCATCGGAAATGGTAGGGTTACTAGTACTACATTGCTTGACTCACAGTAAATACTTTTACGCGACTGTTCAGTATTTTCTAGCGAAATTTCATTTCAAAACATCACTGAAAAATAAAACTAAGAACTGGCTGCATTCCAGAGAATGAAATGCTACCCATTGCGAAAGATGTGATCTTCTACGAAACAGTTCGACTATCGGCAGTTGTCCGAACTCGAATGACATCACTCAAAAGCAACACCAATATTACTAACCTCGCCCGGCGAATCATCTTGCCCGTCGGCTGCTGTATTGCTGTTGTCCACGAATGTGAGTTTCAACCGCAAATGTCCCTTGACTCGTGACCTTGAACTGCGTTCGAAAATGAACAGACAATGTTTAGCGACTTAATGTCGTGAAAACGCCCTGCACTGTGATCGGTATCGCCAGAATACTTTATAAACGAAACACGAATGTAATGGCAAGGCAGCTTTGGAAAAACACCCACCCGCAACAAGTATGTCTGTCCAGGTAAGAGCAAAAATTTTTACAATTACCTTCGTGGTCGGAGTGGGAACTCCCTGTACGCTGCAGTACTTGAGTTTTCATTCTGAAATCAAGCAATATCCATGTTGCCCTCTACAGTAGCTTTACATTGGTAGTACATGAACAAACAACTATGAGATATTGCAAATGAAAATACTTACGGTCACGTATGAGTGGTTAATAGGAATGTCAACTTGACCGAGAAAGTCATCCCTCGTCTAAAAAGACACACCAGGTAAGCATAATGATACAATTACTGCCGTTGCGTGTTGAAAAGCTTAGTAGAACGCTCTTAAATAACGCTCTTAAATGTGTCGTATATTGAGAAAATCACTACAGTAGAGGTTTGCAGCAACAATTCAGCGTTATTTCGTTGGTGTAGTGTTGCAGTAGTCAAGAACAATCATACAGTTCGGTCAGACAAGAAATTTCGACTCAGTGGAAAACTAATTTCGATGCCATCTCAGTGATCACAAGACTTTTTATGTTACGATCTAAACAAGCGAGTCAAGAAACCCTGACATGAACTTAGACAAAACAAATGATGTGTGGCCCAAGCGTCAAAGAAAAGCTACGTTGACTTCCTGTAATTTTAAAGGAGAGCCATGGCGAAGTTTAGTCTTCGAGTGAAGACCGTTGGAATGTGAAGTACGCAGGTATACCTACACGGCACTCGCTCATACATTCGAAATTAGCAATGCTCTTCCAGCAAGTCACTGGGTTTGTAGCTGCGGCAAAACACAGAAGCGAATGGGTTGGTCGCGAACGCAGACATCGAGCATGGGCGACCCGGAAAGGAGAAAAGCTCGCGTGAATGACCTATTTTTGTCGACGGCCTGAGCAAATATCTTGGTGATTTGCGCGTTTCTGTGCTAGTTTTAAGCCGTGAACTCGCGCTACACGCCTCGTGAGCTCGATGTGACGTAGGTTGGAGGCGCACGTGACGAACTCACGTGACTGTTATTCAAGAGTTCGCGAATGCAAAGCGCTTCAAAAATCCAACACCACGCAAAGCGCTGTAAAATTACTGGGAACTTTTCGTCGCTGTTTACTAGTTGCAACCTAACGCTTACATCATCCAAAAAGGGACGTCAATAATTCATCCAAAAAGGTAGCTGCAAAGCAAGCACATGGATTGAGATATTTTTATCATTATAACACGGATTGTGAGGATGTTAAGAGGCAGAAATGTTAATTAAGGAACTGAATGCGGTCATTGCTATACCTTCACCAAGTCCAGATCCTTTCCCAATAACGCAGTATCTAAGTAAAAACAACTAAAAAATTGCACGAAAACTTGAAATTAACGCAGAGCTTGCAACAGGCGCCTGAAAATCAAAAACTTAAAAACGAGCAATTAATTTTTTTCATTTCTCGTCATTGCCCAAGTTTCAAAAACTCTTTGAGTCCAGCAACATGAAGCTCTTTTTGCAGTCGGTAGTATCAAAAAATGGCTTTCAAAGCCGTTGCAAAAATTCAGCAGCTGACAACCATCAGGACAGGAAGGGTCAATAGGACGTTACCGAGCACGCAAATGTGTTCATGGCAAACATGTTTCACAAACTTCAAAACAACTGGCAAGCAAAAATTTTAAAAACTTTTCAAGTAACTGTTCTCCGTGTTTGCCAAAGTATTCGTTTCAGCAAATCTGAGTGAAATACACCGATGGTGGAGAACTGGTGTCGGGGAGTTCACTACGTCTTCCCCATCGAAGTAACCCCGCATCACTGCGGCGAATGGGAAGAACAAATATCAGCTGGATGCGCCAACGAGCAAGGTGGCTACAGCAAAGCTTATGGAGCCAAAATGATACAAGTTTCTACGGTCTACCCTGGTGAAAAACAGTGACAAGAATATTTCAATTAAACTCGCTGCGAGCAATGAAAGTGCCGGCAAAAAAGCAGCACTGACTACGTTAAAATCTGCACAGCTGGTGCCCAAATTGTGGCAGATCAAGTTCATTGCAAATATAACCTGCGTCATTAGTGGTTGTTTCGAAAAAAGTATCTCCCTACAGGAAAACGAAATAGCATCGGCTGTTTCACATTTGCACAACACCAGCGACGGATACCATCTGCCGGGTCTAGCACCCGTTGAGGATAATAGGCCAGCATAACCTCATTCGACGAGAAAAGGACTTAACAAAAACTAAACGCACATCGCTGCGATTGGGTGTTTGATTCAGTAAGTCAGAAGACCGAAACTGACTCGTAATAATATCCTAGAAGGAAATTTTATTCAATACCACGTGATTTCATTCACTACACCACAATACAACCTCTTCAGCACGCAATAGGTATTGTTGCGATCGGAAATCCCGAGCGGCATATGCGCAAAGCTTCGCACTGTGGCAGCAAGCAACAATAGAGTTCACATGCCATGATCAGTGATCACTCTATTATTGCTTGTTCGCGCCACATATATGTATGGTGCTGTTCTTCAGGCACATTCCGTTTGTGGTGAATCACACATTTAACGCAACACCACCGGAGAGGTTGCAACAGTATAAAAACTATACGTGAAACTCATAAATATAAGAAAAACAAGGCACGGGGCTGACGGACGGATAAAAATGACAACTAACTGCTGATTTCAGTCAAAGCATACATTAATTAATCGAAGGCGATGCTTACACATGAAACGCAAACATTTTTGCAATAACATAAAAAACGGCGATAGGCGCAATGTTTAACACAATTGTAAAAGGTCACTAGGTAAAAACTGAAAATGAATGAAAACCAACTGGTCAAGATCTTATCGAAAACCGAAATATAGTGGAAACCGCTTAATAGAGCACCCTCGGAAATAGCAAAACCTGCTCTAAGAAACGGTTGCTCTTTTATCTGATGAGAACTTTTTTCAATAAAAATAGGGTGTCATTCACACTAGGGGTTCACCAATACACCCTTTTCACTCTTGCCCCTCTTCAGCACAAAAGAACGGGTCGATTTTTTATTGTTTTACTTCATTTTTGGTTGCTTGTCTACAGCATGATCAAGTTTAGACAGCAGTGACTTTCTCACGCGCTAAGTGGGTGCAAGCCATGGTGCTGCTACACGTTTAACTGTCCTATAATAAGCGGTGTGCCTGCTCTAATAAGCGAAGAATTTATAAGAGGTAAGAGATAGGATCGTCATTTTTTTTTCAGCCGAAACTGCTCGAATGAGCGGTTTGCTCTATAAACCGATGCTCTATTAAAGCGGTTTCCACTGTATATTGAACCACTGTTTTTTGCTTTTTCTCGATTAAGATTCCAACTAGTTTTCTGCTCTCCTAAGCAGTCACTAATTATGACAGACTCGTGTCTGTCTGAAATACAATTAGAAGCTTAATGATAAAGCTAGACCAACTAGTGGGCAGAAGTTAAACGAAAACTTACTTAGAAACGAAAAATATTACTAAATAATTCCACGAAGTCAAAACAAATCTTTTTCGATATTAACGTGCGCACCATTGTGTGCAACTAATCATTTCACAACTCACCAGACGATTCTCGTCAAAAACTTCAAACAGCAATCGGTTTTTGTGAGGAAAACCCTGAGTAAAAACTGAACGTTAAAAAACGAACTCACAGCACGTCATCTATACCAGACTAAAGATGCACAACATAATAGAGTTTTAGTCATTTGTTCGGGCCACACGCTGTTTTTGCAAAATAAGCGCATTCTTTTACTGCAAAATTCTATTTAGCATGTCCGTGTGGCGTAACTTTTCGGAAAAATGAAATCTCTGCAAGAACGAACTTCATAAATAGACAAAGCTCAACACTGCCATATCTTACAAAAAATCCGAGACACTGGCGCGATTGGCACTAAGCATATAGCGAATTGTGACATACTTACCCGAAACAAGAATTGCTCATTCCATTTAGGATCAAGAGTCTGCAGAAGATAAAAACACTAGATTGGGGACAAGAGCATCAGCGAAGATCTTACGCGGTCAAGTTGCTCGTTTTTTCGCATGAATGCCCTAGCTCAAGCTTTATTAAAAACTTTTTATAAGACGCCGTGTCTACCAAACGTTTGTACCTGTGGATATTACAATGAATGAAAGTCACAATTTTGGATTTCAAAAGATTGTGATCACCTTTTCGTCCTTAACAATACCCCAGTTAGATTTAAACAAGGTTTTGCAACCATTCTCAACGAATCCTTGAAGGAACATAAAACACTTAATTCCTTTGGCACTTTCAACAGGTTGGGTTACATATGCCCCAAATTTGACAATGGTTCTTAAAAGTGCTTTCCGGTAACAGGAGTGCATCGGTGCATGTCAACGCGTACGCTAATCATCCATCATNACAATATTTTCACACATCCAGCCTAANGTCCAAAACAGTCGCATTTCAATCCAACCTTTTTCTTTGTCTTGGTGGTGACGCTGTCGATGGTTGTTTGACCAGCTCCAGAACTAGGTCGTGGTGGTTTGTACAACGTAACTACCACATATGGATCACTGCAACATCGTAAAGATATTCATAATTCAGAACTTGCTTGCTGAACAGCACTTTCTAAGATACTGTGTTGATACGCATAAACCCTGTATAATTTAAGCCAAAATTAAGAATTGAATGATCAGCGCTTTGCTTAGTTTTAGCAGAATGATGTGGTGATCAACTTCAAGCATTACATAATGAAGAAAAGCATTTTTCATAATGAAGAAAAGCAATTTTGTATTATTGTTACAAATTATTTAAAGCTACAATGGATCCTGGAACAATGCTAGACATGAAGCAGAAACATAAAACAACTAAAAACTAACAGTAAACTTTTCAAAAGCTCTAGGTGTGCTGAAAGCTTTCTAGGAATCAGCCGATTATGCTGCACTATCACAACTTTGCAGTGATTCGGTCTTGCACATATCTGTATTCAAGCAATTAGTTCCAAAAATATGACGCAGTCGAATCAGTCAGCATGTTTTTTGATACGAAATGAATTTCACATAGCTACACGCATCCTCAGACCTGATATCTTATTCAAATTAATGATATATTTCCGAACTGTTTCAAACTAAAAATCATAAAGGTTGGTTTATCAAACAAATTTCTAAAATCCACAACCTCATGAAATGCTGTTTTTCTGATGACAAATGTGAAGTAGTAGATAAAAAGGACAACAAAACATTCGCCGTGTAGTTCCTATTTGTACACAATTGATGTTTCCAGCAACTCTACATTGAAGTAGCATTCAAAGTTTTCTANAACCACTTCTTGAAATCATCACAATCTCTGATACTACNTTCAACAAAAGCCTGCTAAAACAGTGGTGGGCAAACTGTGGTCAACTACAGGCTTCTATGCAACCCACATATCAGGTCCACGGTGTCAGATGCAAACTTAAATGCACTGGTAGAATTTCTACTAGTAATCTTGTGCCAACTTCAAAATACTGCAATTGTACAGCAGAAATGTGACCAACACATTTTCCCATTAAATTGCTTGTGCTGCATTCTGAATTTCTTTGTTTTTATTAACTATGCTGTCTTTAAGTTATATTTTAAATTGTTATTATCTTAACAGCACACTGTTCAATTCAAAAAGGTGCAACCCTTTGACTTTTCACAGTTCTTTGATGCAGTCCTCTACAAAAAGTTTGCCCAACACTGCACTAAGAACAAGTGACTTAACATGTCTTATCTTCCAGTAGTGTAGCCAGCCCAAAAATTTGCAACGGGCCAAAAGTGTTTGATTTTAGGCGTATGACACCATTTTGTTTGGGATACCGCCTCTCAAAGCACAAAATGACTATATGTTGTAAAAATTGAGGGTGCATGGCCCCTTAACCCCCTAGCTATGCCTATGTTACCTTCTCCCATCTGAAAACAAACTATTGTTGATTTCCTTGCAAAACACTTTTATTTGGACTTGGTCATGGTAAAGCAAGCAGAATATTTTCTTATTTAGTTTCTTTGTCAAACCACATTGTTCTTTAATATGCAGTACCTAGGATTTTTTCAGCCATTTTACCGAAACGTTTTTGAAATGACCAAAAAAAATGTAAGTCATTTCGATCAGAATGTCTGAAATTATAGGCGAATGAACACTGTTATGGCTAGTAACTAAATGTCACAGCAAGAAAATGACCCAAATGTCTCAGTGAAAAAAAACAATGCAGTAACATAGATAAGGTTATACAAAATATGAACATTCACTGGATTTTTTGTGTTGCTTCTCTTGGTAATATTGAATAAAAATTCAATTTAGAACTATACTGCATTGATTGGATGCAATGATGTGGTGACTGCAACAAACCATGATTCCTGTGGTGTGCAGTTCCAAAATGACAAAAACATACCCAGCATAATTTGATCAAAAAATTCCATAGCAAATGGACTTTACTGTGTTGTTAATTATTACCATTTTGATGTACATTTAAATTGTACATTCTTGATGCAGAAAAGTATTGATTTTATCAAAATATTGTAGAATTACTCAAAGCAAAGTTATCACAGACTATGTGTGAATTTTTTTGTAAACTCAATCTCAAGAAACCAGAGCAAGAAATGTGTGCATTATACAAAGTCAAGCCACTAAGACTACCTTTGGATTAGTAGTTACAAAAAATGAATCAGTGTGGTTCTTTGAGACAAAAAAAAACAAGTATGTGGACAACTATTACTCATGCCCATCACAGCATACTATCATCAACACACAATATATACAAGTTGCATTAAAATCTTGAAGTCACTGTTTATCAAAACCTTAAATGCAGTGCAGAACTAGTATCAGGCATCACCATCTGCGTATTTACATTGACAGTAATTGTTCTTGATCTATACCAGTGCTCTTCAAGCTTTTTGTCATCGTGGAACCCCCTGATATACTTTTCACATTTGTCATGGAACCCCCATCAACAAAAATGTGAAAAACACGAATTACTTTTAAGGAAATCAAATTTTTCATTATTAGACACTTCAACAAATAAACAGTTATTACAGTAAGTTAAAAAGCAAGAAATTTAATGACTCAGTTGTTCTTGCATTTCTGGAATGTATCTGCTAAATTCAGAATTTGGCAAAAAGAATACGCATCTCAAATATGTGTCGTCCAATTTTATAACTTTGGCGATTGAATTACACTTGGTCCGCTTCGAACTAGGTGCCTCTTGTACATTTGAACTACATTGTGCATTACCGTCCACATCTTTGTGGTTGTTATTATTTCACATCACATAAGAAAATAAGCTATTTTGCTTATCTGGATTGACTAAATAGGAAAAAGTTGGGTTCCACACTGTTTTTACTTTATTCCCACAAAGGGTGAACAGCAGCTCTAGTCTGTTGTCTACTCTCTACTACTTCGATGTACAGTACTGTGAACTGTACATCGGCAATATCGTATAACTATGATGCAACAAAATGCATAGCAAGTGACACAACAACTCTCAATATTTCTTGTTCCACTATCCCAGGAGTTCCCAACCTGGGTACATGTATCTCTGGGGTACCTTTCCTATCTGAAGGGGTACATATATGGTTAGCAACAGAAGGTAAAATGTATTTATACATTATCGTTTTTTTGAGGAAAATGCTAGGTACCCAGTATGGACCTGTAGGGTTCCAATTTCTCTGATTCTAGGGACCTGATTTTCAATTCTAGGGACTGAATCAGGTCCCTAAATCACCTTTAAAAAACCTGTATTATAAATGTCCATATATTCATACATATATCAGGAATATTATTTCAGAAAATCATTATATGCTTATTGTTAAATATATCTATAATTTAGGGGTACATGCTCATCTGTTGAAATGCTGAAGGAGTTCATGGTCAGAGAAAGGTTGGGATTCTCTGCACTATCTGCATTCAACCTCTTGTACAACTAANCTGCTTGGAGTCTGAATGCGGCACAGTGATCTAAACGTTACATAAAACGTATCAACAAACCAACAAACTGAAGCAAGAAATCATTTCCCTTAAACGAGGAACTCTCATGGAACCCCACATGTTTTGTGGAACCCTAGGGTTCCATGGAACCCCAGTTGAAGAGCACTGATCTACACATTTGCTAACATAAAACTAATTTTATATGTACAGATGATAAAAACAAACATGCAAACCTTGCTCCAAAAATGTCTTTCTTTGCCAATTTATGTCCTGACAAAACTTCTACTTTCATCAATCGCTGACCAGCAGCCTATTTCAAAATGCAAATATCCATTAAAACATGCGCAACAAATAGAAAACATGAAGTTTTTACATTGCAAGAAACATCCCCAAAATAGAATCCGTTCAGCAAAATCAATTGTCATCAATCAATCAGTGGCCACTAGTAAAAGATACTTAGAGAATATTGGAAAGTAATATAGTAAAAATATTATTCAACAGCCTGTTAGCTGGAATGTCAGACTGCATTTACACCTATTTAAAGTAGAAATATGAGCAGTACAAATAAAAAACACAATAGTATAGATTAAAATACAATAGAAGATTTATTGAAATATCTTTCATGGCTAATTCATACATGACAGGATCCAACTTAACAAACTTAACGTTTCAAGTGAATCTCTAGGTGCAAAGTCACAAATTCCCATAATATAAATTGACCTCAATCAATTTGACATTTCTTTGCACAAATAGGTGGCAATAACACTGTTAAACCAGCAATTGAAACACAGATTTACATATTTTTGACAATATTGTGAACAATGCTACCCACAAACAACAATGGTAGGGCAAACATTTCCCCAGGCAGCAGTATTGCCAACCTTGCGGGTTTTTTTGAAGACTTGCGAGTTGCTTGTTTTTGAGCTTGTTTTAATTGAAATTTGCTTGTTTTTTGGGCTTGTTTTTTGCAAATTTCTGTTTTTCTGATTGCGTTTTCTTCAAATTTTATGGCAATTTTCTGTGTCAATTTGCTCCTAAAGGCATATTGGGCGTGTTTTTGTGAAATTTTGGTCAGTTTGGGCTTGTTTTTTTTCAGATTTGCCACCATGCTTTTTTATTTAATTTACTTGCTGATTTTTCGTTTTGTTGCATTTTCCTGCCAACGCATGTTGGGCTTGTTTTTCCGTCAAATTACCTATTTTTGGCTTGTTTTTCATATCTTCTTGCTTGTTTTTGCAAAATAACCTGGTATAACTGCCAGGCAGTTGCAAGATGTGTTGGAAACTTGATGAATACGTAAGTCATGCCATTCTAATTTATTTTATTTTTGTGCAACACTAGTACGCAGTGGAATTTTTTCAGCAAAACTGCATTAATTTTGATGCAAATCCAAATGCTTGCAAGCTGTGCCACTCAACCTCATTTGCACGTAGAACAGATGCCTGATTGAAGCATTTGAAGACAGCACGACCATACCAAAAATATCAGGCTTTGAAGTGAAGCCGCAACCTCCTAGGCAATGACCAGACTCGCATGTCATTTAGTGAATGCAACAATATAGCCTTGCATACCGATTTTAAGCATTTCATTTCATCATTTCACTTGATCTTAATAACCACCTGTTAGTGATCTTTAGATTGCTAATATTTCCAGGAGTACAGTTCACAAGTGATGATCAACTGAAATGGCCAATACATGCTCAAAAAAGTGTTTGATCATGAGATTTGAAGTCTGTGGGTCTGTAGTATTTCCTGTGGTAAAAATTAGGGATGTGCCAGTGTCAAGATTTTTTTTCTGACTGAAATGGAAACTATCTAGAAAAAAGAAATAATCCAGTCAAACAGTCACCTTGTTTTTAGCTGTGATTTTGCTCAAAATGCGCTGAAACATTGAGAGCTTAGGTAGTAATAAATTTATTCATCATCAGGGTTGATCGATTTAAATAATTGGATTTAAAAATGAGTGATTTAAATCATGCAATAAAAATAAAAAATTATACGCAGTTTTAAAGCTGTGTGTGATTTTTATGACCCATTTAATTAGCATTCTAATAGGTTTTCAATTATATAGTATTGAAGGCAAAGAGTTCTGGTGATGACACAAGCTAGCACTTCTGGTACTGGCCAACGTAATCTACATTGTTAACATTTGTCAATGCGTTACTGGCCGACGTAAATTTACATCTGGACTGAAAATTGTGTTTAAAGGCACTTGTTGTGATGTTTTTTTTTGCCTAGAAATGATCTAAAGACCAAGACTGACTTCAAATACTATTTGGTGTTGGAATGAGAATCCAAACTCTGCGGTCCAGAGGCTGCTTGAAAGCATGTTTTTTTTAGTTTGTCCACCTAAGCAGGACCAGGACTGCGATTTTGTGTGATGGAAGTGCTTTGATATGCTGCCAAATGCTAAAAAATGTTTTGCAAACGTTTATGCAAGTATATTTAGGCATGTTGACAAAGTTGTGTTGCTTGAATCTAGTGTTAGCTGTTTTTATTGTCTCTTTGCAATGAAGTGAAACTTTTGCAAAAAATATGGCTATGNTAGGCCCAGGCTTGTTGCAGTGGCACGTAGCCTAAAGTGTTTTGGAAATGATTTGATAAGTTGGTGATTGGTTAGTGTAAAAGCTCAACAAAACGTTTGCCAGGTTTATCATTTTAGCCTACAGCTGGAAACACCTAGCAGTATCTGCCTTCTGCAGAAGCAGACAGCATTCNAATTTCTCCCCAAAACCACCCGACAACAGAGGATATCGCTGCAGAGAAACCACCCGGTACCAAAAGTGTTACAAACAATTAAAGTTTTATCAGTGATAGCTTTTGTTAGCTCACAGATTCTTTGTCAACCAACTGCAAAAATGACATGTTGACTGAAGTCACCAACCCTTGCAGACTGACAAATCAGAAATTGTCAGAACTGTTAGAATGCCACACATTTGAAAATGTAGATAGGCATTAAGTGAAAGTTGTACCTAATTTCCATGAAGCATGTAGGCTGTTGAATGCAGACATAGTAGCTATAGTCTACTGGAACATACCGTATATACTCGTGTATAAGTCGAGTTTCGGGGACCTGATTTTAACGTAAAATTTCTGGGGTCGACTTATACATGAGTAATGTTTTTGGACATGTTGCTGCTGAGTCGAGTTAAATGTGGTATGAAAAGAAAACTCCATTATTACTTTATTACATCATTATTGCTGGTATACAGAATTTAACATATCTTATGCAAAGGAGTTAAGCATAATTGCATGCGTCGATCCAATGCCATAAAATTCAAAAGTGCTGCTTTCCAGACAAAGCTTC
>JGI24159J19872_10000224_pt1 | contig 43217 bp, 23 predicted proteins | sample Ectturendosymbi4_FD_19872 | JGI IMG/M metagenome (IMG submission 19872) | reverse complement strand
AAGTCTTGCCCTGCCCCGCACCCGCAGGAGTCTTGCCCTGCCCCGCACCCGCCTCGCCCTGCCCCGCACCCGCAGGAGTTTGAGAAATTTTGCCCGCACCCGCCCCGCAGACCATCACAACCCGCGCCCTCCCCGCACTTTTTCGGTCTCAAACCCGCAACTGTCCGAAAACTACTAAAAACTCATAACTAGGACAAGTTTTTGTTGCAATAAAATCGTGAGAAATGTGCATTTATTTTTAACAAAAGTTGCACTAAAAAGTGGCATTTATGTACAAGCATCAAACGACAGTGACTTACTCAAGCGATTTATTTACATATAATGCTAACTATTTCCAAACAATTTCTGGCAAGAAATGGCGATCATTTGCCAACAGTTTGCGTAGCATGCTAAAACTTCGCTCCACAGTACATGAAGTTGTTTAGAAATTTAACACTTTAGCCTACAGCTCTGAACTGATGTTTGTTTGGCCGGATCATTTCTACAATTGCTCTTAGGTCATTATTCAGTTCGAATCGGATATCAAAGAGAACAGAACTATACTGAAATAGTTCTCAAGCATGTTTTCTAAATCACACTTTTACATTTTACGCAAAAGGCCTACTTGATAAAATTGCATGCGAAAAAGGAAAAAGTTGCAATATAAAATTCCTCATCGTACTACATCAATTTCGTACTACTCATCGTACTACATCAATTTTGAGTATTTCAGAAGCTGTTGGAAGTTGTAAAAAAGTTAAAAAACTTGCTCTACTTATAACGTCTGAAGATAAGTCTAACAAGCAGCAAAATAAAGCTACTTGTCTTTTTCATTAACAACCAAACCAAATCTTTCCGCAGATCTGATCTTTCGCAGTCAACAGATCTGGGGTGATAAAAAGCACGTTTCAGTTCAGTTGTGACTAGCTGTGCGTTAAGCGTTGTTTTATCGATTTAGAAGTGCTGCTAGACTGAATTATTCCTCAACAAGTACGACGGTGGCATTAGAAAATGTTCACTTGCCCACCACATGGCAAGAGTCTGAGAGCTAATGTTTCGCAACAAATGGGTTGTACATCATAATGTAATAATTGCTGCAGGCCAACTGTCCTAAGCGCAGTGCTGGCAAACAACTTCAGTACATCCATGTGTTTTGCTATTTTTGAGCTGACCCGCACCCGCCCCACAGCAAGTTCAACCCGCACCTGCACGCAAAACAGTGCGGGTTCCCCCACGCGCCCCGCAAATGCGGGTACCTGCAACCCGCGCGGGTTAAGCCGCCCCGCGCAGGACTTTATTTGTCGCATGATAATTGGTGTAATAACTAGACTATGGCATATTGGATCTTTTAATTATGCCGACCGTTAAACTAGCATAACGTGGGTTTGCCACTAGCTTCGTACACGCAGTGAGCATTAGGTTTGCACTGGAATTCAGTTTTGCTCTAAAGTTACCAAGTCTCGTTCTATGGTTTGCTTATTCTTTATTTCGGAATGAGTAATACAGTAAACAATTTCCAAACAGCACGTGCATTTCTACGCCCCTTGTATAAATTTGCATACAAAGTGAAACTATGGGAAATTTCTCAACACTGCAGCGCAACAACCACGTGACATAAATTCTTCAACTGCTTGTGTTGGTTCTTGTTCTTTCAAGATAACATGAAAATTATATCCGAAAAAACAAAAAATGTTTTAAGGCACAACGTTCTCCATGCATTGAAAGTATTCTAGTGTCCTGAGTGATAAAAGATACTGAATGTTATTATTAATTTCGCCTCAAAATCTTGCAGACGTCTCGGCGACAGTCGAGTTGAAGATATTGAAGAAGATGCTGAACAAGGTGAAGATGTGTTGCTTTGACTCTGTACGTCTGAAGTAATAACAAAATGCTGAGAAATTGTGCATTAGTAGCTTTTACTACTGCATGCTTTCTGGAAAAGCAACGAATAAATTCTTATTTTGAAGGTTTACTTCATGCATTTGTTAGATCCATTGAAAAGTTATGCTTTTTCTGTTTATGTAAAAGCAAACACATCTCTGTTCACATTTTCAGTGTTTACTGTAACGACATTAGACGAAGAGCAGTAACCTTAACTTTTTCTGAATCTAGTCAGGAAAAACAACACACTGCAGAACTGGCAACAAGTGTGCAGTCTAACCATCTATTTGTCACTTCGATGTCCACTTTTATTATTTAACTTTCTCGCTACTGTGCAAAACAAACGGTATATTCGTACTGAAGTTTGAAAATATTGCGAATATTGTGGCTCAAGTTTTCCCAACTTTTTAAAGAAATGGTTGAACCGGGCAATTGTGAATATTTTTATACATCAAATTAAAATCACAATCTTCTAACCTACTGCTGCAAATTCAACTAAAAGAAAATTCAAGCATCAAGTAAATAGCCTGACAGTTTCAATGCACAATTTTAAACATTCAGGAGAAGATGAAGAGAAGTTTCCTGACGAGGATGATTTGAAAAATTCTGATCTTGAATTTTTGGAAGATGGAGAAAAAAAGGAAGTTGAACCGGATGAGGAATACTAAGCAACGTATAGTACTTGTTTTGCATTTGATGTTACTAGCATTTATACGAAATTGGGCAAAACTAAATATCTTTCCAATAAAACAAAACCTGTTCGTTATGAAAAGAACTCACTAAATGCCTAAAAGATATACTGATGTCAAAGTTTGTGGAGTCAAGTGTATTGCAAAGTGCAGTAGTCAAGCAGTTTGTCGAGTCGTGGTGAGACGTTTTCAAACACATCATCATTTGCCATGCAAAAGCATGTGTTTAGAATAGGGGATCATTGCTGCTTCAAAATAATATATAGGTTTCTGAAAACGGAATAATTGTCTATCATTTTACTCAGGGATTTTTGTACCACAATGCTTTTAATATTTTTCGAAATGCAAATTTGACTCCGAAGGAATTCTATATTTAAATTGTGGTTGTTTGATAAAAACAATGCAGTTTTTTTGACTGAACTAATATTGGTATAACGTGATTGCGGATGGTATGATAAAGATATCTTCTTGAAATAGAAAGGTGAGCTTAAAGCAATACTTTTGTATATATATTTACCTGACATGCATTTTGCGAATATGAATTCAAAATCTTGATGTTGATTTTCAAAATGATTTGCGAGAAATAATTTGTCTCCACAAAGGTGACCGACAAACGTATTATTGGGCAATTTGGTTTGTGAGGGTTAGAAAACGCATTGTCAAAATGTTTAAATCAGACTACAATACTTCTGAGAACAACTGCGTATGAGCAATTTGTCATTATGATTCCTGTTAGCCAAAAGTTTTTTGCACTACACTAGCATGTTCTATTCGACGTATTGTATGCAAATATTATCGTACGCAACAGCATCAAGTCTTGTTTCTTTTCCAGATATCGGAACGAACTCAAGTCCGATGCAACGTTCAAATATCGGTCACTATCTAACGGGAGCTTGTACCCACTGTACACTTTTTTAGCTCGTTGCATTGAAAAAGCATAAATAAAAAAATTAATGCAACTTATTTTACATTCGTGTGTTGTACAGTTCATGGAAAGCGCAGGAGAATATTTAGCGACGAAATGTATAAGAAATAGCGTATGATCTCAAAAAACAGGAAATGCTTTGGAAAAGGGTAAGTTTCAAAATTGAAAGATTTCAGCAGAACATTACTCTAAGCAAGTATAGACTGATCTGCGAAACGCCCTATTATTCTCGATCTTTTTCCACTATCTAACTCAAAAATGCCGCATAAATTCGTTGTTGAAGTCAACGGGTAGCTGCAAACGCACGTAATACAAAAAATCGAACATTCACAGATGTTTCCAATTGAAACGAATCGATTTTAAGACAATGCAACATTAGGACCAATTCCATTTTACTTTTAGTTACGTAGTTGTTCATTTCATTTCTAAAGTCGCGTTTAAACATGTGTAAATACCTGTTTGTGGTCTGTTCGCACAAATTCTGTTGTTTTCTACTTGGTTCGTTTCGTTGCCTGTTCCGCTGAATGCAATTTGCTGCATCCAGTTTTTCTCCTTTGAACCAGTTATGATACCGGCTGGCATCTTGAATTCGGTCGCCACAATGCCTGCAATCTCTTGCACTCAACCCCATCCACAAAAACATGCACATAGGTGTGGTTATAAAATCTAAAATCTTTAAAGTACAATCTGTATTTCTGAGACTTACCTGCACCAATATTCCACGAATTTAAAATTAAAGGTTAACCTACAATCCTTTTCACATACTGTAGACCAAATGAGACAGGGCTGAGGTTTGTTAGTATAGCTACTGTAAAGATGGTTGAGGAGTGTTAGCATATGTACAGTAAAACACGGTTTACGTGTGCTACCATGTGTAAGAAACGTCGTGTACTGCATACCCACACGGACTTTCAAGAACTTGAAGTTGAAAAAATGTTGTTAGAGTTATGCTTGCCTTGCGGTGATGCTTCTATTTTCTGCATGTTACCAGCCACTTGCTTTTTTTTCTTTTGAGCCAACAAAAATTTGCAACTCTGTTGGAAACGGTCTTCATTCTCATCTTTCAAGCCACGACCAAACAATAGTCTTGACATTTAATCTAAACTGTCAATCTGTCCATAAACCTCTCAACCTAAACTTTGATTTCTACAATTTCTACAACCTTGTTACCATTTAAGAATTTACAAAATTGTGGCCAGAGCTTATACAAGAAATCACAAATTCTCGATTTGTTGTCTATCAAGAAATAAAAACCAAAATGCGTCTCGGCAGAGAATTTCTGCGCCAGTTTTGATTGGGTCACTCTCGCATTGATCTCACATTCTCACCATTGCCTTTAACCCAGGCTCTGTTGTACACTGCAAAATAACAGTTTCCAACAACAAAACTACACCACGAAAAAGGTTCTGAAAATAAGTTTGGGAAAAGCATACATTAATCTTGAGTTGTTTTTTTATTCCGAATAAAAAATGATATCGCTTGGTATGTTTGAAACATTGTCTCGTCAAATTTTATTTGCTTCACCTCAACATGTAACAATGAGGCCTGGCTTTACCATCAGCCTGCGATTTTGGCTCTGACAAACTGACAGCTGGTCATAGTGTCCTGCGAAAAGCCCTCTACACCCACATGGTAATAGGGCGTATATTCTGACTCTTTTAGATGACTAAACCCAAAACTGCTTGCTCAGTGCATGTTCCCAAGTGTGACTTGGCTGAGTAGTTTGTTAAAATATCGACTGAAACAACACGACAGCGACGATCGTAAGTGATTGCATATACTTTTATTTTATTATTATTATTATTATTATTTTGAAAACTGGTACACCTTTCTTGGAAATACAAAAAATCTTGAGTATGCTTTTTGAAGTCCGCACAGTACAAATTTCTTTTATTGCAGTTTTAACATCTTGCTGTTTGCATCTTTACGGTCAAAATCAAAAGTAAAGAACTACCAATAAGTGTCGAACCGTGAGAAGAGAACCAATGTTTGTGACCTTTTATACTGTAGTTTGTTTGTTTCGATCTTGAAGTTCTGGAAAAGGTGGTGAACTTACATCACACCGCACTAGAATTTTTTGTTACAATTATGTGGATCTGCATATTTGGAAAACCCTCCAAATCTCTCCTTTACGTCAGAAACAAGCTGGCGAGGCACGAGAACTACCCCACAGTTGCAAAACACAACAGCAGACCGCACAGAGTTTCAGATGAGCTTTTGTATGAAATGCTGAGCGCATGCGTCAACACAGATGTAGCAAACGTAGCATCCTCTTTGCGATGCATTCTGCTTCTATTGGGCATAACGAAGTTTTTGAAACAAGATCAATTGAAGTTTTGGTGAAAGAAGACTGACGTTCAATGATAACTTTGCGGTAAAACAAAAAGAAATATCTTACCTGAAAGTTTTTGTGGAAAGAGCGGTCAATCGTTTTATCTCTCTTGGGGAGAGCTGTGGTGAAATGCATTAACTGCTCTTCCCAGGTCACAGTTAAAAATACGCGGCCCAGCGCAGCAGTACGAAATGATGTGTCAAGTCCACAATATACCGAATCTGTCGGTGCTGAGGGCTGCCATGCCACAGCATCACCCACATGGAGACAAAGGCAATTGCGACCGACGGAAATAGCAAGCTTCAAGCAAGCGTGGGATGCCTGCAAAGTTTGCTCAGTCAATAAACAAACAAAAGTTAGACATCAGTAACAACGACGCTGTTGAATTTTTAACATGAAAAGCTCGCTTTTCCAAACTTGCCAACTTCAATATGTTTAAAACCTACTCGGATATTATGAAATATCAGCGCGGCTAAAATATCACGCAATGGATTCACATATTTCCTGTTGTTTGAAAATATGTATCAAACCTGATTGATTGACTTGATGTGGAAGAAGGATGTTTTCGCTGAAAATTCTGTTGCAACATATATAGCATTAACCACGTGACATGGGGAAGTTTGCTGGTTCAATCTTTGTATGTTAGAACGCTTGGATGTTAGTTCATGCGCAGGTTAATAAATTTTTGAAAAACTGCCTCTGCTGGTAAATTTTCTATATCAATTTGCAGTGGCTATGTCTCATTTATATGCAACATTAAGTTAGGTTTTCTTTGTGAGAGGTTTCCGATTCATTAGGATATTTGTGTATTTCAGCACCACCGACCTTGAAACAGCTGTTGGTTTGCTCCAAAGCATTGGGTAACAAACTTAGGCAATCTCTATTTGCCATTTTTGTTGTTATACCTACTGTTAACCCGGGCCAGCGTTCACTGCAGTATGTTTGCAACTCTGGGTATGAATGAAATATATATAAGGAATAAAAATAGTTTTGCAATTTTCAACGAGTACCTATAATAGACCATTGCTGCAGGTATGTTACATGCTTTGCTTCCGTCTACTGGTTTCATGCCTAATAATAAACCAGCATATGTGAATGACAAAAAATGCTACAGGATGTGAAAGTTTGTTAGAGGATGGTTCAAAACTTTGGTCTATAGCCAACAAATTTTTTGTTTTTACAATATTGAAATTAACTAGAGTTTACCAAAGTTGTCCTGCACTCTACTTGCACACTCACAAAAATCTTGCAAGGACTGTAACATATAGGTGACAAACCAGTAGAAAAACAGGTTTTGACGAGATAGTTTTGATTACTGAGTTTTCAAAGCTGAGATCTCGATTTTAATAAGACCAGGAAAGTGTTACTGAGCGAAATACGCAAAAAATAAAGACGCGAAAAACTTTTGATATTCCAGAAGATCGCAATATCTTTAGGGCAGTTTGGAACTATTAGGGACGCATTACCATTTAGTACAGTTTTTTGGAAACCGTAAGAACAGTTGCGTTTCCCTTGTACTCCCTGAGAGCAACCACACTTTGTAGTCATTCCCAGCCCTTGCAGTCCCCTCTCTTGGGTTGAAAGTATGTATGAAGACGGATGATGGTTTTATGGAACAGCAGAAATGCCTTGCTTGCAGCAACATTTGCTTGAACATTGTTTCTGCTAAGAACTGCCTGTTGCTAGAGTTCCTGGTACAGGTCTTGTTTTCCAAACGCCCAGGAAGTTAACGCCAGATATCAGAATTATGCAGATCAATGTAAATGTACCTTGCATTTATGATTACGCTATTTTTAGTAGATGAACCCCATTTTTTCTTTTTTGATTGTTGCCAGCAGCTCACGGCTTTATTTTACGAAATTTTCTTCATTAAGGTGCTGCGCAAAGCCATTAACTTCAAAAGTACTCCATTTGTCTGTTTACTGTATTAAATACACCAGTTAAGAAAGAAAAATATAAGTATATATTTAAACTTGCTAGTGATAAGCGTTGTATACTAAAGAATGGTTTGAAACATCAAACTAGGAAATGTGAATGTGCTTGTGATTGCTCTCCCATAGGCTTTTCTTAAGCAGTGGTTCAAGCACGCAACTCCTTATCACAGGCTAGATTCTCACAAAGGTGTAAGAGCAGTGTAAGCAACGCGTGCAAGATATAGTCGAAACAGTGCGTTAAGTGCCTTAACTACCGCGCAGAAGAGCCCCAAAGCTAGTTTCTGTTTTTCGTTTTACATCTGATCTGTGACTTTCAGCAATGATCTCCATTCTTAGTTAAGGTGTCCACAACCCATATCTTTTCAGACGCCAAGTCAAGAAATTTGTTTTAAGTTGACTTTCGTGGGACTTTTCTTTATGAGACAAAAGCCATCAATTGTATTTTTGAAATAATTTAGTCATTAATGTAGGCCTAACCATGGAAATATCTTGGAATTTTCCTGGTACAGTTGTGGAGAGCAAACAAAATTTGGTAAATATTTATTTTTCGCAGTTATCAACCTTGGTCAACGATCAGCAAGAACTTGGGCGTTGACATTGTTTGCACGATCGTGTTGTATCTTAAAATCAGTGTTCGCCAAACAACGGCCGCATGCTCGATGCGGCCTACGTGATTAGTTCTTCTTCCCCCGGCACTGCACCATAATCAGCTAAAAATATAATGACACTGTCAGCTACCGTTAACATTGGTTTTCAAACTTTTTCTTATAGGTTACCACGTGGTGCTTTTTACTGTCGCTGCGTACCATCTGCTCTAGAAATAATGTAATTTGTTCAAACATGTTTGTTATTTGCTAAAACGCACAAAATAATTTATGAAGGACCGTCTACTGTGTTAGTTGCACCTGTTTGCCCAACGTAACAAAAGCTATGAAGTCCATGTTTTCAGAAGTCAAGTCAAAAAAACGCGGGTAACATTTAGCAACAGGTTGATTAACCACAGGTTCCTTTGATTTATCTGACGTTAATCTTCGCATATATGATCCGCAAGCTATTCTGATACCCAGTGCCAGATTACGCTTTTAGGGACCCCGAGGCACAATGTTTCGAGGGGCCCCATCTTTTCAATAAAAAACACATCATGTCGCAGTAATACTTGTGTTCATCACGCGAAATAACACACTCTGCAACAGCAAATGAAAAACGTAGATATGCAATGCGAAAACGTTTGTCCTATCATAAACTCAGGAATTCGAAAACGTTCTCAGTTTTTCCCACCATGATAGACACTCAAACAATAATGTTTTGCGTGCTTTTTTGCAAGCAAATTCATGTATCAGCTTGTCAAGGTTTTGTTTCCGTAATAGTTCTCTCTCAATACTCATCAGCAACAAATGATTTAACGTTGCTGTGACATTGATGATCCGAGTTCATTCTTTATCCATTTCAGTTTCGAAAATGACCTTGCACCACTGCAGTTTGTGTATATTAAAGAAATATATATACGCAGAATAATATCAATGTTAGCAAAAGTGATATCAGGTTTCTTTCTTGAATTAGGCCATGTATAAATGTTTCGTGCGACACATCTCCCTGCTTATGTTTATCGTCGGCACACGACAAAATTAGAGAATTTCTGGTGGTTGTGAAACGAAGGTTGGCATTGCTTTTAATTGCAGCTACACTGATTTGATAAATAGATTTGACGTTATTTTGTCTTCGTTAGTTTTGCCGCACTCATTCCTATCTTCATCCAACGATGGCTTCTTACGTTTAATGTTAGTGATCAAGCTTGCCTCAAACCGATGCCAGCACTCAGCAGACATGGCATGTTTTTCTAAATATGCTCATCTCATTTTTCGTGCTCTACTCTTAAGTTTCCATTTAGCCGCTCCACTTTTGTACTGCCACTGCATTTGGTCTGTGCTTATGATATCCCTAATCTCAGGTACGAGGCACACTCTTTTTTTCACAACACTCAAACAACATCCTTCACTCCGAAGTTAGCCTTTCCAACTGAGTTAACTACAGTAGATTACCATCGTAATATATTTTTTGCCTTGCCAGGGATGTAGCAAATGCAACTTCAAAAATCCCAAGAACAGCAACAAAAAATCCCTAAGCCTGCGATGGTGCCACATAAAATCGGAGCACCATGATAAGTGTTAAAAATAAAATAAAACATGATTTGCAAAATAAACTGAAATGATTCATTTTAAACATTTTCAAACTTTTACAAAAATCCCTAAAAAATCCATAAATCCCTAAAAAGGGTCAAACGTTCCTATCTAGGAACAAAATCCCTAGAAGTGAGAGCACTGTGCCCTGCTCTTTCCTCTGTGTCGTGAAGAAAGGTGCCATACCATTCTTCTAAGATGTCACAAGCGCCTGTAATAATGTTTTTTTCCTGTTGCACTCAGTCTGCATATTGCAGGGGTGGCCAAATCGCGGCTCGCGAGCCTAATGCAGCTCTTTGCCCGGTTTCATGCGGTGCTTACGTAAGTACCTGAAGTCCCACTAAATAACATGCATAACAATAATGGGCTTGTAAAATTCTATCAATGAATCTAGCTGAGCAAAGGTATGTGTTTGAGTGAGGAAGAGATGGGGTGATGTTCATGTGCGCCCATGTGTATGATGTAGCTCTTTGCAGTATCACAACTTAGGTAATGTAACCCTTGGTCTCTGACTGGCTGGCCATCTCTGGCATATTGCATTGAATGTTCAGCAGCAATCATAGTGAGTAGGCAGGCTATAACTGCATTGAATGCCAGCTTTCATATTGGGGGCCCCTTGGCTGCAGGGGCCCTGAGGCCTTTGCCTAACGGGCCTCGTAGCTAATATGACACTGCTCATACCGCCTATAAAGACCTCGAGTACCACAGTTTGAGAACTACACGTTTATGTGGACTTGAGAAAACTTGATTGGGTTTCGCAAAAGACTGCGCTGAACACTGCGCATTGATTCTTTCTCTGATCGGTTTGGATGACTTTGCTGTATTGATCAAACAATTAAAAGCTTTAGGGTTTGCTGCAAACTTTAGAGGAAACATCCGACTGGGCTCTGTTTTCATGACTTCGCGATGATCCAAACTTGCACATATTCTTCTTCAAATATTCTCCACAAAAGCAATGAAGTGGAATCATTCAATTTCCAGGTAGATTTGACTGCGTCGAGTTTGTGGAGAATCGTTACTTGTATTTAGCAAAGCAGGGAGCCACCGTAGTCAGTTCACCCGCTTACGTGGCTCTTTGTGAAAGAACTTTGGTGATGCCTGCCTGAAACAATTACCAGAAACGGTTACGTAAGAAACCTGAAACTTCATAAAAATCCAGTATTTTATCCGTGCATCACCCGGGAAAAAATGCCATTTGGTGCTTCAGGCAATTCAAACCGAAACAGATATTTCAAAAAAATCTATTTGAAATACTGGGTTTTGCGTTGAAAGTTCAGATTATATCTTTCTATTCATTGTTGCGTTGAGGAAGTGTTAACTTTTTGAAATTTCAAAGCGTTAAATGGCAGACGGTGGAGCAAATATGTACCGAATTTCAAGGGGTTACACTGCTACAAGCGATGGGACACCGCAATTGCAAGAGAAAAGCAGTTTTCGATGCTTGAGATAAAACTGGTGACGCAAGACAGACGCTCTCAAATCATATTATGCGATGCAACTTGCAATACCTGCCGAGGAGCTAAAAATAATAAAATATAAATGATTCAAAAAGTTTTATTAATTGTCAACTTACCGCATTAATACGTCTTTTTTGACTGCACAACGTGTGTAGAATTTTGATCAGTGGGGGAACAGAGACCTGAATACAGCCGGTAGAACAAACGACAGAGCAAAACTTGCTTCACCTTTGATTTTCCCTTTTTCATGAAGATGAATCAGTGGCATTAACAAGTATTTGTCGGTTGTCGTCGCTGACCAGCAAACACGTGCGACATTATTTTTTGTTTGTTGCAAGGAGTTCATTCGTTAGGAACGTCAAGACACAAACGAATTATCTTCGAATGCTTCACTGTTAAGGTCGCTTAACAGGGAGCAGGGAACGCGCATTGCCGAAAGCAGCAGCTAACGCGCGAGGTGCAGTTGCTCAATAACGTAGTTTCCGCAATCGCACGCGTGATTATGGCAGACCAGCAAAAAACTGAGTATACCAGCTAGTGAGTGAAAAAGGCGATAAAACGCTGCACGCAGAAAACAAATATACGAGCTTGCTAAAAGCGGAAACGTGCACACACACAAATGACGTATTGTTAGAATTGAAAACAGTTGCGTAGCCACACTAACATTTTTGGGGCCAAATATTTTGACTATAAGCGAGTATTTTTTTTGGGGCACCGCCTATCAAAGTACAAAACAACAAGATATGCTAGGAATTTGGGGGTGTCTAACCCTTGCCCCCCTGGCTATCTCTATGATTGGAAACATAACCTGCTCACTTGGTCTAGAAACACAAGTGTCATTTTAAGTATTCTTTGTCATTCCCCGTGATGAGTCACGTCTGCTTACATCTAGCGACATCCACTAGGAGGCACCTGAACGATGTGAACGCATAAGCGTGAAAAATAAATTGGGACTTCGACTTTGTGGAAGGGCGACTTTTTCCAGTTATCTGGATACCTGTTGCAAGTTATTTGCTTGCAGCTGTTGTGCAAGCATGTAAAGACTTGGGTATGGATTTCACGGAAAATTGAAGTTCCCCATGCTGTATTCGGTTTCGTGTAGTCATTAAATAAATTTTTGTGATTATAAGGAAAACTGCTAGCCATAATAATTTTATTTACAAAACATTCTCAACTGGACAGTTGTTCCTTTAGATATACACACGTTTTATATAAAACTTTTCAAAGACTTGCTCACTGTGAAAATTGTGTTTTTTTCCCTAGTTTTCTAAAAAAATTATTTCTCAACGCAATTTTGTGTTTTTTTATCTGCACAAAATCAACGATTTCAAGTTGATAATTAGGAGAAAGCCTAGGTTGCCCCCGCGTAAGCGGTAGTGACAGTATGTGCAATTTACCACCTAAGGATTGCTGTTTTTGTATTGAGATCATCAGCGTAGTCTTAGATTCTAAACGTTTGTAGAAAACATTAATCAAGCATTAAATTAGTTACCAGTACCATAATGCGTATGTTTTTTTGTTTCATCTTAGGAACAGATATGCTGGTAAACTAGACGTCCTCCCCTTCCGACAAAACTGCAATTGCAAAGGAATGACGACCCTTCGTTTGTTAAATTATGTGCCACAAAATGTCTATAACGAAACAATGTCTCAGATTTTCACAGCAAAGGTTTTTATCTTTTTTGTAAGCAAACCTGAAAATGTTCCGAGCAGAGATTTCCATGCTCCTAGTTGCAAATGTGCGATTAAGACATAGCTTTTAAATTTACAGAAATTTTCTGTGAGCGAATTTTCTCATTTCATGTGTATACTTCGTTATACAGTAACAATTCAGCTGAAAGGTATAAATGAAACAAACAGGCATATCAGCTTAATTGCTTAGCTACAGTTAAAAAAGTGGAGATCTGATAGTTGGTCTCAACTGAGCGGCGTGTAAAAATTCCAGGATCAGCACACATGGTTTATTGACTCATAACTGGATGGCGAATAAATACTAGAAAGTTATCGGTGATGTCAAAACCATTCGATACTTTGTTGAATCAGACCACACAGTGACATTAGGGCGAAAAAGTAAATGAGCCGTCTGTCGGAGGACGTCTGAAGTTGGTCGAACATTGACTAGGATCATGCGAAAGATCAAGTCAAAGCTATTTAACAAGATTGTGATAAGACGCTATGGAAAAATGTCTGTTTCTTTGGTTTTTTTTAATTTACCTACTATGTTTTGGTGCAGTTTGAGGAATTGGGCAATTTGATTCATTTCAGCTTTCAACGCGATTTTGACGACAGTGTGACGTAACTATTTCATTTGGATTACAGATGAAAGAACACCACTGATTGAATTCGTTTTCCAACACAATGTTCGTATTGGTAATAGAAAAGTTTTCCTATTAACTCACAAAGCATTTCTGCAAGCACAACGGTGATATTAATTCAGGAACCAAAATTGTGACTTCGTCTTGTTGACTGGGCGTGGTCAATGTGACGTATGTCACCACGTCAAAACCTAAACGTCGAGGCCAAGACCTGGTAAAAAATTCGGGTCCGAGACTTTATCAAAAAATTCGAGACCGAGACCGACACGCGAGACTTGAAAATTGGTGGATGAAGGCCAAAATGTTTCTAAAAGTTTTTAAATGTCAATACCACTTCAAAGTTTGAGTTTTTTTATTTCTGGCATTTTCCTACCTGCTTACATGCAGAAACAGCAGACAAAAACACGTTGGATTACAGAAGTTTTACCAAGCCATATCGTTGCAGTATTGAAAGTCTGAAGGCAATATTCGTGTGACCTAGACCGGAAGCCTACGAGACCGAAACTGAGACTTGGAAAAATGCGTCTCGAGACGAGTCTCCAGACTCCATCACTATGGTAACTACAAAACGATGACCCTGGGCTTATTATCTTCAAACAACAACTTATGAGCATTGTGTAACAACTTATGAGCATTGTGCAACAACTTAGGAGCATCCGCAAAACCCTGAAACACTGAAGGCATTCTGTATGTTCCAGGTGAGCGGTAGTTTGTTTATCAGTTGCAGGCTATTTTCTTGGATTTATGTAGTTTAAAATAGTAGAGGTGCCTCTACGAGACAATGCGTATGTCGATACAGAAAAGCTGACTGCGAATTTGCTACGACAGTCATTACCGCAAATAATTTGCACCGATTTCACTTCATCTGCACCACGGCACGACTTACTCAACGGCCGCTACTTCCGACCAAGCAATGTTAACGCAGTGCGAAAATGCTAGTTTGCATGTCATTTCCCCTGGAGTAAAATACATCTAAAGCGAGGTAAAGTTTTTGAGCTATCAACAGTTTGAATAACTCCCGCATGACAACACCCAAATTTGTGAGATTGTATATCCGGATTTTTAGATCTTTGGCACAAAATTTTGTACTGTAGCAAATTGCTTGCCTTGCGTTTTTTTCGTTTTCTTATTGTTGAAAAATTGTCGGATTGTTTTTGTATGAATTACAGTTTTAACGAACTTACGAAAAAAATTAAATCCGTTGTGATTTCACTCTCATTGCCTGTCTTGTTTAGTTGATTTGCAATGTGCTGGAACAACGCTTGCAACACATACTTTGAGAAACTTAAGTAGAAGTCAACTAATATTATCGGTCATTGTTATCATTTTTCCAAACTAAAGAACAATTCTGAATATTTGGCATGAACAAGTCATGACAAGTCAGAAACTTTTTTAAATATAGCAATTCAGTCGTTGTACAACAGAACGGGCTTCCTGCAGTATCTGCTCAAAGGTCGTAAATCGCTATGAACTGCATGACATTTTTCCTGCTGATCGTGAACTTTTACCTTATGAACAATATGCTCAGTAGCGTAACTAGAGGTTTCAGCCAAGGGGAAAACTTAGTTGAAGGGGGCCACTAGACAAGACTGAGAAAAAAGCTAAGAAATGATAGTATGAATCCGGATGTCGTGGATGTCTTTACTAACACGAAAACACCCCGATAAACGGAAAAAAACAACAACCTACCTAAAAACAAAAGAATACTAAGTATCAAAATGTAATCTAAGGGGGCCCACTTTTACATTTAACTTTCTAGAGGGGCAGCTCGCCCCCTGCCCCCGTCAGATACGTCCCTGAATATGCTGTGTTGCTACCAGCTAGTAGAATTCGCATTAGGCAGTGAGTAGGTGAAAAAGACAAAAACCAACAAAAATAATTTTACGCCAATTCACGTTCGTGACATAGCATTTTTCTGTGTATGAGTGATTTGTTTGTTTCAGGCAAGTACCTTTTGCCAATTTTCTGATAATTCGTTTGTAATTCAAGGCTGTCTTGATCAACAACGTTACGTTCGGAGTAGTGGTCCTAACCTGTATACGGATGGATTTTTGAGAAGTCCTTGCAAGGATTCAAACATTGTGTATCCCCTAGCACCAGCTATATCATTCACTACTTTGCTTCAAAAGGATTGACTACAGTAAGTTAAATCGTTGATACTTCAACGGCAACACGCTTGTAAAGACTCTGAAGGCTTGCCCGCGTCTTCGCAACCGCGTACCTCAGAATAAAACGACTACGCGTTGTGGCCGCATCGCGCAGTCTGACACGCATTGTAAAAGTCGCAGCCTTTGTCAATGTTTACCAAGCACGGCCTTGATCGGAAGTGTGCACTAAGCAGTTTTGGTGGCAAGCGGGTTGCTGCACAACTGCACCCTGGTGTCTAGTCGACTTTTGTAAACAATGATTCGGCTTATTGAGCTCAGTGATTAATATGTGGCGGCCTGTACAAATATAACTGCGATTTTCTGTAAATCTATGCCATGGCCAAAATATCTGATACATATACTGACGTCACTTAAAGGAAAGTTACTATTTTTTCAGAATTTTTGGGTTGAATATATTGAAAAAAAAATTTGAGTGCATCATGAAATGCTTGCTTGTTTACATCGGAGATTTCGTCTCAGTGAGAGCAGTGGAAGTGGAGAAGTAAAAATATTTGAGTGTGCTTCCAAGTTCTTTTAATTGCTTGTTTTTCAGATCGATTGCTGATCTCATCAGAATAACTCGTGACGTGTACGCTTCTCGTTCTACTCCTTTTTGTAACATTCATGAATGGAGATGTTGCTCTTATGATTTTTTAATTTTAAAACGGAAAGCAGAGTTGTAAGTCGGTCCCGGAATTTCGGGTGTGCCTGATTTTGAGCCGGGTCCGAGCTTAAATTTGTCAAAATGTTTCGGGCCGATTTCGGGCCTCCATACAGAAGTTTTTTCGCAACAAGGGACACTTTTGCCGCCAATTACTGTTAAAGCAATCAAGTGATTTTAAAAATGATTGATTGTGAATTATTTAGTTATGTTTATTTTGCTACGCCACCAATGTCCCGCGATAGCGCATACCCTTAGTCGCTCGGTACATTTGGCTTTCGGACCTAAATCGGGCTTCAAAAATAAATGTCGTTCTGGGACCGGGTTCGGGCTCCAAAACGAAGCCCTTTTACAACTCTGATGGGAAGCACGAACAACACACGGTGACCGATCGCATTCATTTCATTGTTTCGCAAACAAAAGATTGCATTCCAATGCAGCAGCAATCAATGAATTTGAGCTCAACAAAACCTAGCGACACAGTGGTACCTGAAATGGGAACAAAAAGATTTATATTAACTGCGCGAGCAGAATTTTATCCCAATGTTGAAACAAAATGATTTGTGGCGGCAGCATGCACACGTAGCTCAGAAACATCGATGCATGCGTAAGGAATGCTTCAAAGTACTTCGTAATATCAGCTGAGTTATCAAAAATGAACAAACAGCCAGTGATTTGCGGATACTAGCTGCGTCATGTAATTCAGCTTCGAGTGTTTGCTCAACCGGTAGGACTTACCCGAATTCATTGAATTACTTAAGTTTACTGATCCAGTGTGGATGGTAACGATAAGAACAGGAAAAAGTGAAGATTTGAAGCAATTCATTTTACATCGGTATAACTGATTACAGCTTTCTTGTGGGAAATTTTCTAAAAAATAAGATCGACTTTGGCCAACAAGCAAAACAAAAATCACTGTCATATCTTTTCCATCTTTTAAACAGCAATACTTGGGATCCAGGAAAGCTTTCTCAAAATTCCTAAACACTTGCATTTAACCTTTTGTTTTTGTAAGGTTATTTCCAAACAAAAAGATTTTAAAGTAAGGTAAGATGAGTTACTAAATTTGGACAAGGTTTGTGCATCAACAGAAAGTGGAGTGAATTACTCAAAAGAGCCTTGAAAGCAAGATGCAACCGTACATTAATGACTTGTGACCTGCGGGGTTCTGATTTTACTGCATTTCGCAGAGAGGAGGTTTAGCGTTGCACACAAATCCCTTAGATGAAATGTGAAGGATCGTGTTTCAACCGACGCCTAGTAAATTCCAATTATAGTTGTAACTTTAAATAGAAGCACAATGTATATTTGAAAAAAGCAAGCAAACAATGCAAAGTGTCATGCATCAAATTGTTAATTTTTCTGACAGCAAATGACTTGCAGATCTATTGCATTTTCCACGAGCGTATGGGTATGTCTAGGTTGCAAAAAATCTAACCCTCTGCTGAAACAAACATATCTGTGCCACATCGCGCACTGCGGCTTTCACGGAGCAGATATTTTCACATTCTTTCGCGTAAAACCAACAGCAGGTTATCTGCACTTCTGGGATGAGCTTTGCAAATAACGTTACTTTTCCATCGTAGAACTCCACGGAAAATTTCGATTACTGGTTTTGGTTGAAAGTAAATTTGCAAGAATGCATTTTACATATCTCAACTGTTTCATTCACATCAGGACGTCTTTTGAGTTTCAGTTTAAGACTTCAGACGTTTCAAAGAATGCAGCATTTTTGATAGAAATCAACTGTGTGAGTGTGAGGTAGGCTACTTTAAACGTAATCAAAAGACGGGGATGAGCAATGGATCCAAAGGTGGCGATTGGAAGAATTTGAAAAAAGGAGCCACATATCTTCTACAGCTTTTTCAATTTGGCATCAAGTCTTTTGATAACAGTATTTTCCTAACATTTTACGGCAACAACTTTCATCTTTTTAGCAAACTTTCGGTGAAATCGAAATTATGGCAAAATCGTACATTATTCGGATTTAATATCACTGACCATAGCCGTAGCCAGGGGTGGGCCAAAGGGGCCATGCCCCCCCCAAATTTTTAGAAAATGTGGCCATTTTGTGCTTTGAGAGGCGTTTTTCCAAACGAAATAGGGTGATTCGCCTAAAATCAAACATTTTGGCCCTCCCCCAAATTTCTGGACTGGCTACGCCACTGTCATTGACATCGCGCTTTCAGGGTGAAGAAAACAAACTATAAACACGCGCAGGTCACACTGAAATGCATTACAAGAAAAGTCACTTATGTGTTTTGATGTCGTTTTCATTGTTTGTAATTTATTTAGTGATAAAGCAAGTGATGTTTCGAATAACATGACTTGCTATTGTTGCAGGTAAACCGCTCGCCTACAAATCTGCCCCATTTTTGTTTGTGTTTTATGTAGCAGTGGCACACACAAGAGCATGTTTTGCCACTGCTTAGGAATCATGTGCAAGTACATCTATTTCAGGGATGTTACTCTGGCTAGCATACCAGAAGACTACAACCTCTTTGCCATTGTGAATGAATTGGCCGTTGTGAATACGATGACCGCTGTTTGTTTGTGTAAATCGAGACGTAGCATTGTGAACGTGTTGAAGCTTACACTGATGGCAATTTGAACATGTTTTGCCATCCCAAATTCCTCCGAATCTATGTCAAAATTTCCCTAAAATTAAAGTGAAGAGCAATAAAATCACCTTTTTCCTTGCCCAAGAATGCTCATTTCCATTGTTCTCTTTGGCAGCCCTGGCTTTGGCTGTTTGTAGCCTGTTTTTGGGACCATCAAGCAACAAACCTTGGCACCTGAGCACGACCCCAAGAAACATAAGTGTCACGATCAAAAAGGGACGTATAGCCACTATGATTTTGGAAATAGCCTGTGCAAGTGTGGTATGGCAGTTGCAGCTGACTTGACATCAGGCAATCCTGTGCTTCTCGTGCATTTGCGATGCTCAACAATCTGGTCACGCAAAATATTTTGCGATTTTTGACCAAGTCTCGCACTACAGTACACAAGTTATTATTTTATTATAGTTGCTGATTTAAGTTGAAAGAAGTTCTTCATTTCCTTCCAGGTCCACGGGAAGAATCCGTGGTCAATGCCTGCAAAGGTTTTTGTCCTCCCCAAATTTTGTTGTTTCCAGAAATAATTGTTTTTAACATACAATAAAAGAATTGCCCCCTAAAAAAGTATTTTCTACCAAAACTTTGCAACCTGGTTACGGGCCTGTTTCCATCAACAAAACGTCAAATTCCACATAACGCTTTACCCTTTCTACCCTGAAAAGGAAATGTCCCACGTAACGGCAACAGTCACAAAAGTGTGATTCTTGGGCTGCAACAGCCAGGTATATTACGATAATTTATACTAGAAACTATCTTCAGATTTTCAAAGCAGGGTATTTCTTTCAACGAAACACTGCCATGGTCCCTAACGAAACCACAAAATCTACAATTTATGACTGTATTTTACCGTCAAAGTTGAGCAGATGAATTATGAAAACTCGCCACAACAAATATAGTTTTGCACTTAGTGCAGTGGACTAGTTACGCAGAACTCAGAACTAAACTTTAACGAATATGACGTATTCCCACGCATAGGTGTAGGAGCAGGCAAATTTTTGGGGGTGCGAAGGCTTTCTGCCTAAATATCCCCAAACTTGCCCCAGAAGCTCTAAAAAAACAATGACCTCCAAAAATCGTCTTCAATATCAATTTGGGCGCCATTTTTTTCAAATCAAAGCACATCTAGAGCGCCTTGTTTGCACATATTTTCAGGGATTTTTCGAAGGTTTTCACACATTTTGCCCAGAATTCTCCAAACTTGCCCGAAAAAACTAAAAAACAAATGACCTCGAAAGAGAGATAAAAACGTCTTCAATATGATTTTGGGCGCCATTTTTTTGCAAATCAAAGCACATCAAGCGCCATTTTTGTTCATATTTTCAGGGAATTTTGAAGGTTTTCACACATTTTGTCCAGATTTCCACGGATTTTGCCCGGATTTTCACCAAATCATTGGGGGTGCGTTTGCACCCCTTTCACCCCCTTCACCCCCGCCTCCTACACCACTGTTCCCACGAGCCTGCGCGGAAGTGTTCTAACAAGCCACGTAGCTCTATACCAGTGGTTCTCAACAGCGGCTGCGAGATCCACATGCGGCTCCCAAGCACCCTTTGTGCGGCTCTCAGCAGTCTTTCAATGAAACCTCTAATAGTTTGTGTAACAGACTTCGTTCTGCAATAAAACAAAACGTGCAATTGACTTGAGTTAAAAATTTTTAGTGCGTCTCTAACAAAATCGTAGGTATGGATTCGACCCCTTCGGCCAAAAGGTTGAGAATCACTACTTTACACTGTGTGAAAAGAAGCCTGCATAAGCGTATTTTGATTCACTCAAGCGCATTGGCCACACTCTGTCTCACACTANCAATGGATTTTTCAAACTTTTAGAAGCATCGCTACAAATTTACTCATGCTTCCTTTCACATATAGTAGAATGAAACTACGTGGCTTACCGCTATCAGCAGTCACTGCCTGGCTGCAATACCTGCCACGATGTCTGTGTTCGACAGCCATTCGGCAAAACGCCTACCACCAGGGTTTCCAGGTTTACTTTTTGCCAATAAGCCAAATCTAGCACAGAAAAAACAAAAAAGAGCCAAAGTCTAAGACGATAGTCCAAAATAGGACCAATCATTTTTTCCAAATTGATCAGCAGTAAGAAAGTCATATGAACTCTTGTTAAATGGCAATACCCCTCAATCACAATTGGATCTCAACAGCAAAGCAAATACACGATGCAAAATGCCCACTATCGCAACTTAAAGTGAATCTTTGAAGATTTGTTGCCATGTTGTTATTACGCATTAAGGACCAACAGTAGAACAATCATCTCGTAGGTTTCGCAGCCTGCCTCTGCAAGCAAAGCGGTGGACATGAGTAGACTGCAAGCTCAATAACTGCATGAAACCATAACAGCGAAACTGGCTCTTGTGTAATGCGAGTGTCCTGCAGGCTAATAAACGCTAATTGCAAAAATTAAATAAATGAAACAAAATTAAGCTGCTGACTTCCTGTTTTCTAAAATTTTTGGTTCTAAATCCCAATTTCCAAGGGTGTAAATGCCTGTTTCCCCCAGCGGACGCCCATGGAAATATATATTTGAAATATTGTCAGCAATCAGCATCAATATGTTGCACCATTTTTCGAAGGACGACGTTGCGTGAGTGGCTGATACGTCACGTTCCAAAGGGATGTGATTTCAATTGGCTCATTCACTCTTTGTGCGGTTTTGTGGTGAAACGCTCCGAACGATCATCACCAGCTTGTGATCCCTCAGTATTATGTCGGCCATCATGGAGTCATGGTATTACAACGATGCTGCAATCGATAGGGCCCTGGCGTGATTTTGTAGCACGTGCTTGTTGCGTGGCCGTCTGCAAGGTTACATCGGGGCGAACATGTCAGAGAGTGACCGCTGGTAAACTACGCATCGGCAGCGAGTGGCGTGACAGTGGTCCATAGGTGATTTTCAGCAGAGTATACAATCCGCCTTTAAAACGAGCAACAGCGGAGACGTGCTTCATAACTTAAATCAATTGACGCACAGTCAGACTGTCAGTGTAAGCAGCAGCCGTCACTATGCCTCCTCGCGCTTCAAATTTGAGAGGGTATCACAGCCAGCCGAGGTCTATACCAGAAAAGCCCAGAAAAGCACGAAATTTTTCAGGTGGTTCTCAAAATGATAGCCCTGGCAGACGAAGACGATTTTCGCCAAGCCAGTCGAAGACGCCCCCAAAAAACGACCGCAATTGCCCAACGCCGAAGCGAGGTAAGCAACTTATTTTGCAAGAAGCTCCGAGCGGTCTCGGCTTTGAATTAGCCTTTCCAAGCAATTGATTTCCTAGCAGGGCCGCAGCCAGCTAATTTTTTCGGTGGTGGGGTCAAAGTGATGGTAACTGTTGTACCTAACAACTAAAAATGTATTTGACAAATTTCGGAGAGGGGAAATAGCCCGGTTACGCCCCTGGTTGCGGGCCTGTTTTCTAGTAAAACATTATGCGAACTTAACTGCGTCACGCTTGCGGAGGGTGGAGACTTGCTGCTGAAATGTAGGTGTGTATGAATCATCGCTAAGGAGAAACAGCATGGTTGGCGGATTACTCGAACGGTCACGGCAAACCTAGAACGTTTGACTATCAGTATCTTAAAAATAGTGATTTTGACCTAGTTATTCATGTATTGCCACTACGTGCAGTTTTCACCCAACCGCCTGTAGGTTATCATGGTTGAATAATTAATCATTTGAAAGAGTTTTTCTTGTTTGTGCGTCTAACCGTGTGGATCAATTGCTTCTGGACGTACGTTCTCGCATACGGGGTACCTACGTCCAACCCGCGGGCTGCATGATGCGGTTTTGTCTTTCGTGTACAAATATTAATGACAACCTGTCCTAATTTGGTAAGGTAGATTTCCACGTGTCCACTCAGGTGCGAAACTGATTTCTACTTATTTCTTCATTCGCACGAGACTGGATTCGTTTTTTGTGGTTCCACTGTCATTTTGAATTCGCATATGACATCACAGTTGTGATTTATATCATTACAGTGGGGATTCCAACGCTTTCAGTAGCTTGGTCATATGACTTAACTCGTTGTCGATCGTTGCTTTTTTGTTTCCACGCGTTTTCTTGCTTGACATTGACAATGTATGCGGCATTTCATACGAAGTGGTTTCCTGATTCGCAGAAATCCCCGCTCGGATCGAATACGACCGGAACTTTCTGTTGTCATGTCGAGATTCTCCTTGCGCAAAACGAGTGCCAATGCTGCCAGAGATTGCCGGGGTCACTGTGCCTAAACAGAAAGAAAATAAGGAGATTCCGCTCAGTCTGAAAGTGAAACTTGAAAGAAAGGGTAAGAAGATACTTTCTTGCTTTGCTTCAGAGCCATTTGTGAAAATGAATAATTTATATATATCCATTTCGGTAGTCAAACAATTTTCTTAAAAGAATTTTCACACCTGATTTCAATGTTCCTAAATTTTGTGAAATCTTTTCGCTTCACGTTCAACAGGCCTACATTTTTTATCCCCAAGTTGAAACTCGGTTTATTGTCATTGGGTGTTTTTTTCAGGCGTCATTCTCGGCGACAACACAGACGGGCGGTCGACAGAAACGTCTCAAATCGCTTCCACGCACTTACCCCCGTCAAAGACGTCATCGTTGGACACTTGCAAACGTCAAAGCACAGAACTGCTGAAGACGCATACGTTGCAGTCCTGCATGCTTCACGTTATTTGACACCGTGCGATGTGATGCTTGCTTACCATTGCAACCCTTCGCGAATACGGAGTCTTGATAAGGATGTAACTCCAGGCAGTTGTGACGCAGTAGCGGCGTCAGCTCGGTGGAAAATTCTCAAAGAAAAAACAGCGTCGTGTTGACGGCGAGGTTTGACGTGACAGGAGTCTGAGTCCTTCCCGCTTATGCATATGTGATGGTTGCTCACGTTGCAAAGTGTTAGCATACGTTGCTACTTAGTTGCGACGTTTTTATTTTTCGCGTTTGGAACGCGCTTTCGCTTTTCCTATTTATTTGTGTGCTCCGCTCTGCAGTTTTATTACTTTTTTTTACAATTACAACACACGGTCGCCTCCGTTGGGAGGTCTGACACCCAGTAACCTGTCGCGCCACCGCCGACGCAAGGTCGATCTTCAGAACACGTGAGCAAACAGTGGTTAGGAACATGAAGGGCAAGGTTGAAACTACGCTGTTACGTGGAACTTGTTAATCAATTACTACAACGTTCGTCATGCCTCTCACCGCAGAACACATTTGCTTCAGAGCCTTCCTAGCTGTTCTGGACTTCTGAGCTACCCACCCTTTCAAGTCGTTGGCCTGTTAAGCGTTGCCGACTGCTGAAGCCACATGTGATTGTGGAGTATTCCAGGCGTACCCGTATTGCAAATTGTATCGCAATCCAGGGTGATGCTGCTAACGCTTTAAAGTTAGGGCAACGGTGCGAGAGTGTACAGATGCTGTTGGGGGTCCCTTTGAAAGCAGAATTCCTTGCAGTTGCTTTTGGGACCCTACACATTGCGGTTGCTGTTGGGGGCCATTTGAAAGTAGAGTACTTACTTATGATCTGCTTTGGAGTATATGAGTGGATAATAAGTTTTTCACCAAAAAAATGAGAATGTACGTGCAAAACGTATCGAGGAAGTGGCGCTCGCCTCCTTAAACCCACCACTGAATTTCTTGCAACTGACTAATTTAGCATCAGCAGCGTCTGGGTGTAATGTCGCTTTCGGAAAAAAACGTTGGCCTGTTTACGATTCCCACACGTCAATGCTGGAAATTTTCCGTAAAAATAATTAATCAACTAAAGCTACCAAATGCGAATGCAACATACGAAGTCTCTTGACAAACTACGTAAATTGGGGTTTTGGAAACATCGCTCAGCTCTGTTCGTAAAAAACGAGTCGCAAAAGTTTAATTCTACGCCATGGCCCATTTCGACATCAAAATCCGCAGCTTCTGAGCAACATAAAATTGTACTGATTTCAGGTGGTGGCTGGTTACAGAAATCTATAGTTTTTTTGTTGCTGAAAACCGCACATTTAATGCAACTGTACATTAACTGCAACAAAACTAATGTGTAACTTGGAGCAGGCATAAAAATCCAGATTAATAAAATCATACGCAAGACCTAGTGAAATTGTAAATGAATGCAAGAAGTATAAACAATTAACAGGTTCAACACAGTGAGTTTTCCAATGTTTAGTGAGGTTTTTAGGCGTAGATACAGAATGTTTAACACTTCAACGCTAAATAATCTTACAACATATCTCTACCAAAGTTCCTGCTTTAGAGGAAATAAGCTTGCAAGAAATGGAAACGTTCTAAACGAGTTAGGTTAAAATCAGTTACTCACTTTACAGTGCACTTGTTATCGGATTGACGCGTGAGCGATTCGTCGCCCTTGGCTTACCTTCGTGAACGCACTTGCGAACTCGATATTGGTGCGATTTTACACTGCAAGGACTCAAAGATTTGCTTCGTGGGTAGGCCTATGGTATTGCGAAAGCTGGGCAATAGGTGAAAATGAAAAGGTGAAGCATGATTCCACTACACAAAGGCTCTTTTTGTAGGTGTTGTTGGAATCACCGAGATGTGATTTTATTTAATGTAGTACGAAAAATAACAGCCAGCAGAGAACTGCTGGGCGATCAGGTCATGAAAACCGCGTCGCATCGTAATTGCACTCTTCAAGTGACTTTGATAAGAATTTGAACAGCTTCTACAGGGCAGGAAATGGGAGTTAGTTTTTACATTGCAAAGCCACTTTGTTGATCTCACTCACGATCATCAACCAGTCTGTTCTCTTCAGTATAATAAAAACCAGTGTCAAATACGAGGATTCACAGCACTTTGTAAGTAGAAATCTACGAACAGTGGGTAGGCTACTGCAATTCACCGAATTGCAACTGTAACCTGTTCCACAAACTTTTATGCCACTTTTTATGCTACTCCATGTGTTCCATTATTATGAACTGAGGAAATCATAGCCACATAACTGGGATACAAAGTTCAAAGTGTAGCCTACACTGAAGTCATCCACTTCCAACATTAGGCTACATATTTTGCAGAGGTTGAATCACTCTACTATACCAAGGTGTAACGAAAACCTATTAAAACAGTATTGGGGTAATAGTCCTTCAGCCCAATATCTGATGTCCGAATAATCTTCCAGTTTGCTCAACCAATTCAATTTTGCTGATGATTGTTTCCCTAACTAGGTGTAGTTATCTTTCAGGCAAAACTATTAAAAAAATTAATTCGTCATTTTTGCTACATATCAGCTTGAATAGGCTAATCTGTTCCACGGTAGTGGTTTTAGCATCAAACAAGTACAGAAAAGGTTGCACAAGACTTAATGCAAACCACCCAAACTCTTTTCCGCTCGATTCCTTTATTATCAGATTCCCAACCTACCTCTGCTAGTTGTAGGATTCGCTGAATCGGGCATGGTTGAAAATATGCGCGCTCAAGCAGCTCGGTGAGACACTCACGGTCGTGCTTGAGTGATTTTTGGATTCCCAATCCAACGCGAACTCGATAACAGCGCAGTGTAAAGAGGGTAAATGGCGTCAACTAAAAATGCAAATTATACTCGAAAAGAGCAGATGATCAGAGTCAAATCACAATCGTTTTCAGTGATATTTGGACTCCTAAAAACTATGTGCTGTCACCATTCCTCTTCATAATCTCTATGAATGGAATAGACAATTTAAGGTAAGAGCCGGGTCGACGGGGGTGTTACTGTTGGAAGCTGCAGAATTTGCCGTTTGTTTTTTTCTGACGAGTAGGTGCTGCTTGCATCTTCCTAGCAGGGCCTTCAACATGCACTTGATCGTTTTTCTGCCGCGCGCGACCAAGCGATACCTTTTCCTTGGTTTATTTATGCATTTTGTGACTCAAATCACGAGGTAACACAAATTTAGCAAAAGAAAAAACATCACCAAAGCGAAGAAATTAATTTCTTGTTAATGAAATTACAAAACATCAGAAATTCCAGGTTTAGCAAATTGATGATTGTGTTCTAACTTGTTTGAATCACAAAGGGTTGGCGAAGGACCATAAGGGTCACGTTCTCAGCCAGTCCAAACGGAAGGAAAACCGGCATTAAAGAGTAAGAGGTTTCATGTTTTTACACAAAGCCATATTACTAAGCGCTGAGAAAAGTGGCAATTCGCTGTTGGAAGCAGAGAAGTTCAAGCACCTTTAAGGGTTTATTCACGAGTGACGGAAGATAGAACAGTGAGACTGATACACTGATTGGCAAAGTAAACGCAGTTCTGCGTGCTGAGCTTTATTGCTCTGTATGGTAAAAAAGCGGTAGCTTTCTAACACCGCAAAGCTCTGTGTTCACATCTGACTTTGTTCCGAACCTCGCCTAAGGTCAGGAATCTTGAGCATTTATAGAAAGAGTGCTATCTCAAAATGAAGGAGCAGAGATGAATTTTTTGCGGAGAGTACATGGCACGACATTTCACGACAAAAGTGTACAGCTGTGAGATTCGTAAATCCTTAAATGTAGAGCCATTTCTCCAATTAAAGTGATCTCGGCAACGTTGGTTCGGTCATTTGTCCAGAATGCCCGAGGAAAGATAGGTGAGGCAGCTTGCCAGGGAGGTCCTGCTAGCTACAGCCACGGGAAAACGGCTCAGAGGTCGTCCAAAGCAGTGGCGTAGCCAGAGCAAGCTTTTTTATGGAACCAAAATGCTTGATTTTAGGCAAATAACAGTATTTTGTTTGCGATACCGCCTCTAAAAGCCCATAATAACTAGATATTTTGAAATTTGTTTGCGGGGCATGGCCCCTTGGCCCCTCCTGGCTACGCCTATGGTTCAAAGACCAGATTAGCTTACGTATTTTCATCTTCCGCATTGCTTGGTGCGAAGCGAGCAAATCTATCTCAGATTGCTTGAAACCGGGAGGCAATTAGATTCCTCCTCCCGCAATCCTCCCTACAGAAAAACGAGTATGAAAATGAAAAAAAGAAAGTAATGCGAGAACAACTGAAATATTAATATAGCCAGGACTCACATTGTACGGACTGTGAAGCAAAATCTGTTGATAAAGTCCAACATCGTCTTTATCAAACAAGTAATATCTGAGCTTAAAGGGAATGTCATTAGAGTGCGGTTTTATCCCCAAACGTAGAAAATATCAATCTTGTGATTGTTTCGTTTTGGTTCGATGGATGTGTAGCTCGTCACAAACGCTATTCCACTCAAAACAATAACTCTAGACGTTCGTTTTTTGACATATATTATATATTTATTTGAACTAACAAAGAGACACTTACGCTTAAAATGGATTAAATTGAATCATGTTTTTATTTCTAATTTCATTCAAATTTCCGTGGTACTGAATAATTTAATGAATTATACTTAACGTTTTCAATATGTTAGAACTTCAAGAAAAATGTTATCTGTGTTAGCCAGGGGCGGAGCTAGACATTTTCATTTGGGGGGACCACTGGAGGGGCCAGTTTTGCAACAAGGGGAGCTGTCAATGGTCTATGTAGGACTTCAATGCAGTGACATGGCATGACGTCACGCGGAAAATTTTTGGGGGGCCACTGGGGGGGCCAGGCAAAATTTTGGCGGGGCAGTGGCCCCCCCTAACTCCACCCCTGGTGTTAGCCTGCATATTATTGGACAACAAGGTTAAACTAATACTCTCTCGGATAACGTTTATTTCTTGGCAATTGAGACGTATACTGTAGAGGAAGGGGCGGCAACCTACGGCTCGCGGGCTGGATCCGCCCCGCCAAGAAAAATCATCCGGTCAGCAGCACCTTTACAAATTGTAGTACAATAACTGTATGGCCCATACAGTGGTATTAGGCTATAGTTTATGAATCTGCCCTCCTTGCAGCTTCTTGTATTGCATACTAAGAGGGACTTCTTTTGAGAATGAATGAATGGATTTATTTGCCAGCAGACACGAGGTCCATAGTACAAACACATACTCTGCAAAATGCAGGTTGATAAAAACAAACAAAACAGAAAGTTTTACAGCGACATTAGAGGCTGAATCATCGAGTTACAGACACTTCTTAACAGAACATTTTGCAACGGCGTTGGAGGCAGAACCACAGGGTTACAGACGAGAAACCGCGCTGTGCTACAATTGTACCGCATTTCATATTTGGGGTTTTGACTACGAACTGTGAAAATCAGGAGTATAATCTTATTAAAATTCCAGAAATTCCCAAGTTTTAACAACATCATAAACAGAAAAAGAACGGAATAAAGGTTGCCGACCCCTGCTGCAGAGCGTGCTTGCGATCATGGGCGTCGGATGGATTTTTTCCAGGGGGGCCACTAGGGCATTTTCTGAATTTTTCCAGGTGGAGAAAAAATGATAAAATTTGATTTTCTCCCTCGAAACTAAGAAAACAACCTTTTTTCTGAAAATTTTTAAATCCAGGGGGGGCAATGCTCCCTGCCCCCCTCCGACGCCGATGCTTGCAATGCAGAACAGCGGTTTTCAGTTGAAATCCACGCAAAAAAGGTTCGCACCATCATTAAAAACTGCAAAATGTTATTGTGAATTAAAGCCGGATTTTGCATTTCTAAATTTTGCATGTGTTCGTTGCGTAATACACGCGGCAATAGCTTCATTGCTTTGCCATTCGTGACAAAACGATCTACGTCAGGGCCTGACCGCTTTTCTATCGAAGTAATGGCGGTTCGATCCATGACCACTGCGTGAATGCCGTGTAGCTCTCCGTGGTCAAGAGCGTTCACCTCAACCACTAGCCAAGAAGCAAAACTCGGGCATCGGTTGTCGGAAGTAAAAAAAAAATAAAAACTAAAAATCCACTTGCCTTTGATTCACTTTTACACCAATATTTTTAAGGGTATTTGTTGGTAAATCACGCAAAATCCTATTTTGTTTTTCGCTCTGATGTTTATGCAAGTATTCAATTCTACCATGTACAATAAAAATGAAAATTTGAACGAAATCCGATCCATTTTTAATTTAAGGGCAAAAAGATGTTTCTGCAACAGTTTTTGCTGTCTGAGAACCTTGTTTATTTCTTTTCTGAGTGGTAAAGCTCACATGACAAAGTTTCTCAGGCAGAGACGCAACTACTGCATGGAACCTCTCAGTGCTCATGTTTGAAAGGCTCCCTGAAGCTAAGCAATTGAGGAAATCTATACCAATTTTTCTTGTGCAACCAGTCAATAAACCCCCTGAAAGCAGCTGTTAACTTGTATGGGATCATGCTAGCGACACTGGAAAAACTTACCCACAGCTTTTATAATTTATAATCTAACAAGTATCTCTATTTCCAAAAACCTGGTACAAAAATAAAATGAGTTGTAGATTTCATCTGTACTACAGCGGGTTGACCCATCACGCAACGTGCAGTAGCTTTCAGGGTGGAAAAGTTCTGAACGTTTCTGAAAGTGTGCAAACTTTACCAGGTATTAAAAATTCTGCAAACCTTGGAAGCAGACGTTTCTTAAGTTCACGTAGTTTCTGAGTTCATTTTCCCGTAATATAAGGCGTATACTGGAACTGTATAGAAAGACGCTGGTGGTGCGATGGCCGTCGGCGAGACAGGCTTGAAGCTGGATGGTCTTACTAAAAGGCTGCAAAATGAAGTACTCTAGAGCTACAACGGATCACACAACTCACTGTTTTTGTTTCTTTTAAAAAAGCGACTTCAACAAGTTGTATGGCGTTGATGAAAGCGTTAGTCTCGCAAAGCGGAAGTGTCAAGCAGACCATGCTTGGTGATGCAAACACCTTCCTTTTCGTGCGCTTGTTCGACGCCGCCTATTCAGCAAGGCGAGCCGAGCGAAACCCACAGTCGCTTGGACGGCTGTTAAATATGAGAAAGTGTCTGGCTGGAGCGGAGGATCACACAGCCAAAATATCAGCCGCGAGGACCAGTTTGCTTTTAGCTGAGAATGTTGCGTGATTATTTACGGATGATAACATGTCTGATTGCTTTGGAAGAGGTAAGTCGAGTTTTTGTTTTTTTCTCGGCGCACCATACTTACACCGTGGCAGTCGGGCAGAAAACTAAAAATATTTTCAGCGCATCCCATCAACTTTGACAAAATCTAGATACAGACCAAGTACTTGAGTGTTACTAACTATCAGGAAACCATTACCCTTTTCAGATGCTAAAACATGTCAAAAATGTTTGCCTACAGTTTTCGTTTTCTTTCGTTTCAGTCTATCAAGAGCAAAATAAAATGCTGGTCTCCTTGCCAGCTTAATGTTTCAGCACTTCCGGCTGCTGCTAGACATTTTACGCTTGTAATTCGTGACTGATACGTTCTTGTCACTCCAATCAAGTTGCTATAGGTTTGCCCTCTCAAGCTTGTTGAACGTTTCTTTTCAAGCTGTGAAATCAAAGAAACATATCGCAAAAACGTCGTCAATCAATACCGAATAAATACATGCAAGTTTCCAATGAAAATGTAATTGTTAGTTTGAGATGACTCTCCAGTATTTTAGTGGTTTAAAATCAATGTCAGTTAACAATATCGATGTATCAATACAAGTATTTCGTTATATATCGATGTATCAATACAAGTATAATCAGTATATCGATGTATCAATACAAGTATTTCGTTATATATCGATGTATCAATACAAGTATAATCAGTATATCGATGTATCAATACAAGTATTACAATATCGATGTATCAATACAAGTATTTCGTTACCATGCTTATGGAAAGTCTTTTCCCAACCTATTTGTCTTAGATTGTAAGGTATTTTGTGTTTACAGAAATTGGTGGTAGGCTAAACGATTTTTCCACATGGTAACACTTCGTTTTGTCGCCTGGACTTGTGTCAGTTATGGAGATGAAACACAGCAGCCGGTGAAACTAGGTCATCTGATTAAAAGTACAAGCGTCTAGGCCACGTTAATAGCCGCATCAAACTGGTTCTAATAAATATCCCTTTTCAACCCAATTTAAATTATTTAAAAATCATTCTCGCAAAAAGTGTCTACAGTTTACGTGAGAGACACTCAGTAATAACACAAGCAGATGAAAAAGTTTGCTTAAACTTCAGTATGCAACAGAATATCGCACAAATTAGTCCACCCGAAACGAAAAGAAATGGTTTGATTCTTACCCTGTCTCATTTACGTCTCCGCATTATTGACAAACTTGTATTTGGAAAACGCTTATTACCCCATTTTACAAAATTTTCTCAAGGTAACTATTAGACAAAACGCTACTTGCAATACGAATATTTAAAATCCTTTTTCAAGCTTGTACGGTTTCTTTGGTTCATTGGATTTTATTTCATTAATAAAATACTACGTTATCATTATCAGTTGTAGCTCAATGTTTTCATGTTTCATTGCGAGCTGCATAAAATGTTAGCCAAAGACTGACGTTAAGTGCGTTTATGTTGTCCAGCAAGCAAACATGTTAGCTGCTGCTGCAGTATGGTAATAGAGTGAAGACATAGTTGATCACATTTTGGCTAAATTGTAGTCTTTCGCTGCAATGATCACATGCTGGTAACGATTCGAGTAGCATGTTGGGAAACAAGGGCGTAAGCAAGGGGGGGTGTTAAATCCCCCCTTGACCTTGATATTTTACTAGAACTTTATTACCTGCACAAAGGAGATTAATTGGTTTCGCATACTTTTTGCTTGTCAATTTGTCGACTTCATGGAAATACCACGGAATAAATTTGCATGTAAATTTCAAGGAACATTGTAAATACACCAAAAAGTAATAATTAGGTTTTGGTGGGAATCTGGGTTATCGTCTGCGTCCAGGAACCATCTCATCACTTTTTAGAGACCTTTCGTCCACTACGCATGTTTGAGATTGTGTTCCGCGATGGTTCACTTTATCCGAAACAGTTGTTTTAGTTTTGTCTGCTAAGGCTGATCAGCGCAAGCGCTGACCACACTGGCTACATTACCAATTTCTGTAGTAAGTATGATGGAACTATTGCATGAACTCAAAAACAGCACTTTTAGAAGCACAGGGAAAAAGGGAAACGAAAAGTTTACTGGACGTGTATACATAACGAAAAATGAAAGTTTTCTTGCGTACTTTATGAGCATTCTCAATTCTTGTGTAGTGTAGCAAGATTCGATCTTGTAAGCCGGGGTGTGCGTTACACAATCCAGCTGCACACTTTCTGTGCTCGACTGCTCGTATTCCACAAGACATCAAGGCAGTCTCATTTTGCAGTTGTAAATTGCTCTGACGTAGTGACGAGTGTGTTTTACTTCCCTGTTTTAGCGCGCAGACGAGTGTGTTTTACTTCCCTGTTTTTTGCAGTTAGAAACTGCTGTGTCGTAGCGTTGAGTTCGTTTTCCTCTGATATCCTAACTTGGAGCGCTGATAGTATATATTCAGTGCAGTGACAAATAGAATAAGGGGAGTGCGTATACGTGTAGAAGAAAATGTATATTATGTCAACAAACTTCGTCAAAACGTTGGTTTGTAAATATGAATACGACGTCAAATTGTGACGTCACAAACGGCGCACGCCAAATAGAAATGACTGCCATATGCCACTGAATGAAAACCCTCCCCATGAGAATTTTCTGCGCACACCACTGTTGGGAAACACTACTCCCGAAACATTGCAAAGATTTCAAATAACACTTAAAAGTTTCGGTGGTTTTATTTGAAGTTGAAAAAGAGAGTGACAGCAAAGAGTTCGCCTGAAAACAAGCATTTTTTAGCAGTTTAGTACAGTAGTTGAAGAATGAGGTTATCTTATATCGTAACACCAGCTGAAACTGCATTCACATTTTAACTTTAAAATGTCGTTCTGGTAGTTTAAAGAAAAACCTATAACCCAAATCGACAAATTTTCAACTTTTACGTTTTTCCTACAGGTACGAGCTGGCAGAGGCCCAAAAGAAATCACTCTCTCCGAGCAACAAATGAACGAAATTGTTTTTATCCATAACAAGCTGCGGGAGTCAGTATTGTCATCTAACATAAGAAAAATGGTGAGCCCGTTTCGGCTGGATTTTGGTGCTATAGTGTTGTTCTGATGACCTTAAGAATAGTTACAAAGCTTCAAAGCGTTTTCCCTGATGAAGTAGTTTTACTCTTTCACAATCACACATTCCCAGAAAGATTTTCAAAGTAAATTCAAGGTGTTTGTCTTGCTTATACTTCGTGAAAAAAAACTTATTTTAAGCAAGACTACAGAAAAATGGGAGTGCCTTATTACTCTGTAAATCAGGAACGGAAATCGCAACCTACCAAAATACTTTTTGTGGTTGACGCATGCGGTGCAATAGCTTAAAAATTCTGTTAATATCCCAGCTTGGGCACAAGATCTGCTTTACATTTTCGTGGCAGTTTTTTTCAGTGAAACAGGTCTCTGAAATTAAGGCTTGCAGAAGAGTATTTACAACACTGCGTTGATATTAACTGATCTTCAAGTAATATTTGGTGCAATGTCGATTCGGAAAGGCAGTCGCATCATAGTCATTTTAGTCTTATTCCGTTTCACGGTGACGATTGCTAAATGAAAACAAACACAAATCTTTTTCAACTTTGCAAAATTGCCAAACGTGAAGAATCTGTTTGATCGACAGGGTAATGAATTTTTATACACATTGTTCTTTCTGCCTCTGAATGACAGCTGAAAACTTCGCACGTTTTTTCATCGTTTCTGGATTGTGATGTTCAAGCCTTAGGTCAGGATGTAAGTTGCTACGGTAGCTTTCCTTCTATTTCCGATTTCTGCGGTGATTTGCATGAAAGACGTAGCACCTAAATAAAACCTTGTTGCCGTTTATGTAAGCTGCAGAGCTAATTCTGTCTTGCGTCCTGTAGGGTAAAACGAGAAAAGTTAGATGGCTGATGCTGTATTGATAGAAACTCAGTGACATTTTATTATGGTGTTGATTCCAGAGCTGGGACCAAGAGCTTGCCCGCATTTCACGAAATTACGGCCAGAAATGCCAATTTTCACACAACACGCAAGCCAATCATTCCAAGTTTGAAAACAGGTAAGTTGACCAAGAAGGACACAAGATACTTTCCGTAAATTTTGCCAACAAAGCAGAAATGCAAACTTGCCGACATGAAAACGAGAAAGCGAAAATGAACGAGCACTGCTAATCTTTGATTCCTTGCTTGACTGACTTTGGTCTGAAGAGAATTACAGCTTATGATTATTGCGGGGCCTTCAGTCAGGACAGCTGTTCGTCACAACATTTTTTCGAAAGAAAAATGGCAGTAAATAGGCAATTAATAGTGTTTTAAGTTTATTAACGTTTTAACACCCAAATCATTTAGTATTGCATACCTAACCGTTTACATTGTCTTGAATTGCTCTATTTTTAACAGAAAAATTGGAAAAGAAGTTTCAGGTAATACTGTAAAAATAAGTACGTTTACGGTTTTACAAAAAAATATTTTTCAAAATGCATTGCAGTGTCGGCGAAAACATTTACGTTTCCCAAAGGCCTGTTAAAGACTTCGAAACGACGCATGCGATACAGATGTGGTTTGATGAAAAAAAGGACTTTGATTACACAACTCGAAAGTGTCAGCCTAAAAAGAAGTGCGGACATTATACTCAGGTGAAATGATTGATTTGGCATGCAATTACTGAATCGTCATGCGGACTATTCACAAACTCACTTTTATTACTGTACTTCCTGGCTATATCGGGTATGAAATCTTTCCAGGGTTTTAACACCACATTTATAACAAGACCATACAAACAAGTGCAACAGGTTTGTAAATCGGCTGCAGCAAAAAAAGGAGACAAAAACTAAACAAACGAAAAGCATTTGAATGTTGACTGTAGAAAAATTAAATATTTTCATTCCAAGTGCAGCAGAAAAAGGAAAACAAAACATTTGCGGTCACAGTGGCGTAGCCAGCTCAAAATATCGGGGTGGGCCAAAAATTTTGTGGGGTCCCAAATGTTTGACTTCAGGCAAGCAACGACATTTTGTTTGGGATACCGCTTCTCAAAGTACAAAATGACGAGATATATTAACATTTTGGGGAACATGGCCCCTTGTAGCCCCCTTAGCAACGGCTATGCTGCTATAGATAGCAGGAATAAAATTAATCGGAATAATATCTATGTCGACTGCATCAAAAAATTGCTTGTTTGTCCAAAAATTTTGTTTGCTAAAATGAATTTTAATGCGGAAGTTGATGTTACCACGTCCAACAACACATGTTGTTGGGATTATTGATATTTGAAACCAAAAATGAACGAAAAATCTTTCACCTTGAATTTCAATGTCATTATCGAAATCAGTGAATTTAAAGTGGCTTTCTTCGATTTTAGTTTTAATTCAGAAAAAAACTAAAAATCTAGAAGGTTTCAGCAGATATTCTTTTACTTTTCCCAACGAAGGTGAAACCACTGGATTACGGCAAATACCTAGAAAACGAAATTTGTTTCAGGATAGTAGCTACCTTTGTGAAATATCTCAATGATTATTTTTGGTAATCAAGGAAAAAAATTACTGAAGTGCAAAATGATGATGCACTTGAAACTTTCTTCTGCATAGCAATAACCTCACTACTTCATAATACCATACGCATATAAAACCTTTAAGAAACACAATTGAAAGTTTCAGAGTTACAACTGGGGTTGCCAGATCACTTGAAAGTTTTTCATGAACATTTTGTCGTCTTGTGATTATTGAAATTTTACTTCATGTCTACTTTGAATACGTTTTAGATATAGTGGTGTTGCACATTTTGTTTTCAAACAAACATTGCTGAACAACAATGTGTAATCATTGATTACCTGTTCAATTACATTGTTTAATCTTTCGGTGGGATTTTGGTGCTATAGTAATCTTTCGGCTGGATCTTGGTGCTATACGAAAAACAATGATAAGCACCAACAAAGAGTTGGTGCCTCATTCCATAGAATTGCATTCAGTGAAGCTGAACGTGGCGAAGCATGCAGTTGACTCCACCCGACGTTCTGAAGCACCACCTGCATTGCCACGTGCGCGGAAGCAAATCAGTTAATTTTGGCCACATTCGCGACGCGGCCTGGACTGCAGAACATTTGCTGCCGAATTCTCGTGTGAATCAGTCCGATGCTGTAACAGTCACAGTAGCTCTCGAGAAACTTTTGTTTCTTTCGTTATCATAAATCTTTGCCAATGCCTCATTTTTTAAGTAACATTCAGGAAGATTGGAAATATGTCGGAAATTGAAACAGTTAAATAAAGCTAACTATTAATGAACTTACAGCAAAATGTTCTATGTTGCTGTTGAAAGCAAGCTCTTAACCTCGTGAAAATCAATAGCAATAATGCATGGTGCTGTGGTATGTCGTATTTGATAAACTCGTAGCACGCTAATGATTAGAATGGAACGCATTAAGGAAAAAACAAGTGATTCTTTAAACATGTAGCTAACCAATTAAATATATCATTTTAGGTGAAAACAAATCTTTTTGTTTAAAAAATTAAACGACCTATTAGTCTTCTCTGAGAATGTGAGTTCAATATCAAACAAACCATGTCACTCCCACTGGAGTGCAAAATTTCCCCGTTGTTTTCTGTACAAGAAGAGGTGCAGCAAGAATAATTTTATTTCAAATTCGTAGTCTTTTTCCGCATTGCGTAGTGTGCAGTATAGATTGATAAAGAAACCCTACGGGTTGGTGTTTGACAGGTTGTTTGGGCGAAAACGTACAAAGTGGGGTGCTCGTTGACCATGTGTGACTACGTGAGCGACTTCAATCGACCAGAGGCTCACCTCTTCATCTGCAACTACTCTCCAGCGTAAGTTCCCAGTATAGCGTAGAACTCTTTCTTACGTATTCCACGCGTGTGTCAAGGACCGGCTAATGCCAATGGACTGCAATTGACTTTGAGGTCAAACATTTTCGGCTTAAAGTATATTAATAGTGCAACAATACATGAGACCCGAAGTGTTGTTGACCTTTTCATGTCTGGTCAGTGTCCCAACGGCAGCGTCGGCCGAACAGTTAATTGAATCTGGCCAGGAAGTATTCTGCCACGGCGTTTTTGATACGCCGGGTGGGTCTCGCCTCCATTTGGTTTCGTTCCAGCTGAATTGCCAGAGGTGGCGATTCCGCCAACACAGGCCTACGGAAACCGTGGAAGTCAGTACGTGACAGGCCGCATATTCCACTGAGCGGCTGTAATTTATTTTCAGGTTTTACAATTACACAGCAGCGCGACGTTTTCTATCAGTTGCGATAAAAGACGCTGACAATTCTGTTCGTGCGAAACAGTTTTACTTCCAACTTTTCAATACAACGCTCATCGATTCGGCGTTGGCACTTCCCTGAAGAATATTTGCTCAATGTGCAGCAACGTTCACGAGATAGTTACAAAACATTTTGTCTTTGAAAAAACTTCCGCTGATGAAGTATCGAAAACGTCAGAAAATCGCTGCATCGGTCGCGAATTTTCCGCCGATCTTTGTAATTGCTCACAAGCAATAATGTTCATTGAAGCAAGACCAAAATCTAAGCAGGGAAAATAAATGGGGGCTTTTAAAAACTTGTCAAGACGTGGTGGATGTAGATCCGAAAATTCTTTATTTTGCGCTCCAGAAGTATGTAATTTATAACTATTTCATAGCGATGTGTCTGTAACGAAATCGCAAAGAAAGACTGCAGATAAGATATCAACTTTTACGACTTGCTTCTCTAGAATATGATTCATATATCTCTGAGAGCATGTTTTCTGACGCAGGGTCACATCATGTAATAAATTATATTATTGGAGTGTGTCAAAATTTTATTCCGAAAAGTAACGCGTGATGTAAACGAATCTGAGCAGCGTAGACTTCGAGATGTTGTTTTGAACGCTATGAACTTGCACGAACTGCAGCGAAAGCTTTGTGACATCAAGACACTGTGTTTGACGAATGATCTATGTCTATGACGTAAAACGTTACGTGCGAACTCAGGTGCGTCGCAAGTTTGCTGAACTGAAAAGCACTTGCTGTGTAAGTTGCGCTCTTCTAGTATCGTTCGTTTCGTATAAGGGACCCCTGCAGTTAGTCTGCCTTCGAATCCCCGTACATTTCCTTCTGGCGTAAATTCGATTTTAAACTGCGGAGTGATCAAAGCATAAAGCTTTGACCACTGGTAGCATTTCGCGAGGCCACTGGCCTTGGGCTGTTGCAATTGCGATATAAAGTTCATTACGAAGTAGTATGAAAAAACAATATAATAGGCCGGTTACATTGGTGAATATTACCACAAAGCAAACGTAAGCATTCAACAATCCACAAAGTGTGCAACCGCAGCCAAGGTGTATGTGATGACATGTTAAAACATTCCGCTTTTCAAAAAACGCTCAACGCCAAAGTTTTCCGCCGTTCAGTTCTGTTGGTCACGTCTGAAATGAACCATTGACAGCGTGCAGATACCAAAAGGTTCTTAAAGCAGGTTTTGCTTACAGGGGAAACGTGTACAGCTACACTAGCGGTGGTGCACGACATATGATGATACCGTTTTTGATCGGTCCAGCTTGCAGCAAATGTGAAACAGCAACAGACAAATGCGATCACAAACTTTGCGGTGAGCTGACAGTTTTCTTTAAATTTTCAAAATTCAACTGATTTGTAGTACGGAAAGGTGAACTTTTGGTTAGAGAATAAATTTGCAAGCTCGAAATAACAAGCATCTAATTCTATTTTTCTGTGCGTGACAATGTGATAATTCTTGTCTTTTTTGTCAGTTGATTTTTTTCGGAAGTCTGCATTCTATTTTGAACTAAACGTGCGTGTCGCAATTTCTCTGAACAGACCATGTGCATTCAAACTTGCACCAAAAGACTGGAAAACCTGTAAAACTAACACACATTTCCTATTGATTAAAACTATTTATTGAATATCAATTTTAGCCAACCCATCGAGAGACTTCCCTGCAGGATATACACCTTTTCTGAACCAAGATGAGGAAACGCACAGACATGAATCCAACCGTAAGTTGATATTTTTCTTGAAATAAGAAAACTTTAACTTGTTATTTTGCGTCGTAATATGAAATGTGTGATCACCGAAATTTGGAGAAATGTGTAAGAAACTGTGAAAACATGAACTTGGGCGGCGACTAGCTCAGTGGTAGAGTGGTCGCCTCTCAACGACTAGCTCAGTGGCAGAGTGGTGGCCTGCCAGTTGGAAAGTTGGGTGTTCGATCCACGGCCACTGAGTGACTCGGCGCAGCGCTCCCGACAAAAAGCATTAATCAGGCTTCGGTCTGGCCCCAATTGTCGATAAAAATATCGGTCGCATTGCATGCGATTAACAAAAAAACTTAGCAGTTTTTCAAAGAGTATTCACGCACTGTCAGTTTTATTTGCAGACCATGGATTAGTTACTGCTGTGGTCGTGCTGTCACTGGTAGTGGTGGCTCTGCTGGCTTACATCATCTACCGTGAACGTGTTCGTTTGAATCTTGTTGTTCAGATGTGGAAAACAAAAAGTTCCCCGATTCAACATAAAACTTTCAGGTGAAGTACTGCATATTGCACGAGATAAACCGCTCTGAGAAAGCTTAAGTGATGAAACTAAAGTACTCACTTGAAGGTTTTGCCACAGATCTTTCGGAGACACTTCGCTGTTGTTTGTCGAAGTCAAAAGCCAGAATATTCACAGTGCATATGCAATCTTCAAGTGGAACAAAGCGCAAAGTTCAAAATTATAGTTTGCTGGATTGTTTCTTAAAGTTAGCCACAGTGGACCCAACCAAGTGATGGAATGACCTGCAAAGCGCGTACTTAGTATTTTAGTTTAGCGCCATTCTTGTGTAGGTGTCAGGCAATTGTATAGGGTTCTGTGACTCTATACTCAAGGGTCTTGATTTATTTGGTGGGGTTATACAGCCTTTAGTCGCTTTCACCCATCATTTATGTCTTATTCTTCGAGTAGGCAAGGTTGCGACTAATTAAGTTTTGGGTCCGTTATGACAATTTTCGCTGATGACGTTTCGGATCCTGCTGTTGAAGTTTGACAAAATTTAGGTCATGTGGCCTTAATCCTATCAATGCTATAAACAATTTTGAATAAAATTTGAGCCCTAAAACACATGAGGCATCTTCCAGTTAGCTCAAATTACTGCTATAGCTGATGAAGAACCCCCGATTGGTATGAGAGAAGATATAGGAGGACCTTAGCTTAAGACGCTTGGTCTTCAAAATGTGTCTCATTCATCCCATTATACTGTTGTAATGGTGTGAGCTATAAAATCAACCCACTAAACATTAGCTAGCTGTTGGAACAACTAAGGTAAGTATGCATGTCTTTCACATCATCTGCAACCTGCAACAGTGCTTTGGCATTGAAAAATTGTAAATTTGCGTTATGCAAATAAATCAACTCGTGCGTCTGCCAGTTTTTCAAATGCCTGATTATCTCAGGTTCAACGCGAAACTTTGAACAAACATTTATGAGGTTTCTTCAACACTTTCCAATTTAGTTGCAAACATTTTTAATTCACTATACAACAGATTCCATTTGCTGTGATACTTTACTGCACATAGTAACATAGTGTGTCACATTGGTTTTCAGCAACCAAAACACACCTTGTGTGTCTCGGAGTACGACTCCTCGCCATTCTCTGGTTACGCTACATGGAATTGGCCCACCTCAACCAGTCGGCTCAAGCAGTGGATCAATTTCTAAGGCGAGTGGCGCAAAATTATGCGTTTATACTTTTTTACTTCATGTGAATAACCTCTGGCTTTGTGTATCAGCAACAAATCAGAATGGGTTCGTAAAGGCGTGTGGTTTACCAAACAAACTTTTTCAAATGCGTTCTACCTAGTCCTAGACGAAAGAGTTTCCAATTCATGATATTCAAATTTGCAAAATCTCACACACTCGGGAAGTTTTATCTACCGATATTACTATGATCATTGGTGTGTTTAAGGGGAGGCGAGCGAGGCACTTGCCTCGCCCCCCCTTGGGGTGGTACGCGCGTACAGTTTCCTTATTTTTGGTGAAAATCTTATTATCCACTCATATAATGTACTACAAAGCAGATCACAAGTAAGTAGGCTACTCTGCTTTCAGGAGGGTCCCCAGCAACAATTGTAATGTGTAAGTATCTTGCTTTCAAAGAGACCCCCAACAGTAATTGTCATGTGTAAGTAGTCTACGTTGCTTTCAAAGGGGTCCCAACAACCATTGCAATGTGTAAGTACCTTGCTTTCAAAGGACCAACATCAACTGTAATGTGCAAGTATTACGCTTTCAAAGGGGCCCCAAAGAGCAATTGTAATGTGTAAATAGCCTACGTTGCTTTCAAAGGTGCCACCAACAGCAACTGCAATGTAAATTACCTTGATTTCAAAGAGCCCCCCAACTGCAATTCTAATGCGTAAGTACCTTGCTGTCAAAGGGGCCCCCAACAGCAACTTTAATGTGTGAGTAGCCTACCTTGCTTTCAAAGGGGCCCCCAACAGCAATTGTAATGTGTAAGTACCTTCCTTTCAAAGGAACCCCTAACAGCAACTGTAATGTGTAAGTGCTATACTTTCAAAAGAACGAAAAAGAAAGGAAAGATAAAGGCTGATGAAAAATGTAAAGGTCCCTGGACAGATTTGTTGTTATAGCGGGTACTGGTGAGCCTACAGAGGAGAGTGCAGCTTCCAGCACCCAAGTTGTTAATAGTACCTATGTTTGTCTAGTGCATAACAGATGTGCCATACACAAAAACTCAAGTTCTGTAAAGATGAAGTTGATAAATACATGCTTGAAGACAGTGGTTCCCAACCTTTTTCATCTCGCGACCCCATTTGAAAATATGACATAAGCTCGCGACCCCATTTGAAAATATGACATAGTCGCTCAGCCCCAGCCATTAATTGCAACATTAAGGTGTTCAAATAACAACCGACAAGATGAAAAGCACATCATTTTACATGGTAGCCTACATCCACTGTATTTACATTCATATGCACAACTAACAGAACCCATGCTAATCAGTAGGACGACTGTGCTTGCAGCCGTGCAACTAGTCTTGAAATTCGTGGAGATGTATTGGTGACAGCTAAGCTCATGTCATTCTAAATGTCCGGTCTATTCTTTGACTTCTGTTTCACTGTAATGTGAACAGGTGTTGAACATCCAGCCTCACAGACAGGGGTAGATATTAGAATTTAGGGGCCCGAGGCAAACTCTTAGAAAAGTGCCCTAAAACAGTTGTTGAGGAGCC
>JGI24159J19872_10000223_pt1 | contig 43262 bp, 32 predicted proteins | sample Ectturendosymbi4_FD_19872 | JGI IMG/M metagenome (IMG submission 19872) | reverse complement strand
GAAATGTCGCGGCTTATGAAAGATTTCACCAAGAAACAAATGCAAAAATTAACGTTTTTTGTCTAAGGAACATATTATTTTCCTCTCCCAGATTTTTACAAAGATAGGATGCCGTAAATTAATAGTTTCAGATGCAAAGGCAATTACCCATTGCAGGGAGTCACTTAAAAACAAAAACGAAAGTGGCTGCGAACTACAAATGTCAGTTGCTAAAATATTGAAAAGATATTATCATCTTTGTTAACTTCATAGTTCCTCAAAGTGCTCCGTACGGAGCCCCAGGGCTCCGCAAGAGAAACCTCGGGGCTCCGCGAGCTATTCGTTTACTTGTTAAGATATTTAAAGAAATTTCTTGTGGGGCTCCGTAAATTATGGACAATCTCTTCATGGGCTCCGTGACACCAAAAGTTTGATAACCCCTAAGTGGCCCTTAACCGGGGGGCACGGCCCCCTAGGGGGGACGTCAATAAAATTCCAGGGGGTCGCGGGCCCTTATGCGTCCTACAACATGGAAAGTTTAATCAATAAATTTACCAATAAATACATTTGTTTTTGCAGCTTATTTAAATTCAGGGGGGCTTCAAACAAAGACAATCACCTAAGGGAGGCGTGGTTGATAAAAGGTTAAGAACTACCGGTCTGTGTTAAGTTACGCGAAATTAATGTCAAAGAACTGATTACCTCCGAAAACATTTGCGCTTTGGTAAAAAGTAAAATCCAAACTAAAAAATATTTACGATCAATTAAACGCTCTTAAAATATTTTGCAAAACATCCAATCTTTATAACACAGCTTTTGTTTACCGCTGTTCTGTGCAGTAATCTCACGTACCAGTGGCGTAAGGAGAGCAATGATGGAATCCAGATAATTTCTTCTGGAAACAGTTTTCATACATTAAACAACTTACAACCTCGAGACTTCGGCGTGTACACATGCGAGATAAGCAACAAAATTGGGAGCGGAAAGTGTACTGTGAACGTCACAGGTTTGTAACAAATGAGAAATTACCCATGACGTCACAAGATTGAAATAAGTAGAAACTATCTATAATGACCAAATTTGTAAATACGGAAAGAAGTATCATGACGTCACCAGTTTGTGAGTAAAGATAACCTTGCGATAACATCTTCCTTATCTCTAATAGCAACTTTTATTTTATATAAAGAGTATGCAAACCGTTTGCTGTTACTTTCTACAAGCTATCTCTTGGAAATGCTGATGGAGATATATTTTAAAAGAAATTATTTTAACATGTTTTAACGTCGTTATTGCTGCAACATTTATTGTCATGCACATATTTTTTCATAAGTGGCAATTTTTCTCTTTACAAATCGTAATACAGTTGCCTTGAAAATGTGGCTTAGAAAAATCTCAAAAAATTCTTTGTTTGTGTAACATACACATTTCAAAGCAAACACACAATGATCTGCAAATTATTATCATCATAGCTTTGAAGAGCACTTTCTCAACCCGAAATAGATAAAAACAAATTTGGCAACTCCTTTCGATACACTTGAAAACTTTTAGATCTCAGTCTTTAGCGGTTAAGAGCATTGAAAGCTTTGTAAAAGAAAAGCAGGTTTCTTGAATGAAGTAGTTAATTGCTGAACTCACAATGCCTAGTGCAGAATAATACAGGCTGTGCTTTTTGCGTAACGAAGCAAATTACGTCGGTAAACATCTTTGCAGAACCAGCCAACAGGAAATCTAAACAAAAATAACTTGCTCAATTGTCGATTTTTAAAAGCGACAGGGGTGTCCCTCAGGGCAAGTGATGAGTAATTTCAATTAAATGCTCAGACGTGTTATTTTAAGCAGGTCATGCCTATCCTCCTGAATTTCTCTACGAGGGGAGGGTTTTCTCCGAGTTCAACGGAACACTCAACAACTTTGTTTACAATCTTTCTTGGACTCAAAAATCACCTGATGCGGTAGAGAAGGTTGAAAAATACAGGTGAAGTACGCTTCAGTGGTGATATTCGAAGCTGAAACATTTTGTTTTAATCATAGACTTAGTTGGCAACCATTGGTTAATTTTCGAAACTTGAAGTCTTTTGCAGAAAATGGTTCGGATAGGTTGGTGCATGATAAACAAAAACACGAAAACTATATTTCTTAGAATGATACGTAGCAATAAAAGTAGCCACTAGGACAGAAAACTGACGGGAAACAAAACGTTGTTTTTTGATCCATTTATGTTGTATTGGAATAGTGCAAACACTGATTTTAAAACTTAACATAATGGAAATTAGAGAAATGGATGCAATAAATAAAATCATAGCGGATTAAATGGCAACATCATTTCAAATGTAGCCATTCAAAGCCAGTTGTCTTTAAAAGTATAAAATGGTTGTCTTGACAGTTTGACAACCACAAGAAATGTGAACATTGTGAATGACTTGCAAAACTTGCACAAAAGCGATGACGATTGCAAGGCAACGTCTAAGATATTTGAGAAACGTGGCTGAAGCCGGTGACAAAAACTATTTGAATTGGATGAAAGAACAAGATGTTTCTACCCGGTGAAGAAACCCACTGATGTCACCAAAGATGATTAAAGTCATTTCGCTAAATGTAGTTGTCGGGATATCAACCAAATGCCTGAACCTTCGTCAACTTGTCCAATCAAAGAGTTGTATTCCAGTGCAAAGGCTGACAATTTTTTTATGTTTTGTTTCCATTCTGCATTTAAAGAAATAAATTTTAATCAGAAAATGCAAACGTTTTGTTATTCTGACCTCAACAATGCAGTTAACTACGATTTTGCAGTAAGAGTTTCCTTCCAACGCATTCGCAAAAGCAGGAACTTCAAGCAAGCAATTCGGCGGAAAAATCACATCTTTTTGAATTATCGAAATTACAGCGTTCTCACTATCTATCCTTTAACGTTGCAAAATCTCTTTGACTCCAAATTGTCCCTCGACCAAAATATCGCTCCCTAATCGTCATGGAAAGCCGGTATGTCCCCTTACGGACTTCTTCGCTTGTAGTACATCAGTCCTCGGAAGAAGCAAACTACAATGTCAGCAATTCAAAAGGCGTTTACGTCTGTTGCACTCTGCAACTGAAACCCAAGTTTTTAGCATTTTTGGGTAATAGAACGCAAACAATTTGTATTGTTACATTCAAAGAAAAAGTTTAAAGCTTGAATGAAAAAAACGAAAAAATTTTAAGCCTTCTTTTCCACCCTTAACAAGAAATGCATCCTTACAAAATGGTGTTTTCCTTCGCTTGGTTGAACATCTCAACATTGTTCTTAAAGGGTGAGATGGCGTCGAAAAGAACGGAGAGTCAGTAGCGAGGATGATTTCGACGACAATCCTTGGTACGAAAAAAATCATTCAGTACAAGGTAAGAAAAAATGGAACATATCAAATTCAAAGCGTACACAAAGCCACACAATGGTTTTCATTTCTTGAGTCACCTGCCAAGCTTCATGTCAGTAGTGCGTCCAGGTCAAACAACTAATTGCTGCCAGCCTGTATGTCTTTCATTGGAAATGCAGCTGCTTACGTGCAATGCATTCATTCATTCGTTCATTTTCAAACCTTGGTTTCCTTCTGGGAAGGTTGCAGGGGGCCCTCGGAAGCCTCGAAGCACTTCACGGATTTCGGCATCCTCTACTAACAGTTCTGCTAACTCCAAATCAAGACGCCACCGAGCCACATCAGGGATGTAACCACTCTACCTGGCCCTTGGTCGTTTTTTGAGGGGTCGTCTCATGGGTGTGGTAGTTGGCAGGACCCACTTCGCCCACTCTTCTTTGGGCATTTTGTTTTCGAGGCCAAATAATCGTAGCAGGAATCTTTCTGTCCGGATGATTTGATCGACCATTCAGGGCTTCAGAAATTTGCAGCTGCGCCCTTTCTCACCCAGCGTTACGTCATGAGCTTTTCGGGAACCTCCATCTCTGCCGTGTATTTGTGCTGATGACATTCTTTCAGTCAGCCGCCCAAGATTCATGACCATAAGTGAGGGTCGCAACAAAGACCGATTTGAAAAGTGAGAGCTTCGCTGTGTCGAAAGTTCTCGTTTTGTGATCTAGGAACGTACACGATCACACGATTGTGCATTTGTTTTACTCATCATTGCGTCAATCTCTGCGGATTAAACTGATTGGATTGTAGTGGGGAGTAACACCTCGGCCTTTTCAGTGCTAACTTTCATCCTAGCTTAATTGCACGCGGCTACAAACCAATGAAGAGCATCAAGGACGTTCTGTTAAAAAATGCAAGCAATATCAAATTGCCTGCAAAGAGAAAATGATTGATCCTGCAGCTTCCAGCAGTGACAACCTCTTCGACTCGGCTGTGACTGTCTATCTAATCAATACGGACTATGAAGAGNACTAATGACAATATANATCGAGAGAATCCAACGCCCACGGCGAACAGCTTGACTTAATGCTCTGAGTACGACCACAAACGTTTGACCTGGAATACATTGACTTAATTGGCCGCATTTGGTGGCCGTCAACACCGTACTCTATAAAACTCCCCAAAGCTTTTCTCTATGGCCCTAGCTGTATGTATATTGAAGTCGACAAAACAAGCTTGGACATCTTTGCAATATTTCTAAGATTTATCGAATTTGTGGAAGGTAAATTTTGGTTTGTGGTGCAACGGCCAGGACGATAATCGCATTGGATATTTTCCAACTATATTCACATATCTTGCGGAATCTTTTTTCAAAGCTCTTGCCATCTGTTTCCTAAGGAGGCTGAGAAGAGAATGCTTCGGTATTTAGGTTTCCCTTCCCTCCTATCTCCCTTCTTGTGTATGGGGTGATCATCCCAGTTTGCCAATCCTCAGTTGCCCTTCTAGATCGTCCGGCCGCATGACATACACAAATGATGCAGAGGGGTATTTCTATGTTCATCGTTTTCAGCATTTGAAGTCGGATTTTATCACAGCTTGCAGCCTCATGTGCTCTCAGTTTCTGAAGAGATAGGTGGTTTTCCTTCGAAGCAATGGTATTTTCCCCATAAGATGAACCTCCTGTTTCTCTGGTTGTATAAGAGTGGATGGGTTCAAACGATCTTTGAACTGCTCTCTCCATCTGGCAAGGAAAATTTGAATGTTTTGCCAGAAAACCGCGTTGGCTTGCCAGTACTTGGAATATAGGGTAGTTTATACCAGAGATTACCCCAACATTGCATGTGGGACCACTTTATGCCTATGCTGCGAACTTCACCGCCTCAGTACGTCGTGAGTGTAACGAAGGTTCGTCTTTGGCTTAAATCCATGCCTTGTATACTATGTTCTTTGCTCGAATAGCTCACTTTGTGGTTCCCGCGAGGATTACTTTATTGCAATCTGTGGCTATATGGAGTTGATTCTGTCCACATGCCCGAGCAGCTCATAAAATGACAACTGCTTTGAATTGCTCTTCTACGTCCGCTATACATTCCGGAAGCACTCAGGACAAGGGTGATACACTGTCTGCAAGGTCTTTCTCACATCCCTGTCCAGCAGTGCCTTCCATTTCATTCGGTTTACTATAAGGCCTCTTTGCCTGTACTTTCATGTAGCGCCTCCTGGTGTTCCCTCACACAACTTGCAGACAATCAGGTGCTAACTGTTCGACGATTCTGCATGCTTGTGGACACGAAGGTCCAGCACTGACTGGAACAGATGAGATAAAACGACGCAGAAATCAATCAGTCACCGTTGGTCCAACAACATTTTGTGCCAGGCGCACTTGTGCAGACTGCCGTTCTGGAAAAAGGTGTGCATGATGCAAAGTACATATTTACAGCACAACGGAAGGAAAGTACTTTGCTATGTACTGATAATGGCACCAGGAGTTACAGAAACGTCTACAAAACGTCGTTCACATCTTTTTCTTTGGTCTTGTTTTCATTACACCGCAGGAGGAGCTTTTTTATCATTTAGGTAAGCATCACCATGCTGCTCAGTCACGCCGTTGCAACGAATATATCAGGGGTCATGCGTCCGATCTGAGCGTATGACCTACATCATGTTTGATTGCTTGTGTGACATCATCGGTTATCAGTTAGCCTTGGAATGCCCTTTTTTCTCACATGAAAAGTGAAAACCCATCCACACTCGCTGTCATATGTATTTTAACGCAGGTGTTTCGTATGTTGTCAGTACGACGAGCTACACAAAATGCACGGTTCACTATCAAGCAAACTTTCCTAGTTTCTTTACTGCAAAAAGACGTTTCACCAATTTGTCACAGAGACGTTTTGTGCAGTGTACTGAGGGGGGCAAGGGGCAAAAATCTTCGGGAGCTAAATAACTGGGAAGCGCAAAAAAGTCGTCCCAAGTGGCAAGTGATTTCTTCAATACAGTACATTTTCTCCCGAAACACCTTAGGTTCGACCATGGGGCGCCAAACTTGTTTCTTGACCCTGCGCCATCTGACATCGGTACGCCCCTGGTATTGTATTGTAGTAGGCCATCAGTGAAAGACCAAGAGACGCATGTGCGGTATACCGACACAACATGGTTAAGATGAAAATAATCTTTCACTATGCACAATATCAAGCAATCAGCAAAACGTTTGAAGATGATGCACTTCACAACGAAAAACACAAAAAACGAAAAACGCAAACACTAAAAATGCAGTAAAACAGTTGTTTTCCCTTGTATTTCGTACCCCTGACCCCATTTGTTCCGCTACCCATATACCCATGGGGTCTTTTCCAACTTGTGTATTGATGTCGGACAAAAGCATCATGGATTCTTTAGCATCAGTCTTTCGCAAGGCATCACTACTTTCCTTCACGACGACATGGCACTGTGCACTTGCGTTTGGGCCATATACTTGTCTCAAACACAGGGAATAATCTATCAACTTCAGCTTCAACATGTATTCCATTTCTCCGAGTAGAATCTGCCGTGTTGGAAAAAGGTTCAATTCATGAACAGCACCTATCAGCTAGGGTCTTACGAGTATACCCGCTCGATCCGAGGCATGCCTTTTTTAAACTTTTGGCCACGGCAATTAGCAGTAGGCAGAACCATGAAAATTGCTTCCTACCGGGGAGGTTGAGGTGAACGCTCTTGCCCAACGAACGCTAAGGCGACTCACTGAGTGGCCGTGGATCGAACTCCCAACCTTCCTATTGAGAGGCGGACACTTTACCCCTGCTGTGGACTCCGAATCAAACGTTTTTTTGTTTTGTTAAAATTTTTCGTTTGAAGTTGCCAAGTTGCCTGAGAAGACAACGTTCAGCAGTAGATACTGTTTTCAGGTTTATGATACTTGCTTGACTGGAACTATGTGATACTTGCAAATTTGCCGCTGGAGTACGATGAATTTTAGTGCTTTCAGCATCACACTTGAATGCGAAGCAGAAATTGCGGGATCACTCTCACCATTCACCCGTTGTCTTTATGCTTCAGTTCCGATCAAATATGGCGACGTCATCAGCTGTCGACTGGAAACGCTGGCTGGAGGAAGATACGAAGTGGAAGTGACGCCAGTGACTATTTTCGGTTACGGTGACTTCGGTCGGCGAATTATTGATGTTCGTTCGCGCAGTAAGTACTTACTGGTTTTGATAAAGACTAGATATTTCTCAAATTTTTCGACAAGATGTGAAAAACAACTTGTAAATTGCATTTCAGTCGTGATTAGCATTGCAAGCTTTTTGATGTCATGGAAAAGAGGTGGAGCGATAACAACTTATAAATCTGTTATAACATTCCAAGTTACAAGCATCTTAACAACAGTTGATAAATGCAACCAAATTATTCTTAACATGGATTGCAAACAAACATGCATGTTGTGGTTTAAAATTACAAAATTCCTTCTGCTTGTTGCGAAAATGTAACCAGTAAATGCTATATGTTCCGTCTATGCAACATGAGCAAATCTCTGAACTTTAATAAAGAAAGTCATGCCTTCATTACAAAGCCCATGTTTGTCAATTTTTTCTGTTGAAAAGAGAGGTAACCACCCACATTCAGGCATCCAATCCGGAGATCCCCAATAGATAGCAACATCCCATAGGCGTAGCCAGAGGGGCTAGGGAAACATGCCCCCATAATCTTTAGTATAGACAGTAATTTTGTGCTTTGAGAGGCGGTATCCCAAACCAAATAGTGTTATTCGCCTAAAATCAAACATTTTGACCCCCAATTTTTCTCTCTAAAACTTTTGGGCTGGCTACGCCACTGCAACAGAATACGGCTTTAGCAAAACGTTAACAAAACATTACTGCCAAACACTTTTCGATACAAAGTTAATGTAAAGACGCGAGGTCGGATTGAGGATCTTCATTTGGGGACCGTCTAAAACCTCCAATTCTCTACTCTGTCACGTGACAGAGTTTAAATGTGCCGTGTGGAACCCTGAGTCGTTAGGGTTTAAGGGGCATTGGGTCTTCACTTCTCGAACTTTGTCCCATGGAATCTGTTTCTCCGGTACCGACCCTGGCGAGAAGATAAGAATGCAATGCAGGCACCAGAAAATTTTGCCAGCATAGAAAACAAATGAATAAACAGATGTTTAATAAAAAGAGGCATTGAGTTATAAATAAGTTGTATAAAATTTTTGCTTGGGACGTCTGCACCTACCAATCTAATCCGTATTCCCTCACTCAAGCTTTCAAAATTAGCGCAATAATCTACATCTACCATGAGTTCAAACATTTGTATCTATCTTCATTACATCATACTGCTATATATTTCTGTCAATACTTTTGCATAATTTTCCACGCTGGTTGATTTCTATTTGATTTGCTATGACTGACAATCGATGAAATAACATTTCGCTATTCATTCAGTATTCACTACATCACCTTGATGAAGCAATAATACAATGAAATAGTAGACATGGACAATAGAATCATACTTCAGGTTCGCTCTACATCACATAACAGGTTTCTGAACCTCATTAGTAAAGCTGCACATCTAATGTTGTAAAAGTAGATTAATAGCCAGTAGGAACATTTTTTTGTCAATCTCGTGCAACACAGCAGAATGATACGAGCTTCCGCTTGTCAGAAAACAACCAAGTTAAGCCGTTGCAAATGAAACAGCATCGTTACACATAAACATTTTCACAGCATCAGTGGTTGCCCGAGCCATAAGCAACATGGCAAACTAAAAGTTACTTGTTTGTTGTTGAAACTAAAAATTGACGATTATAGCTCATCCTACAAATAATATGTGGCGAGATTTGAAAAATGAAACTGAAAAAAAAAACACTAAGAAAAGAATACCGCGAAAACAGGCGCTAAACCAGACAAACGACCACCTAAGCACTGTAGCAGCACAATTATATTTTCGTGCTTTCCCTACTTGCGCAGAGCATTTCTCCATACGTGATCGGTTCATCCACACAACGTGAGGATCAGGGCCGGCTTTTAAGCCAATGCAACCGATGCAGCTGCATTGGGCCCCGCGCCTCTGGGGCCCCGCGCCATGGTATTTGGGTAGATTATTCATTTTGCCAGATACATCTTGCGCTTGAGAATTCAGTAGAAATACCATATAAATTTTATTGTTAACAAAGAACGCTCTCGTCAGAACCAGCAAATTTCTTCTCGAATGTTAACAAACGTGCTCAATTCTCGTGTTATCGCTGCACTGCATATTTGCGCTCTACCACGATGGTAACACGGTTGAGTGAACACGATGACGTCATAAAATCACTGCTCAGAGGGGCCCCGCGCTTAGGTCTTGCATTGGGCCCCGCGCTCAGGTCTTGCATTGCATCGGGCCCCGCATCTGCTAGGGCCCGCCCTGGTGAGGATTAATGCTCTGTTGTCGTTATGCCTCGGATTATTGTGCCAGCATAATGGAAAGTACAGTACACAACTAGGGCCGGAGACGCGCTGGGTGCAAGAAGTCATTTGCCTTAAATCTATACTCTTCTGGCGTCGCTGAGCTCGTTATGCAAATGTTAGAAATGCCTTTTGAAAAGATCTGGCGAGAAATCGACATGAGAGGTGCCTTGCAAATTCTTCTGTTTTTGAATTACTTCGTGATTGAGAATTCCCCATGAGTCGTCTTGGAGGTTTGAGCTCTTAAGGACGCCCTAGTGCCGCCCTGGGAAAGGCGGATGTGTAAGTCGACAACAACGTAATACGTGCTGTGTATACGTTTGGTAGAAGAAACCGAAGCCACTTCTAATTAATTTAAGATTGTTGCGGACTCCGCACACTTCGATGTTTAAACGTAAATAAAACATAGCTAATCCAAACCGCAATCCAGACAAGGCGTCAGCTTTATTTGAGCTCAGACCTTGTGTTTTTGCGTAAAATATCTTGTTTTGAAATACCTTTTGTCTTTTCTCCAATAAAAAAGTTTTAAAATCCATAAATCAGCAAAAAATTTTGTACAAAAGTAATTGTTGAAACTTCTCAAAGTCACTTTTAGGATGTGGGCCATCGATGGGTAAATTGAAGCTGAGTTTAGCTGGGGTCTGGCAAAGCGTTGCTTGAGAATTCTTGCAACCGCTTTGGTGTTTGTGATACACCTGTCTTCACTCTTAAAAGTTCATGGGTTCTTTAGTGATATGAAGTAATGACCCACCTCTANCACCAGGTGGGCTGCAGCTCATGTTTCAGTCACGCCATGCTCGATGGCATATGCACTGATCTTAAAAGCAAACTAGACACCTGACTAAAAATTGGCAGGTTGCCAACTTTTGTGACCTGTGTATGATCACCTAGCCAAGACGTACTGTAGCCTTGCAGCAGGGAACTGGGCACTTCGTTTGTCCCTGGAACATTTTTTCACTCAACGGACTTGCATGACACCACTGTTTCTTGTGCAGTTGAAATTGCTTTCAACTTCTACTTATTCGGCCATTTTCACACAGGCTACTGAAACTTGCACTTATATCAGGTATGCTTTTACGTTGATTGTATTGGGGTTAACTTGACTTCTTTTTAAGACTCAAGCAAGCCGCAAGGTTTATTTTATTGAAGTGCCAAGAAAACAAAGTGTAGACATCATTCAGTACAAAATTGTAAAATGCAATCACCCATTACTGGCTGGAAAAGCGCCAAATGCAACTTTCCGATACCACTGCCCTCCCTCTGGCAACGCCCCTGTTCACTTCATTTGCAGCACATATGATATCATATATCCGCTGCTTTCGTACGTTCCGACGCTTTGGTGTGTAGAAAAGTTTTTAATTCATTTTTAGATGTGCATCAAAGGCTTCTCTAGATAAGCTCTCTGTTTAGTTTACGGTGTCCAACAACTTCAATAAACCCTTACATGCTTGATGAACATGCGCATAAAATTTTTTACCAAGTTTTATGTGTAGAACCAGATATAATTCTTCTCAGAAAAGAACACATTGGGTACACAGATCTTATTCATATGGAAATTGAAATATAATTCAATCAAGTATTAGTAAGTAATTTAATTTAAATGATTCGCATTTCAAAGGCAAGGCTAAGTATTCGTTTTAGTAAAATACTTTTCCGCATTTTGACCTACCAAAATCACATTACATTATTGTCACATTGAGCAACTTGCAAGAATGCTTGTTTCGGGATCTTCCACAAGAATTATTACGTTACAAATTTAATAAATATTTGTTGTAACATGCATGGCAACATATTTTAGTTCGGTGAGAAATTTTGTTCACTGCTCAATTAACAGTAAAAGGGCAATGTTTTGCAAATGTTTTAGTCCTAAATTATGTCTTGCTGTTTTTGGTTTATAGCGGCAGATGTGTAAAACAACAATTGGTAAACTTTTTTTACGAGAAAAATATCGTGCAACACCAGTGTGCAAATACGCACAACAGGCCAAATAACGCCAGACTATTTTTGATTGCAGGAGCTGTGAACGGAGAGGAACCATATACTTATCCTGCAGGTAACGCTGGACCGGGTTATAGGCCATAATAAGCAAGAGTCACAATCCTTTAAATTATTGCTTTCGTCTGAAGGTCGAACTACTCTAACCACTTGATACATTCGGAAAAAACTGGATTGCAATATTGCAATATGTGCAGCTGCATGTATACAGGATTCAAAAGCGTTGAACACGGAAGCTATTGATTCATTTTTGCGCCACGTCGTTTTATTGGAATTTTGGAATAAATACGTAAATTCCACAGAAAGGATATTAATTTTCCATTTTTCTTCGCTGTCCGTAATGAAGCTATGAAGCTCCTTATTGGTACCGAACGTAAACCATTGGTAAATTGTCTTATTTCTTAATTTGTGGTTATCACACACCAAGATTTCAAATAGGCAAAACGTAGCGCAAGAGCTTGTTTCAATTATGAAGAAACCAGTTGCAAAGATGCTTACAATTACGCAAACAGTCACGAAGCTGTTCACAAGATACACCAGAGTCATCGTCACCCTGAATGTTTTACGCAAGCTATAGCTAACATTCAGGGACCGAGTTTCAAGGGCGCGGAGGGGACATAAAACTTATGGACAAAGGGGGACACACACAATTGTGTTTTCGTTGATTTAAAAATTATATCATTTCCATAATTTTCCTCCCAATTTGCCAATTTTACAAAAAGGTCGTACTTCAGTTGAGTGAACATGGTGACAAACAATTTCCGGCATACTAGGCCCTTGGTTGGTTGCTTTTACCTGATAAGAAAAAGAATCGCACAGTGTGGCAGTGGCCTGAAGAAGTGAGGGGTATCGTTTAACGTGATGAGCATTTCGCAGACAGTTGGTGGTATTCTTCATCAGGCAATCCTTTCTACTGCCCTTTCGACGACACCAACCTGTGCAGGTTCACTCAGGCCACAGACGACGATTTTGACTGGCTGCTCTACTCACCTGACAATCACTCAAAACGGACAGAGGGAACAGGGCCCAGCGCAGGCCGCACCACTGGAGAAAAGAACGGTCAGCAGAGTTTTTTTGCCGCATATTTTCGAAAGCCTGATGTCCCTGCAAAACACATCTCAGGCCAGTTACCTGAAACGAATGTTTTCTAATGCCTTTTGTTGCCAGATGGATACATGTATATCGAATCCTCCGATAGACCGAACGGGAGCAGAGCAAGATTGATCAGCCCCATGTTTTCTTATTCCGATTCTGCATCGAATTGCCTTCGATTTTACTACCACATGAAAGGCCGACATATCGGTAAAATTTTAGTAGGTTATTGGATGAAGTGGTCCTGTGTCTAGCTACCTTCTAACAACTGCACATAGTTAAGTTATATAAGGTGCTGCAGTCTTCAACGCTCCTAATATTTGCTAATGCAAACGCAACAAATTGCGGTTTTTTAGAATTTTTGCAGCTGAGAACTGGGAGCTTTTTCATATACTGTGATGTGTTCGAAATCAAGAGGGCAACATCATCTGAAATAGTCCTGAATATACCAAAATAACTCAGAAACACTGTGAACCGAACTTCATCGGTAAAACCACAGAATACTTGTCTACCCATGACGTCAAACGTACACACGTGCAGCACCCAATGTTTATGGGAGAAGCACGTTGTTTAGACAAGAAAACTGTTTTTTTTACCAACGTAAGACCGTTGATCAGCTGCCAATTATAATTTATCTCAGATATTGAGGTAATTTTGCTAAAATTGACACTATTTGATAAAATTAAATTACTGTTTGTTTACGCTAAAGTGCCAACGCTCAAAAATCATACTCTGGTTTTCCAAAATGTTAAGATTATATTTTATCGGAACCCATCTCGCATTTAATTCGTCCTGGTTTCATCTGACTTTGTGAAATTTATCCAACAAACCTCAAGTTTTTTACCAACGTACTGAACAGTTTCCAATAGTTTTGGGAGTAAAGATAACCCCAGGCCTCCGGCTGTTACCCCCACGGTCTAACGACCGACACAAGGTTCTGTATTTTGTATTGCCACATATTGCCACAAACCACCCCGCACTTACGTCTATTGCAGGCATTCTACGCTTGCTGCAGTTACCAGCAGAAACATCTGAAGAGACGGAGCTATGGCGGAGAAGCGGGGAGCAGGGGGATGATTGGATCGATAGCAGAAGAATTTCAATTCCTGTCACTGGTTCGTACCAGGTACTATGCATTATGCAACTACGATCAACAATTGTTTTGCACTTTGGCAAGAGCGCTCTGGCAAAGCCAACCCGCTGACAAGTAGCCGCGCCCGGCATCGCGAGCTTTAATCAAAACAAAAGAACCTGCTTAAAACGATTTAACTTGGTGTCAATTTTGCTTGATCTACAGTAGAACTTTGCTCTATTCTTACCCAAGCGCGGAGCCACAGGGGGCATTCGGGGGTAGTGCCCTGGTAAACTTTTTAGTGCCACCCGAAATTTTGTTGTTCCCAAAAAAATTGCTTTAAACATAAAACAAAATAAAATATTGCTCCCCTAAAAATTTGTTTTACCCTCCCAAACCTCAAAATCTAGCTACAGGCCTGTTCTTACTATTTGTGGTTGGTTTGGTGATGAAAAACAAATGGTCGTTGAAAATACAAATATTCAAGCAGCCGGAAGCGGCATTACTTTCATACATTTTTGCTTATTTTATAAAAACACAAAACGGAGGATACTTACTTTCATCTATCAAATAAAAACATGTTTGTAAACGAATTTAGCGTAATCAAGCCACGCAATGGCGCACAAGCTAGTAGTTGTTTTAATTCAAACACAACCACTGCCATAAAACACAGTCGCTAGATGACGCAGTTGCGATGCAAAGTCGCGCGTTGAAAGACAAGCTCACGAGCCATTTTTTATATTAGTTGAGTTGAGTTTATTTGGCGACAGTTGGAAATTTATAGCACGAAAAAGAAATCACTGCAATTGCGACAACGCCAGGGCACCGAAAAAAACGGAGGGTGAACGAGTCGTTGCCCCTTAAATGTTGGATAAGTGCTTAGTCCTTAGTTGACAGCAGCCTGTTGCTGAAATGTGCGACTATGCCTTTTTTCAGTTCGCGTTTGAAGCCGTGATCATGCAGCCGAACACGTACCTCGGCGACATTGCAATCGACGAAGTAGCTTTCGACCAAGCCAAGTGCGAAGACCGAACGTCAAGCGCTACCGTAGGTGAGCCGCGCAGCAACCGCGTCCGCGCCGCGCAGCAACCGCGTCCACGGACAATCTACACATGCAAGGGCGTCGGGAGGATTTTTTCCAGGCGAGGACAGCAGTGGATTTTTCAAGGGGTGACCAAAAGAGTGCTTTTCAGGGGGGGGGAGCAACAGAGGCGAAGTTTCATTTTACCATCTCGAAACTATGTGAACAGCGTCTTTCTGAAAAGAAAAACGTTTGAAAAGTTAATAGGAGAATATTAAATTTCGAAATCCAGGGCGCGGAAATGGCCCCTCCCGACCCCCTTTACGGCGCCCATGTACACATGCTATGGCAAAACGTTCTGCACACACACAAAAAATTTTTTAAAAAATGATTTTATATTTCGCTATTTTCAACTGAGCAGAAACATTCTGAAAGAAAATCTTCCCTAAGTGCTTGCGAAACAGTGTACCGGTACGGTGGGTGTACCGACCACACAAGAATAATACGGTACTTGCAACTTTACTAATTTACTTCCCTCAGAGCTGATGCGAGAGCTTTTATCTATTTTGCAGCAACCACGACCACAACGAGCAATGCGGCCAGTCACGTGATCAAGTCTTCATTCATTTTCAACGTGCAGTCCCTTTTCAAAATCGGCGAATCAAAGAGCAACCTCCTGATTTCATTGCTCAGCCTCCCTCTCATTTCACTGCTCGCCGCATGCACAACAATCTGGCAACTTGCAAATTTGGTTGCATAAAACTGACAATATTTTTGGATAAAGCAAAGGTGTTTAAAACACTCGTCATAATTGTCTGCTTGTCCGAGGAAAGAGAAATTGCCGCCTGGTCGCAATATTCTTCGAATTCATTCACAACGCATACACAAAATGCTATTGCCGCTATTACCCTCAACAGCCTCTCATCGTGGTAAATTTAACGTTGCCATCGGTACAAATTGTGGTAATGAAAGTGCTGAAAATAAGTTCGTCATTATTTTCGACAGTAAAACGTTTTTGAAAGAAAAATGTTTTTGAATGTTTTTGGAGAGCGAAACCTTTAGAACACTTCAATGAAAGCAAATGATTTTTGCTTGAATGTCAGATGGAATCGTTTTGCCTTTTTCGTGGTCTAATCAACTAAGCACGGGGCTTGGCCTACACTGTAACCACTTCTTATTACAGATGGTTGAGTAAAGTTCCGTTATACTGGCATGGTCTTTAGAAACCTGTCGAGCTAGAGGCATTTAAACAGAACTTGTTCATATTTCTTTTGACGAAGTCTTATCTTGCGTGCTGCCATGGATTTTCAGTACGATTCATTCTTTTCGTCAAAACCTTTGGAATAATCGGTTGGAATAATCAAGACAATTTGTTCAACATATTTGGTAGTTGGTGAGGGGTAAACGAGCTTGTCAGCTGCATTGTGTGATGCTCAGCTGCACAAAGTTTATGAAGTGCATGAAGAGCAACGTGATGGGGCTCGTTTAATGGGAGTCAAGGAGAAAAGCAGGAACGAGTGGATCTAAACTTGCAGAACAGAATGATGCATTGTATGGTGTGGCATGCGCTGCAAACAATATTCTAGGCTGAAGAATTATTGAAGCTATGTTTAGGAAGCATTTGATGCTTTCATTTTTCTCTGAAATGAAGCTAGCGAGATTATCATAATGCGGTGGATTTCTTTACTTCTGACAAAAAAATGTTTTCACATTAATTTCTTCAATGTTAAGCTGGAGTCTGCAAATAGACTTGGTTTACTAAAAACAATTCCAAAACAGCTCGCGCCACAACACGCACCCTGCATAAATTAGTTGTCTTTGAAGCTTTGGCTTGCATGACGCTGGAATTGAAGCAACACCCTTGCGATTCATTCGCTTATTAGAGTACAAATGATTTTTCAAAAGTTCGCCATGATTATTTTCAAGAATGTGGCTATAAACTTTGGAACAAAGTGGGAAGTTTTGCAAAGTCGTATAATAAAATATATCGCAGTGACCAGAGATTTGGATGAAATCATTTCGATCATCGATGACCTAAACGGTCTCTCAAATTTTCCTACGGTCTCTCAAAATACAGTAGAACATCGCTTTACTACCACCATCAAAATACACTAAAACCATGCTTTACGACCACCTCGCTACTCAAATGCAACGTTTGCGGTCTCTCAAAATAGCTTTGCGGTCAGCAAAGCCAAACCACAAAAAACCGACATTTCTTACAGTTGTTTTTGAAAAGTCAATTATTTTGTGATTTGAATTATTGGTATTGCTTTATTTCATTTTTTGATTTTTATTTACGTGCTTTTCTCATACATAAGGTCCATANGAACACAAGGGTACAGACATGCCTATCCACAGCGCTTCACAGGGTAAGAGTTAGCTGGTAAGAGTAGTCAATACTGAACAGGGAAGAACATTGAAACAAGGTACCGGTGACTACTGCATTTGGTGATCGTCATCAAGAATTACAGGAAGAAAAACGGAGATTTGTAAAAGTATTACACAATTGAAATGAGCGGATAAAAAAGTTGGATGAAGATGCGCATCGTTTAAAAAAAGGCATAAAATTGTTACCTAAACAAGGCATCAAATGTCCTGGCGAAATAGGTAATTTGACGTGGGTGAACACTTATGTTCTTTGTGAGGTAATGCACAATACAATAGGCACTGCTGTACGTAGCGCGGAGACGTTGTAGTTCTATAGACTGCGTGAATCTGCACCAAAACTGGCAGGCATGCATTGGCACGCAGTAACGCTCGAAACAGTGTTCTTAAATAAAGTAGAGCACTGAGCAAAGGTGCTTCTGAACTTGTTTGCTGCACAATAGAGCGATTTCACTTCTCCCTGCGCCTCAATGTCATCTTTCAATGAGGCGTGAAGTAATATACCGTGATACATGACTATTTCGGCAAACTTCACACTTTCGTCATTCAGGAAAACAGCTGGCGCGGCAAGCTGTTTAAACTTTTCAGCGGGAAACACAGCATCGATTGTCTTATTACAGTTAAAAACAATTTCGTATTCAGCAGTAATCACAACAGATATTTAGAAGGTGTTGAAGACCACTGCGGCTCGGCCAAACACACATAAATCATCAGCAAACAGTAGGTGATTCACAAATATGTTTCCCATAGTGCATCTTTCTCTGCTGAGCCTAGCTGAACTGAAAACTTATCAAGGTAAACAGAGAGCAGATACGGACTCAGAACTCCCCCATGTCATACCCCGTTGTTTACAGTGAAGGGTCAGAAAGGCACGTGCCTACTTCACTAACATGGTCTGATTCTTTACCAACTCATCAGCAGTCTTTCTGTGCTCTTACGTACATTGCGCTCGATTAATTTTGTGAGCAACAGATTGTGGCAAGTCTTGTCAAACGCCGTAGATGCATCTAAAAAGGTTGAAAATACTGGGGTGTCTTTGTTGACATAAAATGATACGAACTGTTAGAGTAAAAATACACATATCTCAATCTTACGTTGTGGCTTAAAGCCAAAATGGCTGTCAAAGGTAGCAATAACTTATTTCCCCTCTATATCATTCCTTTTGATTCCAAATTGATGCTTCATGAATGTCCGCAGCAAAGCCGAGTGCTTTTTGCCGAGAGGATATTCTGACGGCAAATTATAGCGTGAAGTTTTCGCTGATATGAACACCCCAGTCAGTGTGGAAACGTAACTTCAACTCTCTAATACTGGTAATAGACCAGTCCCACGCATTCACTGCAAAAACATTTTTTGAAATGATTGTTGCGTATTCATTTATAACAAAACAATTGTCACCTCCTCAGTTGTTACTTTTCACATAACCAATCAGAAACTCAAACAACGATCTACGTGATCTGTTTGAAATTTCTGGCACCTGCAACAAAGATTTACGTGTTCACGTGCAGTGGCGGGTGCGGCCGAAAACATCTTGCTGCTCTGAAGATCGAATGGCACAGTTATCTGCACAACCTGGTGAAATTGTCTGACTATGATTTCACCTGCAGTACCAGATTCTGAAGGGACACTTGCGTAATGCTTTCACTTCCAACGCATTTTCTTCGAGTACAATAACAAAATTTGATGCTCTAACTTCAAGATCGGCGTACGATGTTTGTTTCGAAAACTGCATATCACGCCATTGTAGCAAAATAACTCACGAGATGCCGGGAAATAAATGCATTTTTCTGTCTAACAGCGACAATGATGATTTGCTATAATTTTCACAAAAACTAGTATCGTCCTCCAGCAATGCTTGCCGACGTGTAGGACTGACTACGCGTGATTTTTTTATCGAGGCAATGCATGGACGTGAGCTCTGAATAAACAACGTACATGAACTGTGAGCGTTGACAACTCGAATCACGCCGGATTTTTGGCCAACAAACCTGCTGTTTGACGTGATCTCGGAATTTCTTCTGACGGCTTAACTGCTTCGGCAACAGAATACATAACCCTTTACGCGACTGTAGTTGCCGACCAAGACATTTCGACACAAGCACAACAAAGACTTTTGCTACATTTCAAAGTCTAATTAATTGCCTCTATGGTTGTGAAAACAAACCTACACTCGCGCCTAAAAATGTGGTAGGTCACGTGGCCCTTCGGTTGTTTTCTGGATCAGCGGTTTTGTGAAAAAAATACGGATCTCTATTGATTTATGCATCAGCAGCTTTTCTTCAAAAAGTGTTTTAGCAGCAAAGCCCGAAGTGAATGGATAAACCGCGTCAGTTTTCACGTTTTCAAAAACTGCAGCAAATTTGCAACGTTTTAAACTGTTTTGCACAGTGGACCCATATAACTGGGATTCGTCTACTCCGAACATCAGAGAGAGAGAGAGAGAGAGAGAGGGGGGGGGAACGTGGCTACTGAGAAATGCGAATGTATTGCGTAGCACGTTTAGTGGCCTTGAAGTCAGCAGAACATCGTTTTACTTTTTCCGCAACGTACGTTTGAACAGTTTGGGGTTCGCACCGACCTTGAGAACCATACTTCACCAAAAAAATTGATTGAGCAAAAAGTATGCAAGAAAGATTTGAAACATCACGATGAGAAACAAGCGAAAAACCTCCTTTAGGGGGATAAATTTAAATAGTTCTTGTTTTTGGGGGCATCAACAATATTATGTACCAGGCGTATACACGATTCTAAAACGTGGTCATCCTGTGCGAACTGTAACAGTCGTGTGTTTGGAAGTAATACGAAAAAACTGTTGACTGTTCATCAAACACAAACATTGCCCTGACATTATTTATTTGTTTATTTGAGTGTGTGATTCAGACTCATGGTTCAACATTGGTATATCACATTGGTAATCGAATAACACAAGAACACGAAAATGGTTGGTAATAAACACATTATGAGACAAGTAACAAATATAGTGAATTAAATTTCAAATGCACAAGGCTGCGGCCAATCAACATTCAACAGAGCAATCTGCACGGGCCTTGCCATGGAAAAACTAAAGCGTGAACACTCTTTATGGGAGAAAGAAACCCAGTTCATCGTTATCTCGATATATGTACACTGTCTTTAGGGATTAATTGTCCTTGACAATTTCAGGTCATTTTCCACGCCTTGTTGCTGCTCGTCTCGCACAGCATTTCCAACGTCAGTGAAGGGCAACAAAGCTAGGAAAATCAACAACACGATTGCAGCAGTCAGTTGCGATCGCAATCAAAACTTGAGGCTGCTGTGCAGTCGAATTTAACGAAGCATTCAAGTTCTTGTCCAGCAGCCTGTCCTACCAAGCCCTGCAGTCCGTGAATAGTTCCATCTGCTCAATAAATCGTTATGACAGTTCAGACTTTTTCCATGTGTTAATGTGTCGTTCTACTATTTGTAATTAATAGCAGACGCAACGTGAGGCCTCCCTGCACTAGACGGGAACTCAACATTTTCTCAATGCCCCATGACGCACGGTTGTCAAAGGTTCTTTCGATTCTGTTGCACAACATCTCCGAGTCAAAATAACCGTATATCCTAAGCAAGCAAGAATGGCCAAACACGTCTACGTTATAACTGTCTTTAAGGCATGCTTTTCGTATGTGCCAGGTTTGTGTGTGGTGAGGTTGACATCGCTTGATGAGCTCTTGCCGTGTCCCGTGTGCCTACTTTGTTTCCATGTCCTTCTAAAGCTGACAAACTTTGTTTCAAAGCTCGTCAAGTGAGATTATGTGCGAGCGCGACTGCTGGACGTCTTGTCAGGTGTTTCCACGACGCAAGTACAACAACGTGGAATGTGACAATCGCGTCTCGCGGCTGAAGGTCTCTGAAAACGTCGGTGGCCTGAGAAAGGCGCGCGGTCATTGTCTCGAGAGGCCAGGGGTCGTGAGACCGCATTTTTGCCATGTGTGCGTGCCATACCTAACAGCGATTATGACCACGTCGCTAGCATCATCGCAGTAAACCCGCCTCAAACCAACAATTTTCGGTGCCGTTCGGTTACCAGGTTTCTTTTGTTAGGATTGTGTGACGCAACAAACGGCAGGCAGCTGATGACACTTGCTGTGCTCGTCACTGTCGTTCGCAGGAGACTGGAAACACTTACTGCTGTTCAGGTGCCTAATAATCGCGTTGAAGAACGTTTTGGCCTTGAAAAGGCGCCGCACAGCACCGTACAAGCAACGTCAAGAGCTATTCACAACATACAATCCGACTGATGCGTTGTACAAGTTTTGGACGAGCTTCGACAAGCTCCCTTTTTGCTGAAAGCTGAAAGCCACTCTGGAACAAAGTCAACAAACATGCAGACCCTCTGTCCACATCCTTTGTTCAGTCATTACGTACGGAAGATGCGTTCTTTAGAAGTAACGGCAAAGAACAGTCGCTTTTTCTTTTATCCCTATACGAGAAACGTATATACATTCACGCTCAGACATTGCAAGAAGAACATCATATCTGAAAAATGATCCAATATTTAATTAAAATGTATCATACTGTAATTTTTCATACTGTAGATTAAAAATATTGCATAAAGTGCCAAGGTAATATTTGCGTAAAATTACTTGAATCGTATGCTACTTACAAATACCTAAAAAACAGGCAAACTCAAATATCCCTTGCTCATAGGTGGCGGAACCGGGGGGCCCGCATGGGCCTAGTTTCCCTACTTTTTTCTGGGGGGCCTGGCCTCCCCATTTTTAAATTTCGAATTTTGCCTAAATAAGTTTGATTAGGCTAACACAATTAGGATTGGGTCCATTGTTAAAGTAAATCGTTTAAACTTCAATGAAACAAATTTTGCAGAATTTTGGCAGTATTATTTGTAATACATTATTTGTAATTTGACAGTGAAACTGGCAGGATTTCCAAAATGTTTCGCAAAATACACCGTGCATATTCTGGTCACCATGCTTAGGTTTGCTTACCGCATTGATGTTGTCGAAGAGTGTTGTCAGATGATGTAATACTACATCATGTAATTTTGCACGCATTTGTGTAGGAAAAATGTTGTGCCATTCTATCGAAAATTTCTTGTAATTTGGTGTGTTTACAAGCGTTTCAAGAACATCCTAAATAGTAGCATTTTGCTGAATCTTAAAAGCAAAATCAAATATTTGACAGATCAATTTCAATTGTGTTTTTGTTTTTGCATTAGCAACACCAAATAGCTATATTTTATTTTTGCACTGCAACACAATTGGCATCCTTTACAGACAACTTGCTACACGGGCACAGCCCGAGTCTTCGATTACGATTTATTTTGGTAAATGTGAGCTTGCTTGTTTTGTATTTGTGCCACCACCCACGGTCCGAATTCACTAAGTTGTTAAATCGGGCACTTTTTATTGGCCTTATCACTACAGTATTCATATTCGAGATACTAAAGAAGCAAGCTCAAATAAGTACACACAGCAATTTAAGGTAGAGTGGTTGAAAGATCTGGATTTTAAAGGTTAGCTACAGAAAAACACTGGGAATGAAGACTTACGGTAATTATTGTACATTCTGCCCGATCACCGCCAGAAATGCCAGCAAGTCAAACCCGTCGCCAGGATTTAGCAGCAGGGGGGGCCAAAAACCAGAAGGAGGGGCCAAAAACCAGAAGAGGGGCCACATTTTAAAAATACAGTAGTGGATGTATGTAGCAACCAAGGGGCCAAACGTGAAATGGGGGGGCACCGATTTCAAATGGGGAGGTCGGGCACCACTGGCCCCCCCGATGGTGACGGCCATGCAGCAAGTCCATGTCACTGCGATATAATTATTACGACAGACATAAAAGTCCATTAGCAAAGTTACAGTATATATTCACTAGAGCGTTTTGCGACTTACAGATGCCCAGATATGGTAGATAGTAGAAAGATTCACCTGCTTTTGTGTCTATACTTGGGATTTTGTTCAAATGTGTGTTTTTTTGGTGAGTCTACTGTATATGGGTTTTTCGAAAAATCTCATTGACAGCCCTGGATTTGGCATCTATTCACTAGACCAGTAGTTCCCAAACTGGGGTAAATTATCCCCCGGGGGTAATATGCGATTCTTCGGGGGTAACGCGGAACCAAAACCACAATGTTGTTCGGTATTATGAGCGATCACTGCGAAATATTGAGGGTAATAAGACATAATTGCTACCCTGATTTGGGTAAGGGCTCGAACAAGTTTGGGAACCACTGCACTAGACGATGGGTAGTGTACTTGGAGTCTTCTTTTACAAATGTGGGAAATGATCTGCGCATTTATTACTCTCGTGGTGACCAACTGCAGTTGCGAACGGTCATTTTCTAAACTTTGAAGATGGTAGAATAAACATTAAAAGAGCACCATTCGATAGAACAAGCTGAACAGCCTGATTCTAAAGAGTACTAGAGCATGACGTTCTGTTTGAAATAAACACCACCAGTATCATAAACAAATTCGCTATGGCACAATCTAGAAAATGCAATCTTATACAGCAGGTTTGGTTCTTTTGACAATAGACTTCGACGTTTGCGCCTATACCACACTGTAGCAGTGATCACATTTGTTGATGCGTCTGGAAGCAGAAATCACTGTCTCTGTATTGCACTTGTGAGCTGTACAGTAATGTATTCCTTCATGGTAAAAAGATACGCATATTCGTTTTTGGTAAAAAAGGACATGTAGCCCACAATGTCCAACAGTTTGTATTTACGACCAGGTTTTCGTACATTAGAAATTCAGTGCCCTAGGATAGTCACATGGATGCCCACTATATTTATGATGAACACTTGTTTATGTGCATTTTTAACTTAGGGCCTCTCGCTGTTAATATGCTACAGGCCCCGCGCTGCCTTAATCCGGCACTGCCTGCAACCAAAAATGCGTTTTTTCAATTGAGAACAAAAGAACTTCAATGAACATTTTACTCTTTAGCCTCCTAACGGAACTGTGTCTTTCAAGGCGTTCTGAACTCTATGCGCTTAAACCAAACGCAATCAGCGAAGTATCTTTCTTTGAGGCTAATATATTCTTACGCTTTCACAAATAAATAAAAGCGACGACGCCCTCTGGTTGCATTGTGTTCTTTGCCAAACAAATTATGCGTTTAGTTTTTTGTGACCGAACTGGATGTGAGGTTAGAAAATTTGTGTTGCTGAGAATAAAGAATGGACATTTCCAGTGAAACCCGCGACTAAGGTTGGTTCGTTTAAAACAGTAGTTTACAACCTTTTTGTACGGCGACCCATTGTAGCAACCCAATATAACCCAACCGACCCCCATCTAAAACTTCAATAAAGCAAATGCAGCCTAATACAGCTGTGTACATGATCTCTGGGGGTCCCGACCCCAGGTTGAAAACCGCTGGTCTAAAACCAGCGGTTGAAAACCGCTGGTCTAAAATTGTTGTTCTGATTTTTGTGTTTGACTGCGAGGCCAGGTAAGGAGCTAGTATCAATGTTTAACGCCAAAAGGGGTACGCCTGGAAAAGTTTAAGAACCTCTGGTCTAAAACTTTGTGCGCCATTAAAAGCAGTTGTTTACCTCATGCTTGTAACATCAGATCTGAATTCCATGTCCCCAACCCATTACGTACATTGTGTTGAAGAAGAAGCACGACGACGACGTGACGTGTAAGTGCGAAAATACAAGCAGTACTGTAGTATTTTCTAATTGGAGCTCAGAATCGACACCAGGCCCGTATCCAGCTTAGGATACCAGGAGAGGCAAAGAGTTTTTTAAGAGGGGCACAAATTTTTGAGCTATGTCCAATAGCTTTAAACGATATCAAACAAATTTTTCCAGGGGGGGCGAAAAATTTTCTAGGGGGCTTCCTCCCTGGTTACGGCCTGATCGATACCGTTGGCTGGAATCGAAGCTAATCCGTTTTGCTCCGTTTACAAACTTCAAAATGAGATTTTTGGCAGGTCTCAACGACCCGATAAGTTTTGCCAAACAAAAGAACACGATGACTCACGTTCAGAGCAGTCTGTTCGAAGGATATGGCTGTCTGTTTAACTAGCAATCCGGCTGCATTACCGAGAAATTGTTTGTCGGGGCCGTCACTCGGGTTTCGCCAAGTATGGCAACCAACGACCGAGCTTCCAGTTGTTCACGTGACACGTTTCGCGTCGCGTCCGTAGCAGTGGTGTTAAAGAACCTTGCCCAAACAATCGCCTACGTAAGAGCATGCGGATATTGAAGAAGATCGTCGTCTCTTACCTGCAAAAACGAGCATCAGAACGAGCAGACCGCAGCAACCCAGACACTCCCCTGAGTCGTTGCTTACGCGTTGCGTAAACAATGGCGGCCGCGAGATCTTGCCGCTCTTGGTTCGTGTCAATCACGAAATGGATTTCTCATGGTCACGTGACCTCTCACGACGCTGTCTCTTCCGGGTGAGCGACAGGAGGCGAATGGTGCCGAGAGCACGAATTTCACGACCGCCGCACCTGACTTGTATTGACAGCATGGCGTGTTCGTGCGGCAGCCGCATCTATCAACCAGGAGCCTGCTGCCTGTCGGCTCGCGGCAGAAACGACAGAACGACCCTAACCCAGTATGACCAGCACCTGTCATCACGTCCTCGGGGCCGGCAGCCAGTCCAACGATGCGTTGGAGAATTGTTGTGTTTTGCCTTGAAAAATTGAAACACTGCTGCGTGCTGTGTTTGCGGTGCTGGGGGTTTGGCGGGAGTTGCTGTAAAACACAGGAGGGTTGCTCAGGAAAGGGTTAAAATCATGCACACAAATGAAATGCTGCATTGTTCTGCGTGTGCAGCGTTCAACGGGGTTTCTCAAACCCCAAATAGGCATCGTAAATTTATCCAAGCCGTCAGGCATAACGACTTGCCGGTTGGCAGTGAAGATTAAAAAAAGCAATGTAATGATATTGGACTTGTTGCGGTAAATAGTGACGTAGGCGAACTGATGGAGATTGTTTTTGCGTCCCATACAACACTCATTACAAAATCAGTTCATTGAACTTTCTTCCATGTGTTTTTGAACAATAAAAAAGTGCTAAGCATGATTTATATTTTGGAGCGATCTTCAAATACAAGGAATTTTTTAATGCTTCAGATGTCAATACGTTTCTGTTAAAATACTTGTACATGAGAGTCAAATTTGGGCGTTATCACTGTTGAAGTTACATTGAAGTCCAAATGACTATAAACGTGTGCAGATGTTATTATTTTAGTCGTCATGTGCATCTTCCCTCAAGAGTAATTAAGAAACGTTTAGACAAGATCAGTTTTCAAAAGAATATCACACATCAATCAGTTACAAACTATTGTTTAAATACGAAAATCTGCTTTGATTTCAAGCTGTAAAGCTTTCAAGCACCTTGCAACAAAGTATGATAAGAAAATGAAAAATCACGAGTTTATCAGCTGCTGACGAGAAGTGGTTAATAACAGCTTTCCTTGCTAAGACAGTTTCAAACACGTGCTGGCACTAAAGCTTTGATAACTGTTTGGGAAACGAGACAACGTCACTTTGAAAACACCGTTAATGAATAGTTTTCATTTGTATCCAACTTTTGCTTTGATAAAGAGAGACAGCTGCTTTTTAATTAAGCAAAGCGTCGGCACTATCGCCGTTACGCAGCGGCAGCTACAGTCCTATTCGATTCACACCCAATTTAAACGCAGGCGCTAGTTTCAGTACATGTAGTACATTACATAATATTATATTTTATTTCGGTTTCTTGGAACGAACTCGAACATGCTTCCGGTCATGGGCGTCGCATAATTCAAGAAACAGGATTTTAATTTAGGAGTCCGATCTAGGATTCACGCTTAACCACTCATATCAGGTACAGATCTTCGTAAACCTAGGCCGTGCCCATAAATTAAAAGCTTGGCTCCACCAAGTATGTGTAAGAAGCTCCGTTAACAAGCGTCGAACACTCTATCCAACATAAAATACATTATGCTAAGAGCAGGTGGTCAGTCTCAGTCGATGACTTTCCTTGCGAAGGACTGCCGAATTTAGAAGTAGGAAAAAAGAGTTGCAATGCAACCTCAATCGTTAAAATGTTTTTCCTGCGCGATAGATCAGCCAGATGTCCTGAAGCTTCAAAACGTTTCTTCAAAAGCAAAGATCTAAAACCTGTGACAAAAACCAAATACGTGTGTCAATTTCTGCTTTAAAAAAACACTTCCTCAGAAAATGATGTTCATAAACCTGTCAACATTTTGGAATTTTGCTTTTGTTTTGATTTATCCAATTATAAGTCATTTATTTTCAGGGTGCCTTATGCGGTATGCATGACCTGCAGAAAAAAAGTTTCAAAGTAAAAAGTTGATGATGGAGACGTAGTCCTGGTTGAAGCCGCTGGCGCATGACGCCGGTGGTGGAAGTACAATAACCAATATTAATTAGAACGTTTGCACTCCCACCAAACTTCAGTTCCGGTTTAAGCGCATGCAGTATGCTTCTACACAAGAACAACCTTTGCGCTTCGCAATAGCGCGATTGACTCGACTAGAGCCTAATCTCGGTGCTAGACGAAGTCACTGAGCTGAAAGTTCCACAAAGGTTTATGTCGCAAAAGCTGCTCGAAGACAAATTTTTTGAAAAAGATTAAGAAAATCTCCAAGAACAAAAAGACTGGAAGATCATGCTTTTCTGTAACCAAAATAGAAAGCAGCACCAATAGTTTACTAAATCGCAACAAAATTTGGTTTGAAGTTGCCGCCAGGTGGTGCTTGTCATCGTAGATTGCTCAATGAGCTGTCGGCTTGGTCCTGAACCGATCACCGCAACTGTGTGCGTTTTCTGAGCTGTTTATTCCAGAACTACAAAGAAATAGAAACTTGTAGCAATTGCAAACTTTACTGCAATCAGAATTTCTATTCTTGCTGCGCGTTGTTTCTGAGCTTAAGTCTCGGTCGTCGTCCTAAATTTTCAGGCAATGAAACACTTCTCTTAGCACTGTAAAAGAAAAAAAGCTAAGCTACAAAAAGAATTAGAAACTTGCCTTACAAAATTAAAACGCACATTTGACTTTCGCTGGTAAAAGCGGACTGGCAAAAGAGATTAGTTTTTTAATTGGAAAAACTGAAAACGTTGGTAAAACTATGACCCTATTTGTTATAGGAAGCGCGTTCAAATACATTGTCGAGCCAACTGCTAGCAGGTGAATCAGTTCAGCAATTTTACGTGTTGCGATAAAGAACTCAGTATCCTGACGCTGGATATTCTTTGCTTTGGAATACTAGGAAAACTCAAAATGGTATTGCTGATATTTTCGCAGAAATATTGGCGTTGATCAAAGCACAGACAACTGCAAATGTGTAAAGTCCTACTGGTCTTAATTCAGACCGCTCACGACCGGAAGCATGCTTGAGTTCGTTGTAAGAAACAGAAATAAAATCAACGCATTTGGGTTGGAACCAGTGAGCGCATGCGACTGCTTTGTGTAGTAGCAGCGTTGCTGTTTCTGGAGGAAGCTCTTACGCCTGCTCATCATAGTCATTGTTGACTGCCATGGATTAGTTGCGTACGAAACCCACACCCTGTACCAATGCACCTTCTTTTTTCCCTATATTCGAAGATTTAACAAAGTTTAAGTCTTCCTAAAATTACAATTAGTGCGCTTGGGTACCTGAAGTAAAAACAATAATGCCTTTAAACCAAGTTAAATATGCTTGCGTTTGATCAACATGAGCCTAAACAATTGCTTACCCAAGAAAGCAAGCGTCCACCACGAGGATCGTGTCGTCTCGCAGGAGTCGCAGCGTTTGATGCCAACTTCGTCATCCGTTCCGCGGATGCTATGGTGGAAGCCACACACCAAGGCTTTGAATCAGGTGTAATTTTAGCGCTTCTCAAAGGCTCACCGCTGCAGTCAAGTTGAACTCACCGGACTCTTTTTTCAGCAAAGCTCAACTCCAGGATCTACTTCCCGCTGCGGGAACGAACGAAAACCATCGTTCGCAATCCATTAATTTAATTTGCTTTTCCGCCAAACGAGTTCCTCTGACTTGAGATCACGCACTGAAACCGGCCGAGGAGCAAAGGGCCGCGGTGTCGGGTTTCGAAATCAAGACCCCGGGTTCTTATCGAGGTTAACTAAGACAGCAAGTGCGCAGGTGTGCGTCCGAAACGCACGTGTGCGGTCCCACCACCAAACAAAACAGAAACGTCCCATGGCACGGGCCAGAAAACGCGCTGTCATTGCTCTTAACGGTCGCTCTGGTCCGCTTCCGTCTCGCAACTGAGCAAATTTGTTTTCGCAACGGAGAATCTCGCAAGGGAGGAGACAGTTTCGGCGCGGAGGGTGCTCACGGCGGGCGAAGCGGGTGAAATAAACACTCTTTTGTCCAGGCTTCATGAAAAAACAACGCATGTACCAAGCGCTCCCGCCGATACATCACGTATGATGTGTTTAGACTGTGCGCGTGATGCACACTTACAGAAACATCTCTCCTCCCCCGATTCGCCAACGAAGACGACGCCCGCGCTTGAATTCAGGCGTGGTGAAGCGCACACGTTCGGGGGTTCATTGAGTGGAGCCGCCATGGGAACTGCTTCTGAAGGCAGTGCATGGCCGCCGCTAATCTCCGCCGCACTCCATTATCTCGACAAGTGAATCACTTGCGTTGGTCCATGAAGCCACCGGTCGAAGTTGGCAAGCCCCTGTTCCTACACAAAATTACACCGGCGCTGTTTACTTAGCGATCTTACGGGCTTGCCCGCGATGGTACGCGCGAGCGAAGGCATTTACCACGTTCTGGAAGAATCAGCGGTTCTTAACGCGTGCCTTCAATTGGCGCGTGGACGCCGGCGTTGTTGAACAGCCCTTTGAAAATTGGGCTTTGCCTCGGCCTGGATCGGCAAACTAATCTCTGAGCCGACACAAAGGATGATCCTATTCACTCACGGCCGCTGACAGCAGTTCAATGCCACACCCGAAGTTTCCCAGGGTCGAAATCAAGCAGACATTTTTTTGAAGAGTTATTGCACCTTTTGTGCAATGCGGGTGGCCGCGGCATCGCGTTTTGTATCGTTTTCCGCAAGCTTTAGGCGGCTATTCGCAGCAATTCTAGCCCTGCCAGGAAATTCGCGGCCGTTTCGAAAGCGACGAATGTGAACTTCGACGAAGTGTGCGGGTTCGATACGTTTCGACTACGGAAGCAAGGGCCGAGCATGCCGGCCTGTGAAGAGCTGACTAAATCCTGGAAACAGCCTTTAGCCAGCGGGCAACAAAACAACTGTTGTCAACCGAGGGCAGGTGCCTCTGGTTCATTATCGTTCGAGAGACAAAGGAGGACGTCAACGATTCGCTTCAACGCCAGCGGACGTAGCACCAATCAGCCAATGATTGGCGGGTAATTACCGCTTGCCCGTCCAAACAGTCTCCACCGGTGCTGAGATCGGCGAAGCAATCAACGGGACTCAGACAAAAAGTCCGTTTTCATGCATCTGGTTAGGCCCTAGTGATAGCGTCAACTCATCGCATTGACCGCTGTCGTTGCCATAGTCCTGATTGGCGAAATTGCGCCGTTACAACGCAAGGCCACATACCCGACCGCAATCATATACATTCGCACTTACGGCTCTTGTAACGACTACGTCATGGCGGCAAAATTTGGTGTTTTTGATTAAGCGCTCGTAACAACCAGGTGTTTGTAGATCGGAACGTCAGTCGAACACATTTCGGCACAAAGTACCGGCACCTGAATTAATGAAGGCAACGCCGTTGCCAGGACTTAATTAGTAGCTTAAAGACGCCACTGCAGTTGTAAAAATGAAACCCATCTTGCGCCAATGAAGCACCAAAACAATATGCCACTTAATGTTCCACTTGCCTCGGCTATCTCCATGCAAATTCAGTCATTCCGTTTACTGGCGCCGAGGCTCCTCTTGCGTGAGTGAAACAACGCCTTGAACAAAGACAAATAAACACTCATTCACCTCTTTATTGTTTGTGAACAGTGCAGCGTTCGGAGACAAAATAATAACATCGTTTCATCTCGTTTAGTTTGTCTCAGCAGCGTTCGCTTTGGGTTTGACCATCGCTTTAATGTTTAACCCAACAAGCAGTGCATGAAAAGGTTCCAACAGTTTACCGCCGAAACTGGTTTGAACAAGACAGAACCAGAACATGGTCTCGCGCGCGAAGTGGGAAAGAATGCATATTTTCAGAACGCTGAGTGAAACTTGAAACTCTTGCAAACTCGTCCAAGAAGCACAACGCAAAGCCCAGTGATCTAAACGAAATCATATTGGACATTTAAGGAAAACCATCGCTTTCGCAAACTTTTGAAGAAATTCTTATTGATGAAAACAGTTGCTTTTCCAAATGTCCAAAATGATTTTCATTAAAAGTAATTAGTTTCTGCGTTTACTGTTTTATAAACTCAATATCTCCGCACAAAAACGTTGATATAAACGATACCCGCTGAAACCTCACTTACAACGAGAAAGCTACATCGGCAAAGACCGCACGTGGACCATTATCTGCGTTCCTCGAACTTGTGGAAGAACCGTTTCGAAAAATCTTTCTCGTCAAAGTTCCTGCGTGTTGTTTTTTTCCGGGCTGGCGCGACTCGCGACGGACGAGTTTCGACAAGCAAAAAACAAGTGAAAACTGTGAAGCGTTCAGAAACTACGCGAGCGACCAAACTGAACAAAGCCACTGCATCGCTTGTAGCTGAACCAGAGCACGGTTTTCCTCGAACTCAAAGCACTGATCGGAGGTCGGTGTAGCCCTCTCGTTTTTCCTGCTCAGGACGCGCCAGGCGTGGATCATGCGTCGACGCTGTGCTGTTCCACAGTCATTGGGTAAAACAATCAGGGAAGGAATCGCTCGGGTCTCAGATAACAGCGGGCAACACATTTGATTAGAATTGCTGCCTGCGTGCGCCGGGCACAATGCCGAAAGACCAAACCTTCGGTTTCGATGGTCTCAAATTTACTTGTCAGTCTCGCGATTATTTCGTTCTTTCGCCGGCGACTGCGAACTTCGCACCAGCGCCTGCCACTCAGTGACGTGCCTTTTTCACCTCCGCAGTTCAGCTGAGGTAAGCCCTCCTCCTCCCCCACCGAGTTTGTTCAAGGAGCGATAGGCGATTAAAGTTGGGAAAACTGGCGAGCATTCGGGCACAAGATCCTCCCTCCCTCCCTCGCAGCTTCGCGCAGAGATCGCCCGGGTGACCTGCCACTTCGCTTCACGTCGCCAACCACCTGAATCGCGGCCATCAATTACGGGGCGATAAGGACGCGAAACAAGCCGACCCGCTCGCGCATCGCGTCGAGCCGGCGCTTGACAGTGCGCGCGCGTGTGTGCGGGCGCGACGTGACGTACGGTGAGAAAGTTGCCCTTTTGTTCACGGCTGATCGGCTTTCAGTCAGCGGGCGATGCTTTGAGCGCGTGCCGCGCCGCCTATCTGCTTACAGCTCTCGGGAAAAGCCTTTGTAGTGGAGCTTGTTGGCGATCGCCCGGTCGCGCGTTGCTCGCTGTCGAAGGCGGATACTGGCATGAGACGAGCGAGGCCCACCCGGAGCAAATGCATATCCTTGTGGGGCTTGGGTGCATTTGGCCCGCCGCGCGATCAGAGCCCAGGAGATTGAATTTCAAGGGCATGCGCAAGAAGAGGGCAGATCAAATCAATCTTGGCTTTCTGCTGCCACGGCTTCGCGAGAGTAACCATAACCGCAACGCAAACTCGCCAAGATTGTGACCTCCAACGAAGTAAACAAAGGGACTGAACCTTGCGACTGGCAAACCAACAACACTAGACACTTACGAGAATCTTCTGTTCGAACATGAGCTAAGTATCATGCTTTTTTGCGGCAATTGATACGAGATCCAGTGTGAATCATCTGGTCGAATTCAATTATTTTCCTCTGAAGCAGCTTTCGGTTGAAAGCATAAACCACCAGTTTATCAGTCAACATGTAGCTTCATAACGCGACTGTGGTTTTGAAACTGAAACCCATCTCGTTCCAGTGAAGCACCAAATCAATTAGCCACTTAATGTCCCACTTGCCTCGGCTATCTCCATGCAAATGCAGTCATTGCGTTTAACTGGCGCCGAGGCTCCTCTTGCGTGAGTGAAACAACGCTTTGAACAAAGACAAGGCAAACAAACACACGTTCACCTTTTCATTGTTTGTGAAAAGTGCAGCGTCCGGAGACAAAATAATAACATCGTTTCATCTCGTTTACTTTGTCTCAGCAGTGTTCGCTTTGGATTTGACCATCGCTTTGATCCAACAACCAGTGCATGAAAAGGTTTTAACAGTTTACCGCCGAAACTGGTTTGAACAAGACAGAACCAGAACATGATCTCGCGCGCGAAGTAGGAAAGCATGCAGTATCGTCAGAACGCTGAGTGAAACGTGAAAGTCTTATAAATCCGGTCAAGAAGCAACCATACAAACCCAATGATTTAAATGAAAACTAATTGGACGTTTCAAAAAAGGCTTGTTTTCACTGAATATTTGTTGTTGAAAAACATTGTTTGTAAACGTCTAAATAAAATGACTGCATTTAAATTTTTTGCGCACTGATGTCAAGCATAAACGGAAGTAAACCTTTATAAGNTACTTGCTGGAATCGTTCAGCAGCACGTGCCCGCTTGTTTAATTGTTTCTCGCAACCGCAGATTGATTCCCATGTTGTATTTGTGCGCCTGTTAATGTCTTGTACGAAGATGTCGATAGCAATCTGAACAATGAGCGCAAACAGTCACTGGTGTTTCGCACATTGCCTCATCGCAGTTTCCTCAGGTTTTTGTGACGTTGGCCTTACATAAAAAGCAAGCCCTTGTCCATTCTACCGAGAAGCAGGAAAGAAATTTAGCACAGAAGGATTCAGGACAGGTTTTAGCTCGAACAGTTGGCAAAGGCTGATATATGCGCTCTGTGATTGCCAAACATAGTCTTGGGAAGAAATAGAAAATGTTAAAATCTGCTTAATAATTCAGTAGTTATTGCTGTACTTGCAGCAAAACCCAAACAATAATAGCTATCTCAAAATCTATTCAGGAATTTCTGCTTTGTGTTTTTAATTTTCTTGTTGCGGTAAACCACTCTTTTGTTTAATCAAGAATATTACAAAGGATCTTCCTTCTGTACTCCACATCACGTGAGTTTACCAACAAAAATTTCTTAAGGCCTTTAACTACAGCACCTTTTCTGTGCTTACCAATTTTCAACCGTTAGGCGTATTGACAATGCAACTGCGCTGGTTTCATTGCTAAATGCTGGATACTGAAAATCAAGATGCAAGCCTGACTTGGAACAACTGAGAACTTCAGAGCTGAGAGTTAATTATGCTTGCTGTATTAACTTGTTGCGACTTGTCGGTTATTATTAAACTTCCACAAGCTATTGTTTCGTTAAAATGCTTTGTGTCTCGTACGTGAAAAAAATTGAAACAAAACAAGTCATTTCTGCTCTTGAAAGACACTTAATAAAAGGTCATTATAGGCGAAAACTGTAGAACCGGAATTACTGCAGTTGGGCTAAACTTGTAAGCGCCAAGTACTACAAGTTCAGAAGTTTGCGACGTGAAACAAGAAACGTCATGGATACGCCGTCATCGCGTCTGTTACACTTTAAGTGGTGTTTCAGTTGCAATAGAAACATTTTCTTGTAGAACGTGTTTGTGCTTTTGCGGGCGGAACCGAACCGTGAACGTAAACACAAAACGGGCTATCGCCAAATCGCCATAATGTCAAACCGCATTTGCGCCGGAGCATCAGAAAAGCTTTCCATGCACGCACACAACTGGTAACACAAACTGCTTTAAAACGTCAGACGTGCGCGATTTCCCAACTGCTGGCAACCAGCATATACGAAAAAAGTGTTTGAATTATGTTCACCGGTTCGCGGGTAGCCAGTGCTGTCATATTTACCTGAACGAACATGAAACGTTGTGAAGAGGGTAAAGAAGCCAAATGACCCTGCGCAAAGCGCACGCTGAACATATTCAGCGCGCGGAACTCCTGTAAGCCTGCGAGACCTTTGATGAAAAATGCACCATGTGAATTTTCACAAAAGATCTATGACAAAATATACCGGGAGAACATTGTGATGTATGTATATTACATCAGACCAGGCGCGGATTTACCATTAGTACAAAAAAGGCATACGTCTAGGGCCCCCGATTTCGGGGGACCCCTAAATTTTGGCAGTAAGGACAATTTCCAGCATTTCTGTAAGAAATTATATTTGTATTTTTGTTTTGTTTCAACGCACGTTTTTTTACTACGCCGCTAACAAAAGATCTCTATAGAAGAATGAGCGCGAACGATTGAAGTGAATGACGATGAGCATTCTATTTTTTGTGACGTTAATTTGGTTATTGCTGCGTATAATATGTGGAACAAAACGCCTGAATCCATTTTTCCTATTACACGATGCCAATGAGGCACTCAATAAATATGTAACATGAGCGTGATCAGATGACTTCACCGTTGCCTATTTCGTTAGTTTCTTTGTGGTTGTTTTTGTTCCCGATATCGAGGGAATTCAGAATAAAGCAATATGTTTATGAATTGGAACAGCTTGTTCAGTGAATGTAACGAGCACATGTAGTACTAATTTGTGTGACATCAGTCGTCGCAAACGTTCCAGTAGGGCCCCCAATTAGAAATAGCTTAGGGCCCAGAAAATGAAAATTCGCCTCTGCGTCAGACACATGTTGCGTATAACAAAATTTCTTTATTCATTGTCGCCAACGCATGTTGTAGATGCCGAATTGAATGGTGGTGAGAATCAACAAGTGGTAGTAAGCGAATACAGTTCGAAAGTTAATTGCGTAAAAATGATAAGGCGACTGACACGTGTCAGGTACAGAAACGTACGTCTTAGTAGTAAAAGAGTTCGACCCAGTTCAGAATGACGTCATCGATGATTAAGTGTGTCGTTGCGGATTTGTATATTTCTCTAAGCCTTGCGCCAAACGCCAGGAATGTTCGTTGTAGCATGTCCAGACTTGTCGAGTTCAGTTAAATAATGACAATATTATGCAGGAGAACGTTTTGCGCGATCGTGGCCAGATAGCTTGGTTAAATGCATGATACGAGCATTAGCGTTTATCTTTTCTAGGAGGCCTTGGTTTAACAGAGCGACACACGTGATTTCTGTCTTCGCATGTGATTTGTGCCGTCATGCATCGTCTTACTCCGTTGAACGTGTTTAACGTTCACGACCCAACCATAAAGCATAGCTGCGGGTTTAGTTTTGAATTTTCACGTCTCTAGTTGCACGTTTATGTATCCACTAGGTTAACAGAATCCGCAAGTAACAAGCAGGTCTGTTTTTTACAAGGAACCTATACCCATTGTCTGTGATGGCACATCTTTATCAGCAAGATATAAGCACACAAGCAGTTTTTTTATGTTTGGCAAAATCACATTGTGCAGTTAAATTGCTGGTACAAATGCGAGTTGGTTGAGATACGCATGATTTGGCTTCCTTGGCACATTCATCAGCTGTATTAAAAAATCATTGATACAATAGATTATACCGAATTCGCTGACCGTCATCACCCTCTATTCCAGAGATTCCCTAACCTGAACGCGTGAACCCCTTGGGCGTTCGTGAGCCATCCCAGGGTGTTCGTGACGCATTTATCGGGTCGTGTTTGTGACGCGTTTGTGGAGACACTGGGCTTTGTGAGTCGATATCAGGGTCTTCGTGACACACTTATGAAAGTCAAAAGTATAGTACGTTTGTTGAAACAGAAATATAAGTCGTATTCGAACCTCAAACTTCGTTCACTAAGTTTGTCGAAAAGAAGGCGATGGGACGAACGTCCGGAAATGCGTGCTGGGTCACATCAGGACAGGGGAGGCGCGTAGCCAGAGATTTTTATAGGGAGGGGGGGCAAACAACAACCAAGTCTCAATATTTAAATATATAATGCCCCTTGTTTTCAAAGCATCATCCATAAAATGTGCCTTTTTCTGGCGCTTCTTTTTCTGTATAATTCTATTCCGATTTAAGCCGGCAAATAGAAAGTCTGTTTTCCTTGAATTGACAAAGTTTTAAAATATTTTTTTAGTAAATTTCTAAGTTTCTACTTTGAATGAAAGCCACCATTTTCTCGTAAGACTGTCTTGCGAAAGTGTTTGTGAAGATCTTGATGCTATATTCATAAGTGCAAGATCAGCAGTATGCTTTTTTCAGCCAATATTGCAGTTGAGCAAGGAGTCATCGTGGCTGTCATTGTGATTGCATTTTTTATGTTTACACGCTTCTGATGTACACCAACACACGTTCAATCGAAGTCGAGTAGCGACGTTGACTCCCGAAGTAGGTCTACAAAACTTGTGCGTATGTAGACGTGGATCTTGTTCAATTCTTGAGCGACTGGTTGACTTGCGCAATTGATAATGTAAACGTTAGAATCACTCAACGCGTTTGAAAATTTTTTGGATTTTATGTCATTAAACGCTATGAAATGCGACTGCGGTAGCATTTTTGTACGCTACTTGCACTAAGCCTTCTTTCCATAAACGGTATTTATCTAACTTCTCAGAGTTCACAATAAAATTCACGAATGTTATAAACACAATTATTTAAATTGGAGACGTTTTGCATGCGCCCTAAACAAATCTGCATATGTTTGACCCACTCAGTCTACGAAAAGTGTGAAAACGTTTGTGTATTTGCGAAAAAGAAGCCACAATCGATTTTTACCACGGCTCTGCAATCTGCAATAAGTTAAGAAATAGGCCTACTTGTCGCCGCAGCTTAACACAACGGTTGTTTAGTTGATCTAGCCCAGTGGTTTCCAAAGTATGAATCAAAACCAAAGAAAGGGTGGATAAGGGTCAAAAAATAGGTCGCGCAGAGGCGATCCAAACAGGAGTTATACATTTTCAACTTTACCACTGCTTCTCTGTGTCTGTCTGTAGCGTAGATACTTGAGAAAAGAGTAGATTGCTGACATTAAAAACGAACTTAGCAACTTGCTGCCAAAAATCATCCACACTTACAGTATTTTTTTCATACGTTGGTTGAGGCTTGGGTCGCCAGGTGTTCACCAAACTCAGATTTGGGTCGTGCTCAAAAAAGTTTGGTAAGTAAGCGGTTGAAGTCTTTCTTTAAATCCATGAGTGTTTAAATAACAAAATCCAACCGACTAGGAAAAAATTCAATTTAGTTACATATTGGTCACATGCGCTTTATCGAGAAAACAGATTGCAAGCAATCTGTAAGTAAATGGCAGTGTCAATGCCCTTACAAAATAAAAATCATCTTTCTGCTTTCGTTAGATTTTACTGCTGACTCTTCGCGTTGCAGCTGAATGCTTTCAAATTTACTGTAGGCTAGGGTGGCAATTAGCATCAAGTGAATGTTGAAACACTTTCAGACTACGTACAGATGGGATTCTGATTGCTTGACAAAACTGTTTTTTTACTCGCCGGCGAGGTAATGGGAGATCACTGATGAAACCGTTAAGGCTCCACATATTTGTGATTGAACAGTCACAGTAGGTCTATATGCCATCACAATATTCAGAATATTTAGAATAATTGCTATTGTTGCTAAACAGTGTCCATGGCCTAATTGCGCAGTAAAAAAGACCTTGAAACTGAATTGCTTCTTAGCCAATGCTTGAGCTTCAAGGCACACTAAATATCACCACCATATTCATGCATTTAGTTGTAAAATTGAACAAAAATCTACGATGTTCATTTAAAGCAGGGTTTGGCAACCTACGGCCAAGCACAATTATCCACCCCGCAGCCCCTTTACAAAAATTATATGGCCCGCCTAGTGGTATTATATNTTGAGTCTTCCCTCCTTGGAACATCTTGTGTTGCATACTTATGAGAAACCGCACTGNACTATCAATGTACTTCATGTCGTTTTTTCCTACTTTCGTCACGAACAGTGAAAATCAGGAGTTAATGTGATTAAAATTGCATAATTTGTCAAGTATTAGCAACTTCATCAACAGCGAAGGGAATGGAATTGTTGGTAGAAAATTAGTAAGGCCCACCAGACCTTGCAGAGTTATATACAGCATTTTTAGCATGCCAGAGTTTTCATCGACGAATTTTTGCGATGGTCTTGAAATGAAATTTGCATCACCATCAGTTGGGATACAGCAAGCCGGTGCGCCAGAAACTGCTGCGAAAAGCGCTACACCTTGTTTTACTTTCGGCTAGTGATTACAAGCAAGTTTGTATTTCATTATCACCACTTCCACACGGAGCCTAAGCCTCATGTAAAAGTCAGCCATGGCATGAATTCTCCAGCATTTACACTATACACAATGTTTGATTAATCATGGACAATTGATAAACCATACTGCTTTGATCAGTTTCGACCAAAAGTTGAAGTAGAATAGTTTTTTTAAGCAGTTGCGTTGATTTGCACTGACGCATTTCTTTGGCTTACACATCAAAAGCTTGATTAATCTGAAAATTGCTAGTGCTACTTTCGGAATTGGGGGGGCAATTGCCTCTCCCCCTGGCTATGCGCCTGGGACAGGGGGCCCCAAACTACGGCCTGCTAAGCCATCTTGTCAATTAAGAAAAAGCAATATGCTTATGAAAATTTTGTTGATTTGGAATAATGTAATATATTCCGGAATAATCACATTGCGTAAGATGTCCGGCGCTCGAAGTTGTTGAGTAATAGCTTATGTGGGCCTCGGACTAAATGTTTGGAAGCTCGCGCACTGGGACCTTGATCTTTCGCAAATCCCTGATACGCAGGCAACGAAGCACAGTATAATTCGGGATCAGATCGCGGCCAGAAAGTTAGAGTTTCGTGGAGGCAGTTGCGTAACTGGCGGGAGGCAGAGGGACTAATCGTCCCCTCTGGCAAGCTAAATGTAAAAACCGGAACCACACTTATTTCGGTTTTAGTGTTCTTTTGATTTTCAGTAGGTTGTTTTTTTTTGCATTTTTGGAGTTTTTTTCCGGTGATTTAGGAATTTAGCATAGCCATCCTTTTTTTCTAAGTGTTGCCTAGTGGGCTCCCTACAGCGGCCAGCGGGCCCCTTTCAGCTAAGTTTCACCCCTGCCTCAAATCTCTAGTTACGCCACTGCGTGGACACATTTGACAGTTACAAGGGGTTCGTGAGTTGATAAGGTTAGGGAGCCAGATCTTTAGTTTATTGTTCAGTCCAAGTATTATGTTACTTCCTGCTGAGGTAAAATCCTACGTGGGTTATGCACAGGCCTGCGTACGCAATAGAAACGCCCAACACAGCTCAATGAAAACGTGTGTTGAAACCGCAGTTGCTTTACAAAGAAAAAGTGGATTGCAAATCCTTGACAAGAGCAAAAACTGTCCAAAACCATAGACGTTTTGAATTAGGGGCTCATTGTAAAGAAAAGCGAATGTCGTTAGGTGTTACGCGATTCCGGTAATGTGTTTGAAAAAACACAGTTGCAAGCTGTTGAAGTTAAGGGCAAAATCACTGCAAATCCTCCCTGTGTTACGCATTAGGTTTGAATGATTTATTGTTTCATATGTCTCAGCTGATAAACAGAAACAATACAAAAAGCCATTATGCAAAGAAGTAACCAATTGTCAGTGTAAAATGAAAACACAATGGCAAGATAATTGATCAATGTAAACAAATATTGTCACAGGTATCACGTAGGATTGGTGAAANACCATGGCGGTCATCTCGTCTTGCAGTTTTCTGGCACACAGCAGGACGCACGTTGCTTTGAGCGGTTGACGTTTTACCTCCTTGTAAAAACACAGATGTTAGGTGGTTGTTGCTCGATTTTCTTTCGCAATCATTTACAAATAAGCAACTGTACTTCATCATCACCACCTGCACTGTAGTCGATCACCAACAGCAATTTACTTGACTCTGCTTTAATACTTTCCAAAGGTTCGACGGCGCAAAGTGCATTCGTGAAAACGGGTAACTTATGTGCGATGTACGGGAGACCTAAGATGGATCTGCGCATAGCCTATTTAAACATTTTACTTCGTTGCATTCGTTATGTCAGCTAGTAGTTGTTTCTTGAAGTGGGTGCATGTTGTCCTGCATGTACTGAAAGCTGAGAACAATTTGGAGCTGCTCTGCAGGCAACGCGTTCACGAAAAACACAAGTCGATCTCGACTTCGAACTCTCAGGTTAACCTACAAAGGTCAAAGACAAAGTGTTGAAAGCAGCCCTTGTTTGCAACGAAAAGATTGCAACTCAAAGCCACCGACCACACTCATACCCTCAATTTTTTCCGTGCCCTTGGCGGCAAAGTCAGTGATGCAAACGTACATGTGTTATACCACCGTAAGTAAGAAGAAAACCTGACTTAATGCAAAATTTTCTAGATAATATTCCAAGTAGTCAGCAACTGCGAACGGTGTATAGGTCACGTGAAACCGCTGTCTTCAGCTCTGTGCAGAGTGACCTGGTAACTTGTGGTCTGTACGCAACGCACCGGAGCGGAGCGGGAGCTGTTTCAAGGTAACGACCCGAGATCTAATCCAGAGCCAGGTTCAAAAATCTCATTATGCTTGCGTTAAATCGGCCTGTTTGCATGCGGCCGTGTGTCAAGCAAAAACGTTTGAAATTGGCCGCTTCAGAAAGCCAACACCTTTGGATGGCAGGAACAAATTAGGGTCTGTGACAGTCGATGCCACAGTTGGCACTTAGTGGTATTAAGTGGCGAAAGGCGACCTCGCTCGCTCGTGCACGCGCCAAGCCAAACACGTGTTACCTGTCCTGGTACCGGAAACTCTCACGCTCCTGTCAAATCACCCGTGCGGTCGCCACCGTCGCTTAATTTCCAGCGAAACTCGCCACTGCCCTGCCTTCCTAAGGTTTATGAGAGTCCACTGCAGTTTGCGAAATCTTGGTCCGTTGTTGTATGCCAATATTGTAGTAGAGGCCTACACTTACCGGGCACGTTGATCTATATTTGCCGAGAACATTAACAACTGTTTGTCTCCACGCTGGTTATTGCGCTCTTTGTATCGTGATATCGACACGTCGTCATTTTAGACACACTGCGAATGAAAACAAGTTTGTTTTTTTTAATNAGCATAAAATTGTGTTACTGGGGTTACTCTGGAAAAGTTGCAAATGAAACAGGCATTTTCCACTCAGAATCGAATGTTTTTATTTGCTGTGGCCATCAGGGTTGTGGTTATATAAACGGTATCGAGGGCTACCATCGACCTTGAACCAAAAATATGAACAGCTGAGGAAAACTTTATTTTATTACCTAACATGAAACAATTGTTTCTGTTTGCACGACTAACGTCAGATCATGTATTTGCTTATTTGTCTCCTGGAATCATTTCCTTCAGCCTTCAACAACCTCTTATTCTTGACTTTCTTCTCGGAATCGTCAGAGAAAGCGTTTTTTTTCGCTTGCTTATTTCTTGAATCAATTAAATGTTGAACCTTTGACACAAAATAAGCTTTCCTAAGAATCCTAACCAGAGTAGACAAGTTACAGTGCTACAAAAGTCTGATAGTGCGTTACGTTTCTGTGCTGCACGATTTACTACTTACAGTATACCACGTCAAAAAGCCTTGATTACGAAATGTTTACGATGGGATAGAAATCGCCTGTATATCTATCAGATATTGCTCATTTAAAAATATTACAGTACAGAAAATAAGAAAAAATAAGGATGCAAGTCCCAAATGAGGACATTTCTTAGAAATAAGGACAGCAATATTTTCTAAGACGTAGTACTTCAGAATAAGGACAAATCGTAGAAATAAGGGCGGTATAGTAGCCCTGGCGGTATCCCTTATGCATGACCTGTGGTCACACAAGACCTGATGACACATTCTTCCATTAAAAAATATTCTGCAAATTTTGAAACAGGTAGACAACCGGTCACAGGCGAGCTCTGTTTTTCGCTTAAGCGTTCTGCATCAACAATCCCATTACACATTACATCTGTTTTTCCAACTTTATGATAAGCAAAAACCAGTGTTTTACATTGTAGCAGCATATGTGAAAGCACTTTACCCAA
>JGI24159J19872_10000221_pt1 | contig 43279 bp, 27 predicted proteins | sample Ectturendosymbi4_FD_19872 | JGI IMG/M metagenome (IMG submission 19872) | reverse complement strand
CTCTCGCGCTTTTCCGCTCTCGCCTTTTCCTTTCCGATTTGTGTTTCCTCCGTCTCCGCGATTTCCGGTTAGTTGCCTTTCTGTTTTTCGCACTCAAGTCACCTGCAGCAAGGCTTTGTTCTGCAACATTAAGTTCAGTGATGAAGCAGTAAGTTCAGTCAAGATTTGCAAGTAAGGACTATTGATTGTTTTAATAATATATCACATTAATCACACACAATCAGGCGGCAGCCTTTTCCCAGGACTTTGGGCATTTCTCTGTAGGTGAACATCGATTTCTCCATGTCGACTTTTCTAAAATTGTAAATTTTCCACCTTTGGCGTTTTACCAAAACGATTGTTGACAGGGTTTTCTTAAATGGCGAAAATCATATATTTTTTCTCGACTTTGATTACCGGTATGTTGAAACTTGTAGGTTGGGGCGGCGTTGAATGCGCAGTTCACCACGAAGGGGATGTGTGCTAAGAATAGCACCTATATGTAGGTGGCACGAAAAAGTTTACCAGATCGCAGTATTGCCCTGTCAAAAATCTACTACAGTATAGTTTGCAATTTTTATCGCGTCCAATTTTATACAAACTTTCATCGCGTTTATTTAAGCTTTAAATCTGCATTTGCCCAGCATTATCGAAATACCATTGGCTTTCTTGCGCAATCTTCTTCGCAGTCGTCTGGAACGGCGATGAGATTCTCTAGCTAGCGCCCTAGCTGAGACAGTAGCGAAATTTTGTGTTCGACGCCTGGTGGCGCTCAAGCGTTGACGAAACTCTAAACTTCTGGGATCTTTGCATTCACACCGGACAGTGCATGTTGATGGAAATGGTTCAACCTGTGTGTAACAGAAAAATCAAATCGGAAAGCAAAGCTCATAAGCAAAATGCACCCAACAATAATATTTTTTTTACTGATATCAGGTAGTGTACTTTGCTGGACATGTAACCGCTAGGGTTCCTGGTATTTGATGAGCACGAGCCAGTGCAATGTCCCTAGTTTCATTCACTGCTGAGAGAAGAGGATGTTGTTTAAGATGTTGTTGATGCGCAAACCACTGATTGGATGATTTTTTAGTTAAGCGGGCTTTTGCCGTTTTTGTTACTTTTCTTTTGCGAAATAAACAGTGATCATTGGAGGTAAATCCGCTTTTAATCACGACCTTTTAGTTAGCTTAGAATTAGCTTGAACAAAGACGTTTTATTCTGTTGTCACTATGAGCAGTTCAATGCAAAAAATGTTTTACAATAATGAGAAGAAAATCATTTCAAATGGGTGAAGTTCCACCAAAGAAAGGTAAAAGACTTCAAGATTTTGGATCCTTTTGATTGAGAAAACTCAAAACGTTATAATCGCTGTGCTGCAAACATCTAAAATGTCTGAATTCAAACTTTAATTCTAAATAAACTGACAAGTAAATTTGCTTTCGTGAGCAAAATTCTGATCAAAAGTTGGCAATCAGGCCTTCAATGCCGTTGGATCAAATACGATGTTGCAGCAGCAATGATGATGTTGCAGCAGCAATGATGAATGTTGAAAATACATCAATACAGACTTTCAAATTATTAATTTAACTAATTTATCTTTCACTGCGNAACNGCAAATATTTGAACAATTAATTTAGATTAAGTTGGTCAAACGTTTTGAGTGAATGGCCACANAGCTTTTCTGGTAGTATAATCACGAATTACATCTTAGTANTAATTTTCCTGTGGTATTCGATAAAGATTAAAAANTTCGTTACTTGAAATACCTCAAATTTTTAAACAAAGATTTTTGGGTGAGGTCATGTGCTTCAAATTTTTTAGTGTGGACGGTTACGGTTAAGAATTATATTCTACAGAGCCGATGAGTGTTGTTTCCTTGAGAGTTAGTGTGGGCAAAAATGCAACCTCACAGAACATTGGTATCGGACCATGTCAGAAAGTTGAGGATCTGACCATGCTTCGCATTATAGAGAAAACAGAGGCATATCATAAGCGCGTGAGAAAAGTGCTTGTTCTTTTTCCTTCAACATCTGCTCAAGAAAAACAAATCAGGCATCGAAACCATCTCCAATACGTACTTTGCCACTCGTGGTGTTGCTAGCGCAACAGTCGCCCCCGTCCCAGTTGCAATGGGCCCGGTTATTGTCGGGATCGCACCATCCATCTGCAATCTCATCCACGCTGCACTCGTCCACACAAAACAAATCCGAAGGGTCGGGGAACCACCTGAATCAAAACACGCCATTTGCAGGTTGCGTGGAAGGTTTTAGACGTCAGCACGCAAATGGATTGTGATCATGAAGAAATGATNAAACTTTTAAAATCGTTAGTTGTAAACTAATGCAACGTTTGCAACAAACGTATCCAACCCGTAAAATGTGAACTTCCTAATNTTTTGCTCACCTTCCACCTCCAGAACAGACGACGGTTCTCTGTTTTGCCTCAGGATCGATCCTACCACGTGCTGTGCTGCCGACCCTTGAAAGGAGCTCTCCATTCACAGCAATGTCGTGGCGCGACGAGCCACAAGTGGCGACGCAGGTTTTACCTTCAGCCAAACCATATCTTTGATTCTTCAAGCGAAAGGACTATTTTCATACAAGTAATGCGAACCTTTTTCCATAAAACAGGTTCAAATCACTTTAGTGTTTACTGCTAAAGAGTCAGACCATGGTAACATCACTGCACACGATGCTGTTCCAAATTACTACAAGAACACTGCAAAAATTTAGCTCAAAAATGAGTGATACCTGTACCAGGGTTTTTTTTAAGGAAAATATTAGGTACCCGGTATGGATCTATAGGGACCCGATTTCTCTGATTCTAGGGACCCAATTTTCTCTGATTTTAGGGACCCGATGATAATTTTCTCTGATTCTAGGGACCCGATTTGAAATTCTAGGGACCCGAATCGGGTCTGGAATACGCCTTAAAAAAAACTGCCTGTACTATTGTATTTTTTGTTTTCATCCAATAGAATTTTAGATATTTGTGCCAAGACTTTCGCTTTGACAGGATTGATATAAAAATTCCCTATCAGCTAATCTGAAGGAAAAGGTGTATAACCTAAATTTCTTTCATTTCAAGTTGTTTCTATATTTCATCTAATATTGTATGAATTACATGAGCGTTGTTGTCGTTGTTGTTTGGTTAAAGTTTAAGGACTTCTCCAAAACGTTTCCCAAACAACTGAACTAACTCTCTGAGACAGAATGGGTGAATTTCACATAAACTAGTACATTCCTTCAGTTTCTCATCCCATTATTCTCTTATACAATCGCGCTAAACATTGCATAAGATTATTTTTTTAAATGAGATCAAAACAAAAGTATCTTTTAAGTTTTGTACCTATTTTGAAGCCATCGCATCGAAACCTGACGTCAGACGGTGACTGCGGATGGCTGCACACGTTATGCATGGATGGACACACTGGAAGTCCGCCAGTCCACTTTCCATTAGCTCCACATGTCACCTGGTTTTGAGGTTGAGCAATTAATTATCTGCGGTTGCGATAACACAATAAAAGGACAGCGTCAGTGGTGGAAAGTTCTTAACTGGCCTCCAGCATTTCCGCATAACTGCTATCAAGTAAAAGAATAGTCCGAAAATTATTTGAGCACAAAAGAAAAGTAAAGGTTTCGCTGACTCGCAAACGATTTCATGATTCGATTATTTGTCTTTTACATCTTAACTTCCTTGCTATCTACGTTCTGTTAATTCTACTTTACTAAATGGAATCATGCGTTTAAAAAGCGCTGTAAGAAGCTAACGTTGCTGGCATGCTGTTGCGCATTTTAGAAGCTGTTACAAACTGCCCGAGCATGTCTACTTTTGACACAGGAAGATTTGCTTTCACACCTTCAAAATGCTCGTCTGGTTTCGCAACATTGGTGAACAGAAAAATAATTTTCGGTGATTGGTCTGTCCAGGAAATTCGATTTTCTACTGTAATATTCGCAAAGCAGAAATTAAGAATTAAAGACCCGAAGTTTTTTTCAAAATATTCGTAATTGATCGTGTCAGATGAACAAATAGCTTTACCTGCACCACACCTTGAGTGTCGCAATTCAAATCGCACACACTCCCAGCAAAGAATAACTTNGTGCAGTTGTAANGTCCATCATAAACTTTTTCTATGCTCTTGCACATCACTGGCTGACATCCGGGACCCTGCCACTGACCCATGCTGTCACAGGTCATGCGAAACGATCTACGTGATGGAGAAGTGCGTTGTGCCACAGAGTATCCTGTTCTGCAACGATATCTGCAAGAGAACCCGCTTCTGAATGTTTTTCTTGATGATGCCAGGCATCCGGACGACATCAACGAGGCGTTGGCCATTGTCGGGGGGCGTGGGCAAGGTGCTTGGCACGTGAGGTTTGCTGCTGGGGCCCAAACACCCAAAACGGTGCAGGTAATCTGAAAATGCATAATTTCAACCAATTAAACCTGAGTTGAGGTGGTATTTTTATTGCGATGCTTTACATCAGGGATGGGAAACCTATTTACTATCTCGGGCCGCATAAAATGTGGGAAATCGCTACCGGGCCGCAAATTTTAATTAATTTTCCATCAAAATCTACCTTCAACTTCCCAAAGAAAATGGAGAGAGAAAACTATGTCAAGGAGCGAGAGAGACATCTTAAACTGACTGTCTACCAGAGGTGGCCACGGATCCTTAGTGCCGGAATTGACTCCGGCAAGATTCTGTGTTTTTCATACGGACCCGTATCCGGACCAGGAGTCAAAAATGTTTGAAAAATCGGACCCGGAACCGGAGTCACTTTTCAATTTCGGCAGCAACAGAAGTCTGTGTGGTCATTTCTCAGAAGTCTGTGTGGTCATTTCTGAAGTCTGTGTGGTCATTTCTGAAGTCTGTGTGGTCATTTCTGAAGTAAAACCATTGGCAATTTTCGGTTGCATCGATTGTAGCCGGAGTCTGAACAGGAGTCCGATTATCAAATTTGAAAAATTTCTGGATCCGGATTCAAGCATTTTGGAACAGGAGCGGAGCCGGAGTCTGAAAATGTGACTCCGGCGACCTCTACTGTCTATGTGTCTGCTTGTCTGGAGCTGCCAATAGGCGAGCGAGCTCCAAGAGAACAAACTACGAATAAAACGTTATGAACATCAACTTTTGCGGAAAAAGAACTGGATAAATTACGTAAAAGCAGCATTGTTCCACATTTTTTACGAAATTATGTAAAATCTGGTTTTGGTTTACGGGATCTACTCTGGTCAAGTTAGCCACTGTCCTAAAGCATGAAATATCCTTTGCAACGTCATAATGCCAATCCAGTCATCTTAGACATCATCGACAGTACAGTTGCATTCTTGACAAATTAATTCTTTTCTTAAAGCATTTCTGAATAAAAATCAGACTCTGGCAAATTCTATATTTCCGCTGACAATTTTAACATCCACCACTATTCATCTATACTGCTTACTGCCTAAGGGTTGGTCGAAGTGTTGCGTGTTTTCATTCCTTATTTTTCTTGGTCCGTCCTTGTGCCTTCTCTAGATTAGCAGTTTTTTATGCAAGCAATTCAAATCTGTTTTGTAGAAGTTCTATAAGTCTGATAAATACTGCGATACCTGACTCTGATCTCCGGTCAAGCAAGATACATTGCATGTTGCTCCTAGAGAATGTCCGTTGGGGCACGTGATTTCAACAGCCAATGGAGCGTCGGGGCGTGATGGCGGAGGGCAAGATATTGGCATGCACGGTTGCATTGTACTCATCATTCCAGGAGAACAATGAACCTAAAAAAGCAAAGCAATTAGATGTTGTTCAATCGTATATAGCAGTGTTTCACCCGATCTTGCAGCTGCTTCACACATTACAGTGAAGTGTGAGGCACACGAGTTGCAATAAAAGTTAACTCTAACTGATTTTAATTGAAAAAGGAGTTAAAGTTGAAGATGGAAATGTCCATCGTTGTGCATCTGTGCAGGGTTTTAAAAAATTCGAATATACACGTGAAATGGGAATTCATACGGGACGGGAGGTAAAAGTGGTGGAAACCGAGCAATGAAACAAAAACTGGATTTTTTTTATTTATCAACCCAGCAAGTTTTTACGTTACGTGATAGCATTCCCACGTAAACAGATCCGTCTCGTTGTGGCAATATTGCTAAATCCATTTAATTTTTGTCTCAGCTAGGATTTGTGGGGTTTGTGAGACGGAACTCAGTCAATCTTCCGCTGTTTGTGTTTATGTATTTGTGGCAATGTTGTTCTAAGCGTTAAACTACTTTTCCCAGGGTCCCCTCAACTTCTTTTAACCTCTCTTCAACACTTAGCAAAAGCCAAAGTGGAAGGAGAACCAAAGCTAAACCCAGAAACAAATTTTAATTGCGTCAGGAGCCACCTCCGCTTTCCTCAACGCGAAAACTTTAAAGAAAAGATGTTTTCAAAATAAACAGACTCAAAACATTAAAGAAGAAGGGACTGTGGTTGCGAATTTCCACAATTAGCTTGTTCATTTACTCTGTGTTTTGTCTTTTGAAAACCTCTCCCGAGCAAGCAAATGTTTCAGCAACAATTATCTGCAAAAAGTATTTGCGAATTGATCAGTTGGATCCATTAAGATGTTTTTGTGGATTTTTTTCATTGGCAATTAATGTTTCACGTAGTTGTAAATATTTTAAAAAATAATAATGATTTGATGAGTTTACATTAAAATTAAAAGAGGCTTAAAGAAATAGACTTAATATTACGATGTGAAGTTCGTTTCACATTTAACTGTAAACATTGCAAATTAACATTCTTTGCTTACTTTTTGCGTTCCGGTTGGCTGGTATCCTTGCAAGCACGTGACGTTGCATACAACGCCGTTGCCATGGAGAGCACGGGTCTCTTCGCAGTTTACGTCAGCAATTGACCTGTTGATATGCGGGCAGCCAGTGGCTGGCCGGAGATCAGCCGTTACGCCAACTCGACAATCGCCTCCAGCGCAAAGTGGGGTCAAGTGGTTGCTTGAATATAGCTTGGAAATTTCAATACTTTTTGTGATCATGATCTGTTCCAGTAAACCGAGTCTGATACTTGATCTATTGATATGTGTCTCTCCAGACACATGCAGTGAAGCATTAGCTGCAAGGTCAAAAGCTGTTTCATCACCGTTGATACTTCCTGAGAATGCGTTGGCTGAAATAAAATGATACAGGAATAGTTTTCTAGTCATAATTGACCACAGATGGTTTGACATTCCGGCTGACTTGCACGGCTGGTTGAACAAGTGGCGCCAAAGCTGGTAGGCAACGTTCGATTCCCGGTTGAGTCATATTGAAAACGTGTAAAACGGTACTTCAGGCCTGTCCAGCCTCATGCTGGGCGTTAATGGCTGGGTACTCTTCACCCATTGACTCGCCACCAGTGCAGCATTCACTGCGAAATTAGCCGCGTGGTCCGCGATGCAAGCAGTAGGAGACGGGCGCCACATACCACAGATGAAATTCCGGCAAATAGCATGTTTTTAAAAACAATCACTTGCGACACACTACATTTGTTGTGCGATGAGCAACTGAAGAAAATCAAATAAAACTCACCTTTTTGCTTCAAGATCTTAAAGGCTCTGTTTGTTGCGTCAAATGATCTGAGAGAAACTGCGTCAACTGCAACTCTGTCCGACCTAAAAATTTCAGTTCGTTTTGTCAAAAAACAGACTATTTATGCTGAAGCATCCACAGGTGAAATTTCATTTATGATCTTTAAAACAAAGTTTGACAATCGGTGTGCATCAAAAAAACGGTTTCAACTGTAAGTTAAGTACTTCATGAAGTGCCCACAGAGCACCACCTTTCAAAAACAAAAACATGAGGCCAAAGAGTTCTACAGTAATTGCTGATGAACTGCCGTAAACACCCTATTCTCCTTAGTGGTCCTTTGAAGCATTATTGCCCGAATATGATATATGAGGCTTGGTAACTCCAGGCCGTTGAAACCGTGCATGTTTAAAATTTACGTTCAACAGAGCGAGCGGAGTTTCGATTCGGGGACTTATTCTCCCCATGTATCAGCACACATAGACAGGAAATGCAAGCAAATTGGTTTCATGTGCTCTCGACAAAGGAATTTATGTGTTTTATGGAATGGATTGTAACTAGTGTAGTCACTGTGATTCATCAGAAACTACTTTACAAGTTCGTTAAGCAATTGCAACGCAACAATCTACGTAATACCATGATATTGGCAAATCAAGAAAATAAAGAAACGTGCCTCGAGCATATGCGTTTTCAACTAAATTACTTGATTTATGCGTTTAGAAGTAGGAAAGAGCGCAAAGTTTGCAGCCAGTGACAACAAAAGCAAACTAAATTTTCCGTGATTACGGAGCAAATGCGAATGAAGTGTTTTGATATAATTTTCAGTGTGCAGAGAAGAACCCTCGTTAAATGAATATCACACACTTCGACAAAAGAATCCGGTTGCCTGTGGGAAGGTATTGTACAAATGCACGAGCAGACAAATCGAGGCAGCAAGAGGAAATTAGACCCGCTTGTACATAACATGGTACAGCGAAGACGTCTTCATTCTCAGCTTGAGGTTACTCCTCAACAACACCTCATCTTTCAACTAATATTGAAGAGGGCTTAAAAGCGCATTCAGAGAAGTCTGTCTATAAAAGTATTTCTTCCCTCACCCAAAAACCTTTCAGTTCTTGAGATGTGAGCTGTTTACCAAACGCACAAAAAGAATATATCAGAGAACACAATTCTACAAACAAGTAGTGGACTTACTGTATGGAAAGCGCGATGCGGTTTGTCAAACCAGCAGCCCTTGATAGCGCGTCATCTATCATAAATTTAACGACAGTGCCAGCGCACCACGGTGACTTTCGTGGCACTGACTGGACAAGGTGCAAACGACCTACGGAATCGATCAACGTCACTTGGATATCTGCAGTGAAATAAGTCGCTCATTGTGAAAAGTGAAAAGGACAAAGAAAAAAGTGGTTTTGCTTGTATAAGTTAAACACCAAAGGCAAGGTCAAAGTGGGTTTTTCAGACTCATTTACGAGTTCAAAGGTTTGCTAACCTTTCCATTTCCAATTGCAGTTAGTTCAATCAACTTTTGTGAAAACGTTGCCCAATTTCAAAATATTTTGCCCTGAAGTCTTTTTAATGTCAGTGTCGTTAAGTTTAACTGCAGAAAATATATCCAACCGCAGTCGGATGCTCTTCACCCATTGACCGGTTTGTTTGGTCAAAACTCAATGCCGCCTTCCACAGGAAAAATTAAGCTCAAAAGCTTCTAAGGCAAAAGTACTTCATAATTTGTAATATTACAATCGCTTTTTTTATCCAGCAAAACAAGCAGTAACTGATACAACAGAAAAGTCGCAACACACAACAAAGGTTTTCAACACTTGCCTTCAACAGCAATGGTTTTGGCGGCAACGAAAAGTGAAACGCTTGATGGGAGGACGGAGGATGCATACGTCATCTGCAACAAATACAGCATTAAGATTAAATTATTGCCTGGCCTGGTCAAAGCTGTAAGTTACTTCGTGTGTACTTAACCAAAAAATGATGGAATCTTAGAGTAAAAGTAGCCAAGCAGTTTACATTAGAAATTAGTTGTACGCCGAACGTAGTTTGTTCGTTGGCGTGATTGCATTTAGAAGCGCGAAAACTGTTTCTTTGTTCGAACGGAAAAGTGGAACTTGCACAAATGATATTAGGTTTGCTTTGACGTGCCAGGAAAGTGAACGCACAGAGAGTAAATGAATTCCACAGTTGGCGACATTTGCACTTTTACGTGTTAACTGGTGTTGTNAGTCACGATTGTCGACCCAGTTCAGCTTCGGGAAACGCGTTGGAATCGAGTNTCTTTCTTTGAACCAGTGGCNTAGCAAGCCCAATATTTTANGAGGGGCAAAAAAAGGTTTGGGTTGCCAAACGTTTGATTTTAGGCGAGTAACANTATTTTGTCTGGGATATCGCCTCTCAAAGCACAAAATGACTAGATATGCTAAAAATTTGGGGGTCATGGTTCCCTAGACCCTGCCGCCCCCCTGGCTAAGACTATGCTTTGAACAACAGTTTGGTTCTCAAATACAGCTCACGCGTGTTTTTAGTTCAACTTTAAACGTACCGAAAGGTTGGTCACAGCGTCAGCGGACCTGCGATAAACTTTACGTTGATCGATTATGGCGTCACAAAATTTCCCACTGATTGACGTCATTGAATCTGGAGCTCCTGCTATTGTTGCGTTCAGCTGCGAACAGAGCTGTTCCAGTGACATCGCAGAGTCGACGCCATCAAATCTCTCGGCCTCAGTGTGCGGCCGAACATCAACAGCCCATTGGTCAGTGTATCCGGCCAATGGTGACGATCCGCAAAGGACGTCAGAATTGGGCTCACTGACCCGAGTAAATCCATTAGTCACATGGCATTCACTTGGTTGACCTACAGCAATGACGTAATTATTTAGCCAGTTTGTTGTACTTGGGCACTTTACTGTAAAATAAAACCATGAGCTGTTTCTCTGAGAACTTGATTACACCCGGAACGATGAAAGTGTTTTTCAACAACCACCACTACCAGCGTTGAAAAGAAATTGATTTACACTAAAGTTCATCTTGCTACAAAACATTTCAAAAATGTTTGGCAAGCTAACACCGTGGATGCACCGAATATAAATAAAGTAAAAGACATTCTTTCACGTTTCAACCAACAGTTGTCCATGTTAATGAAACTAAACCAGCAAAATTTCGAAGATTTTCTCTACTTGTCAGTTGCGAAGTAGTTTGGAATTCAGTGTGAAAGACAGCAATCATCATAGATGCATATCGTGCAGCAAAGTGTCGATTAAACTTCTGGTGTCTCAGCCGTTATTTATCGCAAAAAAATTAGCGCATTTTTCTCAAGAGGATTGTACAATATTATCAGCATTTATTTTCTCTGAAAAAAAATTATTTTTAATTTCCGATCTGGAATAGCATTTTCTTGCCCACATTCCTGAATTTTGTCATATATTACAAGTTACGTAGTTTTGATTATTAAACGTTTTTGGTGGCTGTACAGCAGATCATTTCCACAGCTTCACGTTTAAGTAAAGAGCAACAAAGCGGAATTAGAAATAGTATTGAAATATTGCATACGTAACAACCATTCCCTGCCATCCAGCTTTCTTCGATTTCGCAACAAACATGAAACATATTTTGATGTCCAGGCAGCGGACTGTAGGACGAAAGTAACGTTGTTTAAGGTTAAGCCAGAAATCTGGAACTGCTTTGAAAATCAATGGCAAGTGACTAACACTCGATATAATAAACATAAAAGCTTTCGCGTTTTACCAAAAACAAACATACGCCGCTTATTTCATCCTCCACATGAGTGGACATGTGACCACACCTGAAAAGTGGCAAACTTTTTCAAAAGCATCCTTGAATGGCTCCGAATGCAATTTGAACAATACGAATAGCAGAAATGCCAGCATCACCGGTAGTATTACGTATATTGTTGCGATCGGAAAGCCCGAGTGGCAAGTACGCGAAGCTTCACACTGTGGCAGCAAGCAACAACAGATATCAGATCACTCTATTATTGCTTATTCGTGCCACATACATTTGGGTGTTATTCTTCGCGGACATCCCGTTCGTGGTGATTCGCACATTCAACGCAACGCCAACAGAGAGGTTGCAACAATAGAAATAATTAGTTCATACGCCGCAAAATATTTTTGACTGTTGCAAAGTATTGACACTAAAGATTGTCAGCTTTCCCAGTATTGGCCTCCAAATACACGCTACAAAGTTGTAAACCTACCAGAGCACAAGTAGTCATGCTCGAGTTTGCAAGAGGAGCTGCATCCGTCATTCTCTTCCTGGTTGCCGTCATCACATTCCTCATCAGAGCACTAAAATATCAACAAGTAAAGGACGGGTCGCCCAACACTTTGTGTCATTGTAAACTGCTGGTTTTCGGTCTTTTTGGGAGTTTTCTAAACTTCGCGGAACAACACAGGTGTGTTCGAGGAAGGCACGCCAGCGGTCTTTTCGCGCAAATAAATGTCTGAAAAGCATCAGATACTCTGCACTTAAATATATATTTCGCGATCGTGAGAAATGTAAAAATGGAAAAACTAGTCCCATAAGGCAAACATTGGGAAAGCAAAATCTTATTTCTTCATACTCCTTCCAGCAATATGATAGAGGACCTCGGTAAATTCAGTGTCATAACGCTTGTACGCGCTGACAGACATGAAGCTTAGAACTTGTAGCGGCTGTGTTTGCAGAAAATGCCGTTTTCGTTTCCAGCAAAGAAGTCTATTCAATATGGTTGCAATGTTTACGTACCTGAACTATTCCATCTCCGCATATTGTTTTGCCCAAGTAGTACGTATCCGAGGACGTAGGTTGTCCAATAATGCCTTCATCCACCGGCGTCACGGAGTAAGAATATTCAACACCATCCAGCAAGTCCCTGTAAGAGCAAAAGAACATCAGCGGAAAGTACTTTGTGGNAGTACTTATTTAGTGCAAAATGCTTTTTTTGCGATTTTACCCCATATTTGGCACNTTCTGTGGGAATCAGCGCACTCTTTATCAGGGTTGCGGAGTCGGAGGTAAAATGTCCGGCTCCGATTCCCGACTCCGACTCCTTAACATAAAGTGAATAAAGTTTGGCTGCCAAGAATTTTGTAGCAACTAGCAATCAATGGAAATCGTGGTATACAGCAATAATTATCTGTTTCAACAAAAGTTTAATAAGAAATTGTTCCATTTCAACAGCAATTCCCAACTTAGGAGTGTGATGTAAAACATGATCCAATTGGTCTTTCGGAGTCGGACAAAAAAATCTGACTCCAACGCCTAGTGGTGTTAGGAATCCGACTCCACCCAAAAACCTCCGACTCCTTACGACTCCGACTCCGCAACCCTGCTCTTTATCACCCAACTTCAGATATAATCAGCGTAGCATTGCATGCAGTTTTTTGCTGTTAGAAGCAGTTGTGTTGTCATTCAGAACTCCCTGTTAACGAGAATATGTTTCGAAATTTATCAGGGTTGGTCTTGCTTGAGGTTTCGCAAGACCATAATCTGGTGATGAAAAGTAAGGAACAAACAGATAAACGAATGAATAAACAATTGAACAGAGTATTGTCTCAGAGCAAGTCCTATTAATCAATGTCAACCAATTGCTTTGGTTGCACTTTCGTTTCCCATTTATTAACATTACATTTTGTTCAGAAATATTTGAAAAAAATATGACGAAATCTCCTCCTTGCCGCATTTAATGAACCAACTTGTCCAAAAATGTACTAAGTTACAATTAGAGTGGCAGCAAAATCCACATATTGAAAAAAACGCTTACATATCGGTAAAATGTAAGTCTTCTGTTGATACAGATGCTCCTTTCAGCTGAAAAGCAGGTTCACGAACAACCTCGTATCGAACTTTTCTGCAACAAATAAAAATCCAAATGTTGGCAACATCTTTGAATGAACGTTGAGGATCACCTGAAAGTTAGGAGGTCTTTTACCTGCAACGACTACAAATCTCATTCTGTTTCGTTGACACCATTTCGATGGCGTCGATAGCAGTATAGGTGTGTTGCACATACACCTTCACTCCAGCCACCTGCAAATATGAGTGAATGTGTTTACGATACCTCTGGAAATCGTTTTTGAAACAAACTATGATCGAAAACTCGATTCAGATTAAGATTTTGCATAACCTTTTTTGCAAAAACTATTGCCTAGAAGCAAGTAAAATATATTGTTTTCTCTAATTTTTCTACAGTCTGAAAGGTTTGTACTTCTCTTTTTGTCCACCACGTAAGCTGAGTGAATGGGAATCGTTCGCTAACCCGTTACATTAAAACCAAAATTGTCATTTCCTGATCAGCAACTATCATATCTTTGAAGGAAATCACCTGGAAAATTCAAATCAGAGTGAATTTTCGCAAGAGATCCATCTGTTCACAAATACATTGAAGCTCTTAACAAATCGTGTATAAAATCGTTTTTTTCTTTTATGATGTTGGAGACCAAATCTGTCTCTGCTAACCCGATCAGGATAATCTGGTTTAGATTTCAAGGAGCGTTGTCACTACCAAGCCTTATCAAAATTATCAAAATCTTTGCCCCCTTGAGGTTCTCCGCAATTACTTGCAGGTCCATTTGTTGCTTCGTACTCTCCAGAAATTCAAAATTCTTGTCTCACAGTTCTTGGTTAGCGTTTAAATATTAATTCTCAATAATTACCTTAAGAAAAACAAAAAGTCGCTCTGCTGATTTTGACGGAACTTTCTGCACCTAATCTGAACACCTTCAAACAGCGAACGTTCCTCCTGGTGTCTGCAAATCCCATGACCAGGGCTTTTTTAAGGTGTTTTAGGGACCCGATTCGGGTCCCTAGAATTGAAAATCGGGTCCCTAGATTCAGAGAAAATTATCATCGGGCCCCTAGAATGAGAGAAATCGGATCCCTACAAGTCCATACCGAATACCTAACATTTTCCTTAAAAAACTCTGCCCATGACCTTGAAAGACTTCATTCTTTCTTCAACAAACATTCACCTTCTTTTCGGTGTTAACTCGCAGAGTCAAAGGTACGTCACACTGCGCAGCGTGTGCTCCAAGTGACGTATGCGTGTCGTCATCATGACGTAATTCAATGTTGCGCACGTCCACAGTGTGTTCTGTTCCGTAGGTGATCCACAAGCGCAGAAGTGCTGGTACAACTGCTGTTTCGAAGGTGAATTCAATGAAGCATCTGCAAAGACGCACTGGGAAATGCAACGTATTCGACAACGGTGAAATTATTATATTGCTATAGGTTGATCTTCAAAAATATTTATTTACTAACAAAAGCGTAAATATTTTACAATAATTTGCGTCTACTTTTTTCAACGTAAAACATGCAAAGTTGTCTAAGTTCCCCGACAGCAATTCTACGTTTATAGCACGTTTATCGAAAGCACTTCAAACATTCGCGACCCTTCACCTCCCCTCGCAACCACGCATCGATCCCGAGCTCGACAGCGCCATCCAGAAGTTCATGCCTCGCATTGTGCAACCTTCCTGGTCAGGTGGACCAGTCGCTTGCTCGGCTGAAGAATGACTGTCAGCACCTCCGTCTGTCACGAAAAACAATGTACTTATTCAATAACATTGTGTAAAACTAAAAACGCAAATATGTTAGTAAAGTGGTAGTTTTCAATCACTGCATTATGTGCCTACCAAGTGAGTACATCGAGCTTTCAATGGTGAAGATCAGGCAGAATGTATTGCCACGAATCAATGAATTTATTTAATTTGCTTGGAAGAATCTTTGACGGTAGAGAATTTATAACCTGACATTAGTTGTTTCTACAAAAAAACAGTAATACAGCATATATATGGCTCTGAATAGGAATTTGCATCCATAAGGGTGATACCGCATACACTTTCGATATTTTATCTTGTTTTAAGTAAAGTGTCCAATCCATGACGCAATTCTCCAAACCAATGACAAGCAGCATGATCATTTTGTGTCACAAGAAATCGAAACATCAAAGCTTACGCTCCACATTGGTACAAATTTTAAAGTCTTGCAAAATCGAATCGGAACATCAGCGCAAAACTCAATGGTTTTAACTAAACCTAAAGAAACTATGGTTTTTACATTGATGATTTTATTATGCTTTACCTCTTAAAAATTTTATTTCTGAAAATCAAGTAAATGGCTCAGTTACCACCAGGAAACAATAATCCTAAAATACTTTTGCATTCGTTCGTGACTGAAAAAAGCGCAAACATTTTGAAAGCAACAACATTTTCCAATTGCGAATATTAAAATCAAATAAGTACCATCGTTTATGACAAACGCATATTTGACAAAAACTTTCCACAATCACTAAAAGTATTAATTTCTATTAATCCAAAATTGTTAGAAGAGGCATGATTTGAACTAAGAGCAGAGCCAAGGTATATCGCTTGTACACCAACTCACTAGGCCAGTGTCTCCCAACCTTGTTAGGCTTTTGCGGCATACTACAGCAGAGAAATATAATTTGCTGTACCCAGTGGAGTCCCCATAGAAATTTTCTTTAAGGTTTGATGACAATTTGAATATAAAATTTTTAATGATGTGTTGCAAAACGCATCAGCTCGCGGCACCCCTGAATATCGTAAATGGCACCCCAGGGTTCCGCGGCAACCCGGTTGGGAACCACTGCACTAGGCACTAAGGTCTAAATCAAACAAACTAAATTCTAGGTTTAGATAAGATATGTATGTTGAAGTTCAGCAGCTGTTCTAAGAGGAATTATCCCACAAACAAGTCTGAGAAATCTTCAGCCGTCCCAAACATCTGTCCACAAACTCTCCTACCGCAGAAAATGGCCGTTTGCTGCGTGAAAGGTATACCTGGTGACGTCGCTTTAGACGCGAATTGACGCAACGAACCGTCACTTCCGCATCGTGCGTCACAAAGAGGTCCTCCTCGATTTTCAAATCCCAGCGGTGGAATCCATGAAATGGTGACACTCCTTCGCACGGAAGAAAAACATCACGAACATTTTCTCACAGAATTACCAAACTTCTAAATGGGAAATAGCGTTGACAGTGGAAAAACAATGAAATATACGCCATTAGCAAAGAAATCAGCAAAACTGATTTTTGTGAAAGGCCCATGCTATGAAATAAAATCGTGATTCGACCTTTCGTAGACGGAAGCAGCGACAACCTTCGGCGGAAGGGGAATCACTGGGGTTTTTTCGTCTTCCCTCCAGTTGAGGTACACGAGGTCGAGATAGCAGTGCATTCTGCCAATTTGCTGTGAAGTGAATTGATCCTGACATGAACCGTCTGCAGCAAAATTACAAAACATCAAAGTTTTCTCAACCTATATCAGGTCTAATATTTATCAAGCTAGCGTGAAACTGTGCAGTTAACAGCAAGTTGGTTGATGCAGAAGACCAAATATGTTGTCAAATTTGGGAAGTTTTAGAAATTAACCGCCTTTATTTAACATTTGCTCGAAACAGAAAAATAAACCCGCGACCAGCAATCGGTTTGATTTATACTGAATTCAATTCATGACTTTACTAGGTTTGGTAAATATCTAAAACGGCATTTTATTTTTAAAATACTCAAGTGCTTATTAGCCACCACATATGTGGACGCGAATTCGAATTGGAAAATGAGGCAGCCATGTAGTTGCAACGTTTACTGCGGAAAACCGTGAAATATCTTTCAAGGTGAATTTCACGAAGCAATCAAGTCTACAACGATTCAATTTTAGTCCTGACGCTTTTAAAAATTTTAAGTAATGATTCTACTTTAAATGATTTTTATCTTTAAGACTATTAGTTTAACGTAAAATTTTCCTATACTTAAGAATGTGTCATTACAGCTGTAAAATACATTAATATTTTTGATTTCACCCATAGAACCAATTCAATTCGCTAAAACTATAAAGCGCACGATGCTTGGTATAAATAATCACATTCTTTCGGACACAGATCAGTGTTCATATTTCTCATCCTATACCTGCATAGCTCATGAAGTTTGAGTACGGTGTATGATTGAACTGATGAAAGCCGCAATGGTTCTGCCCAACATCCGGGTCACTACACTTTGTGTTCATCGGGGTTGGATTAGTGTCTTGGCACAAATCTCCTGTAATACAAAGCAGTCATTCACGTTTAAGAGCTGTTCTAAACGTTAATGTAGAAAAGATGATGGTATTAGATACAAAAAAGACAAAAGACAAAATCAAGAAGGAAAACACCTTTCAAGTTCAGGCTCTATTTCATTCTCTTAAACCAGTAAATTTAGATAGAAGCCCAATATTTCTCATGGATTAACTGATGAGCACGAGTCGTAACTTCCACAGTCGAGGATTTCGAGTTACGCAATCGCCAAACCCGATTCAAATCTAACATTTTTTCAAAAAAATTTCTTTTGTCAAATGGAGTCAAATGTTCAGACATTTGGTAAAAGAGTTCAAGGATTTTTCTTCTCAGTAAATAATAAAAGAATATTTAATGATTTCAGGGTTGAACCTTCAATGATTAAGCAACGCAATATAAAATGTTATCGTTCACACAAATCTCCCTTTGCAAATACATCCCTTCAACCGTTCACCCCACAAAAAGATTTATTTTTAAACAGCAGACTAAAACCACATCTTCAAAATGCACTAAATAAGACAAGCAAAAGGATGGTTGCCACCAGCAATGCTTGCTTTTATAAGTGTGTAGCGGTATTGAAAAGTAGTTGAAGTGTCCACCGCATTTACTCGATTGTAAGCTGCCCTTGAATGTAAGCCGCACGAAATGGTGTTAAAAAGTTAATGTGAGTTGCCCTTAGTGTAAGCCACACTTGAACGTAGGTTACCAAAGCCTCTGAGATACTTTCGGGTACTAGCACGTTTCGCGTTGATTCGTAACCCTGGTAACAATGCTTACACCACTACAACTGGTTTCTATTCATCATAATCCCTTCTGTGACAGATGTGCACGTGATGCTGAAGAGAATACAATGTGAAAAGAGAGTTTGGTCGTAAAAAACGTAGCCCAGGAAAGACTGAGCGTCATCTATACTTTCAGTAAAGTAAAGAAATAAAAAAATTTATGCCGCTCTTGATTATAAGCCGCACGAAATGATGGAAAAAAAACTTTATAAGCAGAGACTTACAATCGAATAAATACGGTATGCAATTCTCGTGGTCACGAGGCTAGATGGTAAAGGTCCGACTTTATATGGAATGTTGGTGGACCAATCCAATAGCTCTGGTTTAATACCCTCGTGATGGTCAACATTAAGAACGTCTTAAAAAGGCATTTGACATGTTTTGACCCCGGTTGGAATTAGCAACTAGTGTGCTACAAGAAAAAAAAGAAATTGCAATATTTGAGCAGGTGTCCAGGTATGAAAGGTGTTTTTTAAATAACGCAAAGGAAGGTTAAGCGAGTCTACCTTTGAGCATGGATGGCGTGAGTTCGACACAGTCGTTTTCACAATTCACGTCCCTTCTAAGGCCATGATGAACATGCAGCAATCCCAAGTTATGACCAAGTTCGTGGATGATGCCGGCCATCTCACTGGCGCCATCGTACGGTTTCAGCTGAACAATGGTGCCTCCTGCAGGTGAAGTAACGAACAAATGAAACTACACCGCACAGCCTGGACGAAGTCAGAAAAAAAAACTGTATCAAAACAGTGAGGTATCGCAAACAGAAAACTTAAAAAAACAGTCGACCGGTTTCAAAGCACGTGAGTGGCAACTTTGCATTAAACATAATTATAACTTGTACAACCATGGGCCGAGTTTGCAAAAAAAATATGGGGGGGACAAATCTTTAGTGTTTGCGTTTCGATGAAGTCATCATGTTCACTCAACCGTAGTACGGCTTTTTTTAAAGTTGGCAAAATAGGGGACACATTATAGAATTTATATATTTTGGTGACCATGGCCCAAGTGCCTCCCCTGGCTACGCCCATGGTGGTGGTAGGCGCTGTATCTAGATATTTAGCACTTAGCAGTGCATTTACTATAAAAACATTAATTCTGAGAGTTGGGGCGTAAATGGACGTAATTATGCTCAAAAATTGTGATAATAAATTCAAATTTGGTCAGTTCCGAAATAAAATACACTGCTACTAAAACCACAAGACCACATATGCTTCGTATCAAAAACAAATTAGGGAACTTTTGGTAAATACTAGCGGTGGTAACCGGGCGCATAGCCAGAAATTTTAGTAGGCCGGAAAAACATCAACCGAGTTTAAAACACCATCCATGAAACGTGCATGTTTCTGGCGTTTTCTCCTGAACAACGGTGTTCCGATAAATAAAATGCCTGCTTTCATTGAACTGACAAGTTTTAAAAGTTTTGATAGTGAAGTTCCAAGCTTCTACTTTGGATCATTGCCACCATTTGCTCATAAATCCTTCCTGCAAAAGCGTTAATAAACCTCTCCATCAGTGGTGTAGCCAGACCAAAAATTTGGGGGCCAAAAATTTTGGTGAGGGCCAAAATGTATGATTTTAGGCGAATAACACTTTTTTGTTTGGAAAAACGCCTCTCAAAGCACAAAATGGCTTTATTTTCTAAAATTTTTGGGGGGCATCGCCCCTTTCGCCCACCCCTGGCTACGCCTATGCTCTCAATGCTATAATCGCACGATCTGCAACATGCTTTTTGCAGCCCATATTGCAGTTGAACAAGACGTCATCGCGGCCGACACCACGATTGCGCTTCCTCCACTGTATTTACATGCTTCGGATGTACACCAACANAGCACGTTCAATCGAAGACGAGCAGAGACTTTGCTCTGAGGCAATGACTTCCGACAAAGTAGGCCTTCTACAAAACGTTCGCGCATATAAGCAGTGGATCCCGTTTTCATCCAATTTTGAGCGATTATTTCACGTATGTAGTTGATAAACGTAAACGCTAGAATCTTTCATCGCCTTTGAAAAATGTTTAGATTTTTGATAATCCGTGATATCTTTCGGCTGCGTTCAACGTATTTCGTAAAACCTTTCTAGCTACTTTAAACTTGCTTCATTTAAATTGTTTGATGAGACTTTGCTAAATTTAATTGACCTCGTTGAAATATAAAATGGAATTAAACTGTAAACGCAATCGTACCCACAATATTTCAAAACCTATAGACCACGCTCACCTGCATGTAAAGATATCTTAGCACTGCACGTAATTAAATTTGTACATATCAAGGGCTTCTAGAAAATACAATAACATGTCTGCGGAATTTGAAGCCCTAATGGGGAAAAATTCAAATTTAGTTTCATTTTAGTCACATGCGCTTTGCCAACAAAACTGATTCAAAGCTCAGGGATGGATATTAGGGAGGATAACGAAGCAGTCGCCTCGGGTTTCCCTTTCCAGAGATACCGTGCCTCCTCTTGAGAGCTTTGCACCATTGTTTAGTTAAAAAGGTTATGGACCACTCCAGAGCCACATTTAAACAAGCTCTGAAGCAAGTCATATGTTTTTCAAAATAAAGAAAAAATTATGGGAAAATGCGCCAAAGGAGGCAGTTTTCAAGTGTCCATCTGCAAAACTCTACATATTCTTGTTCTTTTCGTATGTATATTATGCTCTTGAATTCAGTTCATAAATTGAAATGCGAGACAAATTTAACTCTTTTATCCACGTAATCCCACATCTACCTTTCGCAATGGCAGTTTTTTGGGGCCCTTTTCTGAGAGCTTGCCCCTAAGTTTTAATATCCACCCCTGTGCATGTTATCTCAGTATCTGTAAGATAATGGCAGTGTCAATTCCCTTAGCACTTACAAAATGAAAAGCATCTTGCTACTTACGTAAGATTTGACTGCTGACTCTTCTCGTTGAGTTAAATGATTTCAAATTATTTACTGCAGGATTGGGTAGGTGCAATTAACATCAGATGAAAGTTGAAACACTGAGCTTATGAACAGTAGGTCAGAGTCTAATATCTTGACAACAGTGATGTTTTACTCGCCGGCAAGGCAAGGGGAAACCATTTATGAAAAGGTTAAGACTCCACATAATTGTGACTGAACCGTCACAATACATGATATCACAAATAAATATCTAGAATGAATGCTACTGTTGCTAAACAATGACCATGGCGCAAGAAGAACACTTTGAAACTGAATCGCTTCTTAGCCAAATTGTCAGTTTCAAGACATATGAAATGTATATCACCGCCATATTCAAGCATGTAGTTTTAGAACTGTGCAAAAACAAAAATCTACGATATTGATTCAAGGCTACGCTGACCCGACACTGGAAACAAGGCTAGGTTATATTTGTAACACCCACGGCTATCAAGAAGTTTGCGATGGTCTTGAAATGAAGCTTACGTAACTATTAGGCCGGATACAGTAAGCTGGTGCGCCAGAAACAGCAAAACGTGACTCCAACTGGCTTTACTTTCGGGTCATTTATTACAAAAGGTCAGATACAAGTTTGTAATCTACTAGAAGCTGAAGTAGGATACGTTCCTTGAGGCAGTTTCGTTGATTTGCACTGAGGTATTTCTTTGGCTTATGCTTCATATATTTTATTAACCTGAAAACTTTAGAATTGGGGGGAAATTGTCTCCGTTGTCCCCCTGGCTACGCGCCTGGTGGCAACCGTATTCTGACTGCAGGTTGCAGACCAGCGCAGGCATTCGTGATTGAGCGAAGTTTATGTGCACACCGATTTGGTAATTCAAATTAACCAACAGAATTATCCACAATCATGACAATTCAGTGTACATACTAGATCTGTATACTGTGTACAGTACACAGATAGTCCAGTGATAATGTTCATTTTTCTTATTTATTCCCCGGCTTTATGCTGGGGAAACGTTTCTAACAGTGAAGTAACCATGACGTTTGCACAAGTACATTATTTTTATCACAGAATATTGGGGGGACAAAAGATATTATGTCCCCCCTGTTCAATAGTTGGGGGCGACATGTCCCCCCCGTCCCCCCCATAAACTCGGTCCCTGTGCACAACACACACACAGTTTAATTTGTTCACCTTAAAATTTAGCATGCGAGCTTGGATTTTACACACTTTTGCTGAATCTTTAAAAATATGGAAAATGGTTTGCATATGACCACCATCAGAAATACTTCCAGATCAAACTTTGGCAAATGTTATTGCACATGCCAAATGTATGAGCAGATTTCTACATTAAAATCTTCAAATGAACTTATGGCAAATTGTGGAAACCAGTGTTGCGCGAAATTAAAAGATTTATTTATTCGTTTTTCAAAGCTCAAGTCCGACTTAAGTATAGACGTAATTGATTAAGGCTTTAAACCGTAACTGTACGAGAAAAATAATGAAATCAGAGTTACTTGGAACCTACTGCTGTTGTGCTCGGACGTTAGTCCAGCAATTGGCCTTTTTCTGGGTCTTGGACCAGTTTTTCTATTCAAACATACTGTAGCTTATTGGCACAGATTGCATCAACTGTTGGTCGCCCAGTGGTTGCCTCATTGCCCAACATCTCATAAAAAATGCTACTTCCGCAGCAGGACGACTAATGTTCGCATTATTTTCAGCAGCCTCAAGCCTGTTTTTATTAATGCCGCTTATCGTCTCCCGCAATTGCTTCAAACTATTTTTGGAACCAAACTTAAATGACAAACACAATTTGACGTAAAATTTTTATCAGTCGCAATTTCCCAACATTGCTCAACCCTGCTTCTTTCGCCTTTACAATGTATGCGAAGTGTTCGCTTCCTGCATTTTAGCGCAAAAGTTTTTTTTCCAAATACCATATGATTTACGTCGAAATTAAAATGAAAGAGCGTGAATAATAATTAAATATTCGAACCAACAACAAAAAAACACGCCCATCATTGCAAGTTGGGCCATTGCAATCTTTTTTTTACTTGCACCTAGAAAAACAAAATGAACATCCTTCTAAAACTGCGGTTGATGGTTGCCAAAACAATTACTTACCTTTTGTGCTGAAGAATCAGACTCATCACTAAATGTGCAACGTTAGGGATCGTAATAAAAGTCGTTTGCTTATTTGTTTATACTTTTTCCATACCCTGATTTGTGAACACTTCTTTGTCCCAAGGAAACGTAGCCATGCCGATTGAGTTAGGATTGGTCCAGTTTGCAAAGATTAGACTCAGTTTCGCAGAGTTGTCAGATTTCAATATTCCCTTGTATTCAGTCACGGATAAATAGGCCCTGCAACGTTATAACAGCTTTGCCTGCATTTGTTGAAGTTCAAAACGTTCGTTTGCATTTTGCAAATTCTATCTTCAATAGCCTATTTGTTAATTTTGCATTTTATAAAAAGTTGCAATTTCCATCCATGCCTGTGTTACTAATCAACCCCGGCATTTACCGTAATGTTGAATATTAACAAAACTAGTTCAAACATATCAATGCTCATTCACTTTAAGCCACAAACCAAGTGATCAAAATCTAATTTTGAAATACACGAATACTTTGTAATTGTTGAATGTACTATTGCTACTGCAAAGAAATATATCACCCTCAACACCAAGCCCATAAATCGAAATTATCAAAATCAATGTGCAGCTGAAGTTTTTTTCTTCCTTATCGTTGTTTTTTCAAGATGAGTAACTTGTCTTCATGTCTTTGTTCAGGAGGAATGGTTTGACGTTTCCTAGATCTTCAACCACGTACACCCTGATTAGTAGACAACACCTCGACTGGTAGAAAGCGTTTGCAAGCCTAACGTTGAATTTAGATGCGCAGGATATCTGCGCAGTTCAAAGCTCAAAGGCGGCACCACGCTTCAGTGACTTGTACCAGATTACCTTCAATGTTTAGGAGATTTACCTGTGAGGCGAGCTGGGGTCAAAACACGTCGCGTCGGTATCAGTTACGGACGGGTCGCAACAGTCCCCTCCGTCCCAGCCGTGGTATCGTTTGTTGCACTCCGGGTCGCATCTTGCATTGCCCTTCAGCACAGCGGCACAGGGGCTCACGTCCACGTCGCAGTCTCCCCCGTCGTGTCCCATACGCTCGTGCATGCACTCGCGGTTGCATCTTTCAAAAAGTCACCGTATTTATTTACTTCAAAGTCAAACCGCAAATAACCGGGAGAACTTTTTGATGACGCTTTGCCTTTGTTTGATCAACGAAAACACGTGCGTTTATTTAAGTCCTCGTCTCTTGCCCAAGGTCTAAAGCTGATGCTGATTTAGTTACAGTTGACATTTTCAAAGTCAACTAACAAACTGGTTTTAACCCAAAAAGATCTAGTCTGAGAGCAACCTGCGGTGTGTGCTTTATCTTTTTGACGATATGATACGAGCAGCTGCTTGAATGCAGCGGCACTGTAAAATAAATCAAACTTTGACCAAATGGTTGGGAAATTCTAGAATGTTACTCAGCGCCAGTTAAACAAAGGGAAGGAAAAAATAGCGTTAATTACATCTTTGTGCATGGAACACGTGATCGCAACGTCATCTCACTCACTGTCGATTCCCAATCTTGATTGGATCGCAGCCTATCGTCTTCCTACGTAAAGAGGAATTGGTCACGTGACGTAGTTCAGCCACCCACGTGATGTTGTAGCGTTCGAAGATGGCGTTTAGATGGGTATGCTGAAAAAAATTGAAGTTCCTTTTTGCATAAAGCACAAAAATGAGCTTTTTCAGTAAACGTTTATTGACAATGATCTTGTCTGTGTTTCTCAGTAAATTGATTAAACTATATAACTAAACAGTTGGTTGGTGGGAACGTTCATCTGCATTTGTTTCGGCAAGTTGTGTTTTACTCCAAACTGTGTTAAGCACAAGGCGATTTTTAGTTTTTTTGGCAAAGAAGAAAGTTTCCTTACATTTGATGTTTACACACAGTTAGGTTGTCCTACAGTAGTCTTGCGAGCGACCATCTCTACTTGCTCTGAACCATGGGCTACTTCAACCCGTAGCTACGGGGGTTCATTCAGGAGCAGTTCCATCCAAACTTTTTGTGCCCCCAAGTTTTGTTGTGCCCAGAAAAATATTTCTTAAACATATAAGAAAAATTCTTGCCCCCACAAAAATGCATTTCCCCTCCCCCCAAGCCTTACAATCTGGCTATGGGGCCTGGGCTACTTTATACCTAGTTAATAATGCATTGGCGGCAGATTAATGGCGGCAGTACCGCGGATAAGGATTCTCTTGCGCCCGCCCATGAACGCCAAGCTCTAGGCTGGGCAGGCCGCAACCAGGCCAATGCTATTCAAGTCTAGCTGTTGGAGCTTTCCTTCTTAAAGAAAGTTATGATTTGTTTGACAGATAGTACTTGGTATATAGATCAATTGAAAACATGATCGCAGTACTAGTGTTTGTGTTCTGTATTGTTTTCACCAACGGAAATCAGGAACACAATGAAAGCTGTGGGTTGAAAGCGGTTTTGTTTTGTGTCGGGTGCTGCAGTTTATTTGGAAAAGGTTTGACCAGCGATGCGTGAAGCGCTCCTTGTTAAACAACGGGAGCGAGCTGCGGCGATGCAATTCTGTCCTTCCTGTATGTTTATGGAATTAGTTAAAGATTGGTGAAAGTTTTTAGAAAAAGCTTATTTGTTTTGAAAAACGCCAGTTTTATAAGGTATTTTATTTATGAACTTAAGCAATAAATTGCATTTACGTCAGTAAATATATCTAACGCAAAGCTACGAACGCCACAAACCGGAGTCAACTTTCGTCGTCATTTAATGAGCAACAAGCCTAAAACTGAAAAGTACATTTCCGCGGAGTATAACTCACAGCCACGGCCATCTTTAAAGCGCACGCTGCCAATGACTTCTGAAACACGATATAGAGTAAGGTTTAAGTCGTGCAACACTGACGTTTTCATGTTTGATTTCAGTTTTATCCAGCTTTACGATTATTTATGAAGGTATTTGAGTTCTTGAATTTGGTCTTTTATGTTCAGGACCCATATCAATCGTAATTTCATCTGATCAAAGTGAGGTGGTTCTTGAAAACGCGAGAGAGAAAACGCGAGTAGAGTTCGTAGCTGATAATGGCCATGGTTGCGAAAGCTCCAAGTTAAATCATTTATAGTAGATGATTCGATGCGTAAATGACCGCAATTTTATACTTTTCTTCTAACTTTGCATCACACTTAGATAAGATTTCTCTTGTGTCCACAGTAGAACTTGATTTGATGAAACAGATCTTGCGCCGCGGCGCCAAATCCTGCATTTAGCGAATAAGCCCGGGACATTTATTGGCAAAACGTCTTCATACCTGCCTTTTTACGTCTGGCAGGAACAGCATAGGGTTTGAGCCGTCGTCGTTGCTCACGTTCACCAGCAGGTAGCGCACTCGTTTCGGCTGGCGCAGCGACCACTGGGTGGCGTATCTGAGAGCTATTTCTGGATTGTCACATATCGTCTTGCCGCACGGTGGGGTTGACACGGTAGGGTATCTTCAAACATCACGAAAAGACTTCAATAACCACGCATCTATTTACTGACATGTGTCACATTAGAAAAGACCAACGTATCTGAGAATTCTGTTGGTTGTAAATTTTCTCTGTTCGCTAAACCCAAGCAACGCCAAAATACTGTTCTCAAAAGCTCTAGTTATTCTCTAAGCTTCAGTATCTTTCTGCTCTGTGCCCTTTTAGCTACCTGAGGCGATTTTTTATTGCTCTTATCACTGCAGTAAAAACTACCTTTTTTTGAATGCGTTGCAACCGAATCAGCTCGCACAGGTATTATAGAAAAACAACTTTGGTGGCGTTACAGTTGATATAAAATACGTAGCAAATAAGCAGTTTTTAAGTAGGATGCTGAAGTAAAAGATTCTTATTTAACAAGTGACATCTTTGGCAACTCTGCTTGTTGTAACAACAACTGCCAATCAAATTAGACTAACATGTAATAAAATTAAACTTTTCCTCTGCTTTATGCGAAATACATCTTTATTTTCCTGAAGCATCAATTGGTTGTTCAAACTCTGCAATAAATAATTACAATAGACTTTTTCATTGCGTAACAGAAGCTGATGCACAAGTTATGACAAAATGACAACGATAAGAAAAAATCAAATGTTTGGTCTCGTGACTAGCCTTTCATTGGAAACAAACGGCAAAGGTTCACAAAACTTTCAGAAAACCAGCCTCGTCAATCATATTGCCCAACCAGCAGCCACAGCGCAACAAGCTTTTAACGATTTAAATTCCTGAAAATCGATCGTTGAATCCCCACCTGTAACTTGCACTTGAGGGTGAGTTATCATCAACCACGTGCACGCCGCCGACAATGCCGCAAGTTTCTTCCCATTGGTCGAGAGTCGCGGAATCAAATGTGTCCTGCAGAGTTGCCGCAGAATCAATATGCTGCTGATACATTTGACTTTTAATGCTCAGCTGAGACTTGGACGAGCGATAGAACCGGATGTTGTCGAGCAATCCTCTGAAAATGAAAGATTTTTTCCAAAAACAAGAAAATTGGAAATTGTCTGTGCTGGTCGAAGTGAAAACGACAGACAGGCACTTCTACAGCAGCAGTATAGCAAACAATTCATGCCGCTTCACAATAATTCCGAAATAAACCAAGCAAATAAAGGCCTTAGTAATTTTCAAAGCAGTTTACAGGTTGTGGGCTTGGACCTGTAGCAACGTGATCCGTCCGCTCTGCAGCCAACCACAATATGTGAGCATGTTTGCGGCATGCCGTCGTCTCCTCGCAGCTCGGTGATCCATTCTGCCGGTGAGATTCCCACCGTGACACCGTTTATAAGAAATCGTACCAGCTGCCCATCGTACGTGACCGCCACATGAGTCTGTGATTCAAGTACGACAAAGTTCGCAGGATTTCAGAAGCCGGACGTACAGAGAAACGAAAGAGTTCTATCTATCACAGGCAACCTAAAAGCTGAAACAGTGGCCAGGCTTGGAAAACCCCTTATATGATAATGACCTGGCTAATAAATTTCCTAACCTCATTCTCCATACAAGTGTTATCTTCTGTTGGATGCTTTTGAATATTTTTGCAAGAATTTGAACGGTTTTGAGTTTCAGAGAAAAAGAAATGTCGGAAAAGATGCTAAAAAATTTTTATCTCCGCAAATGGAGTGATTCTTTTTTTTGAAAGAAAAATGAAGCATGTCTCGCTCGTAGTCGACAGTTCACCAAATGCTCATTTGGGATTGGCTGGTTTGTTGTTGAAATGAGGTTGAAAAGAATTGGTAAAAAATGTAATTATCATACCCATGTTTCTGGCTTGTAGCACTTCCTGCTGTCCACCACCACAGACAACCTCGGCTCATCCGAATGCATCTTGAAATAAAAGGAAGGGCAAGAAGTGACCCAATCAGATCGCGACCGCAAACCCAGCGTCCAAATTTTGCGCAGGCGACCCGGAGCAAGGGAATCAGTTCCTGAACATGGCGCGTTGAATAATTCTGCAAAGAAAAACTCAAGCCATTAAAGCAAAATTAAATCGTGGAGAGATTTACGTGCTAGGTTGTATCTACATTCCACCCGAGAGAATGCCTCAACAAAAATTTCGTTTATATGCAAAAATATTGCTATCGTGTGTATACAAAAGACATTGCTTGAAGAAACAAGCTCAATAACGCAGACAGCAGTCTGCAAAGAACCATTCCCGAACAGCTGCTGAAGGCAGTAGATCAAAATGCACTCAACAGAGTTGCCAATATTTGTTTTTGCCAAATCGTGGCAAGAATCCTAACATTGTTTTTATCCGAGCCAACACACGCCTAATCTGTGGGCATCAGCCTTCAGTAAAACAGATACCACCTTTTTGACGGTTTGTTCGTAAGTGGAATTTGATACGCTGGATAACGAAAATCAGCATATGGAACGCATTTGAGCATACGCCACCAAACTTGAGAAGGGGCGATTGCCAATCTCTGCTAAATGCGCACAAACTTGGTGGCCCAAGGTCAAGCGCAGCAAGTACCATTGATTAAGGTGCCTGTTCCCGGTACTGGCGTTTCTGATAATCTAAAATTCTTTTTTTTCATTATACAAAACCGTGAAATAAGGTATTGTATTCGCTGACAAGTCTTGAAACAACAAACCTCAACGTTGCCGGGCCCTGACTGCTGATTTTTGAGTAATCGCAGACAAGCAAGACGTTGACCTTCGTTGAATACCTGTTCTTATCCTCTTCAGGTGATCTCAGTTATTTCCTGTTTACAGCTTTGAAAACCACATGTATACTTGTTTTTTACTACGTCACTGAAAGTGATTGGCAGAATAAAGCTACAGAGAATCTTCTCGTGCAGGAGAGCGCGGGTTTCTCATTACCAGTGATTGATATCAGCCAGAGTGGTTTAGATTACAAATACTTCAAGTTTCATGGGTGGATTGCATTGCGACATCGTGACGCGCTGCGAAATCTCAACGAATTAGTAATCTTTGCAAATGAGTGAGTGATGGTGTTTTAACGCCGACTACTGACGCCAAGCAAGAAGTACAAACCGAAAATGATAAATCGGAGAAACGCCGATGTCGACCCGTCATCAAGCCGGAGGATTTGTAAACGCGCTGAACAAGACAAAAATACGTTTGTTTTTCTTGGTTTTCCTTTCTCTAGATTGAAACTAACCTACATAGTCGAATAAAACTCAAAAGATTTTGTTTGATGCGCATGGCGGATCAAAGCATTCGCTTCGCCAACGCGACCACGCAACAGTCACGCCTGGCTTGCAGGGCAATCGCATAGTAAACTTACCATTCTGCAATTGACTTGGTCGTTTATTGCGCAGGATGACTTGGTATGAGCTGGGTGTTAACCGTAGTCATAGAAAGTGGAAAGCGATAAGATCAATAACTAAACCGGCAGCCTTTCAAAACAGACCGGCGAGCAACGGAAAAGAATATGTGACAAAGGCATGAAAGCACGTTTTGAAAAGTTAGGCAGCTTCAAAATATCTTTTTAAACTCGACCCTAACCTTTTCTGACTTACTCCTCTGATGAAAATACACGATAGAAAACATTTCTAACTTTGATAAGATTTTCCACATCACCGATAAGTCTGAACCGATAAATTTCACAAGACCTGTGGTGGTTGCCTTGGTTTCTGCAGTTGCTGACATGTGGTTAGTGAGAAACAGTTCCTTTTATAACACTCCAACGTCTGTTCAATCCATATTATAAAACCACTACTTTTCCATTAAACCCTGAAAATGGAGCCAACTACACTTAATATGTACCTATTTCTGGATACTCATGACAAATCAACTTTGTATTGTTTCTGTCTTCTTGTGTTGCAGCCGGTCAGTTAAATCAAAAGACAACATGGACAAAGATTACACATTAGTCCTGCAGGTAACTAAAATGGTGGATATGAAATATCATTTCTAAGATATATCAAAACGTTATGCCAAGTATAATGTTTTTCACGGAATTCGACATACTAGAAATAGCTTGCGAATCTCCAAAATTTTGCTTATTCTGTATATTGCCATTGGTTCCCTCCTGAGTTGGAATAACATAACAGTGGAAAATTAAAACTTTCAGTCCCTGCACTTTGACCAACTGCGCCACTCAAAACAACATGAAAGTATGTCAACGGTCAGATAAGTTTTACCTTCAAATGGAAACGCAAATGCAGCTTATTGGAACATTCCTCTTACGCAAAGATTCGTGACAGTTTTCGTGTAATGTTGGCGTCAAAATGTTTAAAAATAACCCACCACTCTCCAATGCAAAGCAAATATTCAGTTGTTAGCAAACAACACCGGCGATTGTTCGGTATCGCCCAATAAGCGGCCATGTTTGTGCATTTTTCCCTTGACCAAGATGAATGACGCGGCGTTTTTCATTCAGCAAATTGCATTCGCCTGCTTCCTTCTATCATTGATCTATCGTCTCTTTTCCACTGGAAATGAATTTCGATCACATCTCGAGACAAGACGTGCAATCCTTCAAGCCTTCAAGCGCAGGTGAACAATAGAACATCGCAGAGGCCGTCCCTGTTGCTCTCTGTGACGTCTGAACTCTATATCGCGAAACCGTTTATGATCAAATAAAGGAAAACTAACATGAATTCAAAGTGATGAGAAATTTATGTTCGTAATCAGGTGGAAATTTTAAGTCATTTGAATCAACTTTTCAAAATTTTATAAACCAATACAATTGTTACTTTCGACCAATGGATGTTGTAATGATGATCACTGAAATACTTGAACATAGTTTTGTCAAACATTGCGGTAGATTCACGCATAAAAGATGTTTTTAAAATGTTTGCAAGTTTTTTGGACAAAGGTATTGTAAACTTCTGTCTGAAATCTCCGATGGTTGCAAGATTTCATCGAAAGCTGGAAACATAAATTTGTTAAAAAAACTTGCATTGCAGCTTTCTGCGATAAAAAACGGAAAATATTTCTGGAGGAAAAGGATGGAAGTATGGAAAGTTATATTCTCCAAGATCGAGGCACCCTGCTCAAAACTCGAAAGTGAATCGGTAACATGGAAGACATATACCTCTCAATCACAAATACAATTTCAACACTAGTATGCGTTTACATATCACTGTTAAAACGGACATTGGGTAGCGGTGCCATCGTCCAACGTAGCCGTGCAATTGACACTATAGTGATGCGACATGCTATGGCGAGCGTACAAATGTTTGGTTTCGGTGAAGGTTGTAGTTGGGGTTAAGCCTTCACGGTTGTGCAGACGTTACGGTCAGATTTGTTCCCCTGGTCTTTTGCGGCTCGTTCACTTTTCCTCTTTGAGGGGTGTATTGAGCATGCGAACTGCAGGTCAGAAAACTCTTGTGCTAGTTCGACGGACACCCAAGCTCAATCGGTAAACGTGTTCGGCGTCATTTCTATGCAGTTGCAACTCTACGTTTTCTTGTTTTGCAGAAACCACCTACAAAGTATCTTTAAGTTTGTGTTAAACAAATTTTTAAACGCATGAAATACAAAACCCATCTACGCACCAAGTAAAGATTTTTCTATTTCATTCAAATTTTCTGCATAAAAGTGGAAAAACAGCAAAGGCAGGTATCGCAGTGCAACACACTTAACGTCTAGAACTCCTCCCATTATTATAAAATATCATTTAAAAAGCGGATCTTTGCTTATAGGTTTGCAGGTGTAAGAGCGCTGCTTAGCAACCTAGAGATCAGACTCAAAGAAGTGTTTCTAAGAGCAGAAACTTGACTTTAATCCAACTGGAAACTCTTTGAAACATGAGTTGAACGGCACTCTGCGTTCGTGCCCAAGGGTGGATTTTCTTAACTCCAGCAACAGGCACTTTCTCTTTCAACATTCACGCGTTTGGTTCAAGCCTTTACCGCCCATAGACTCTACATCCCAGTCAAAAATCTCGGACAGTGCGAACGTATGCAGTGTTACCTAAAAAGGTCGATGGACTCCTCTGTCCGCCGCTCGCTTTCACCCAGACTTGTATGGTAAAAGCTGGCGCACCGGCCCGCCGAGATTGCTGTGACGTGTTTCCGAGATTTTTGATCAAGGCGCATTGTCCCGGGAGATAAACCGCGCGCGACACGACGGCAGGTATTCCGCGTTTTGAGCGACGTTTCAAGCGTGGAAGGGTCGTTCTCGTCGCTGATCTTTCGCTTTCTGTCGATGTTTCAAACACCTGCAAAGGAACAAGCCACAAATGTGATGTGATTTTTTTCGCGCCATTTCAAATTGAGAACCATGCACGTACCCCGCAAACGACAAAGATACTTAAAATCTTGTCCTATCAAGCTTTTTACCGTTTCTGAATTTGAAATGAAAATTTGAAATTCTTTTAAGTGCTGTGCATTTTTGCCTCAGCTGCTGCCGACCGCAATGTCACCAGCAAAGTCTTAACGGTTTTGTAAAGTAAGACATTAAGAAAAGTTCATAAGATATACTATTGCACACTAAGCAAGTCCTATGTTGGCCTCCGAGCCGAGGTATATTTTCATTGCGGAAGAACTGTATTTTTAAAATATCAAAGTGGGTTCAAATTAAAGTGGAGCTTTTTTCTCGGCAGAAGACCAACGTTGATTTATTAAAACTTTCTGAAACTGTTCACTACTTGTTAGTGCAAGGTGAAAACTTGAAAACGAGTTTGGTGCGTTTTTGGAAAGTCTCTAACGCTATGAACAGAAGACGAGTCCGTTTTCATCAAGAAGTTGGGATGAATTTGAATGTCGTTTGCCACATGGTGTCCTACGACGTCCAGGCAATTGCAATGCAATCACATTTTTAAATTTTGTTGATGGACGTTTCTCAAATATTGGAGATTTAGTCATTTAAACGAAGAAATGAACTGTTTTGAAGAAGCACGAATCCCAAAACAAGCTGAAATGTGCCATCTGCAAAAAATGAAAATTTGTCCAACGGTGAACCGGTTGTTTGTAACTGTTTACTATAGTAACGCAGAGGTACGGGTAGTTCAAGGACATGTCAGTTTAACCCGTGCAAAGTATGCATACATGAATCGATTGCCATTTTACCAAAATTCAACAGAAACAATTTTTATCTTGCACGAGACGTCACTTGCGCATAAGATACCTTCTTGAGCAGTTCACCTGCATTTACATCAAGTTACTAAGAAGTTGATTCAGGAAAAGTCTATAGCACTTAGCAGAGGCCGTATGGTGCAGCAAGGTGGATCACGTTCTGTCATTCAGTATTGCTTAGTTAACGTTCTGCCTCAAATGCTATGTAAAATCCTCACCCCTGCTTGACCAAGTCACAAAATAACAGTTGCGCCACTTAGTGTTCATCTGCACATTTAATGTTGCTTGTTCATCCTCATCATCAAGGAAGTTCATTTGTTGGCGCAGAACATTTTCAAGATCTTAAGCCTCTTACAGCGCATAGTCATAACGCTACAAAGCAGTTTTCCGCCCAGGTCACTCCTTCGAATTGTTTGCTGAACACTACGTCAGCCAGTCCAGGCTGTTCTGTCTATTTTTGGAAGGAGGTAAGTCGCACCGTTAAACTATATCCGCAAAGCAATGATCCTTGCAATAAACACCTAATCCTTCGATTCGTTGTCACTTAAGCGGGTAATACGTTACTACGACTCTGGTATTGAAGAACCGCGTTGAAGCGAAACAAAGGCCGGAACTTGACTCAAAACATCTATACGCACCGGGATTATCCCGGTGGCATGACGTAATAAGAGCGTCTGTGATGTCGAAAGTGTCTTTCAGCGGTTTGCACAGCAGCTAAAGCCCTGATCAAGTTTTGTTGCGGGAGCCAGTTATCGCAAATTAGGTTCGTCTCTTTCAGAATCGTGAGACGCGCACTCAAGTCAGAGGAGCGCTCAGGTTCGGCGTTTAACTTTTCATTCATCATCGCGATGAAAAATGGGTGTGGTTAAAAATGCGGCTTTAAGGACCAACAACATCGAAAGTTCAGCACAACACGCCGTGAAGTTCGAAAAGCGCATCCTCGTAATTTGAACCAAATGTTTCGAGCTTCGGTCAAATTGGTTGAGGTCGCAATTTCAAGCAACATCCTGAGCTTTTTTGCAAGACGTGAAAACAAAGAAATCACTTAAGTGAAACATACGCTCACAGCCTGTGAGACAAAGCTGTCTTAAAAATCAGTAAAATACTTTTGATTTGCAGGATTTCAATCAGGGATAAGATTTGTTTGTCATCACGACTAACGTTTGGTGAGGAAGCTATAGTTTGCTCACACGGCGTATGACATAATCCACAGGAAATATTTATGAGTGCACCTTGAGTCGCTTGTTTGATCTTTCGACAGAGTGGATTTCCGTCAGACAAGGCTCATCTTCTTCGTTCTCCATCATCTTCCGAGCGGCCAGCCATTCCCTTTGAGCCTTTTCTACCAACTCCTCCTCACGCTTGGCACGGGTCCGTCGCCGGGAGTTCGACAAACGCGTTCGCCTCCTTTGTCTTCGCCATGCGCGCCACCTGCGCATGCGGCCGGGAAGCGCTGTTGCCATGCAACCCGCGAGACGCCCGCGCGTCAGGGTCGAAGTTCGAAGTTCCGGAACATTTTCCGGGTAGGCTTCGTTGGAGTTTAAAGGACGAAAACGCGTCGACAGTTCCGGCAAGAGAATAATATAAAAGATGATAACAATCGTCACGTGGCTGGCTAGTTCACACATGGAAGACAAGAAGAGCTTCATGCTGATTATTACATCACACAGCAGGTTTGTGAATCTCGATTCAATTTGTGAGACATTTGTACGAAACAATCCATTTTCACCTAAGTCCAACCATTGCTTGTCTGATTTGGCTGAAAATCAGTTTATGGATAAAAATGTTAGTCTGCAAAATAACATGAAATAAACAAGAAGAAGTGTAAGACATCTGATACCGAAATAATGACATGAACCCGCAGGTTACCTGGAGGTCACTCCACTACCGGAAAAATACATTTATAGTCGCATTCCTAGTTTTCAATGAAAACGTAAACAGTTTTCCTTCAACAAACAACCAAAAATGTGATTAATCCCATGGGTTGAAACAGCGCTTAAATGTCCGACTTTTCACTTGATTTCTCGTTGCAGTCATCGAACTTTCGTCCCCCCGTTAACGACATTTCTGAGCGCCTTCCTGCGAACAATCCAAATCAAGCAACGGAACATTGGGCGATTCAGTGACACGATTTAAACATTACTCTGTCGTCACCTTCAGTTTAAGCGACCTTCACTCTTGCGAATAGACTGCTGGTGTCAAACGCCGGTTTGCAATAAAATAAACTATGTCGTTAAGCAAGACCTATATATGCGTCCGGCCTCTTTTTTCTGCGTTTACGCTCTTTCTTCATGCTCTGTGGTGCAGCGCCTGAAAATTCCATCCGATCTCTGCTGACCACGCGAACAAGCGCTTTTGAAAATATCCAAATATGAATTCGCTTGAACTTAAATCATTATATGTCGATTCACCGCTTCTTTTACAACTTTGCAGGACTCTCGAATTTCACTCTGTTTTAACGTTTACGTATATGGTTAGAAAACCTTCCGTACATTTGCGTTCTCAAAGTAATACTCTGAACATAGCGTAGTTTTAAAAGCACAACTACATTCAAACCCGCTCTTATCAAACATAAAAGTAACTCATCCTGTCCGGTCCCTCGTGCACCTCTTGCTCAAACACTAATCAACTTAAGTGCTTCGCTGAAAGATTATGTTTCGCCGACAGTCGCTTGCCAAAGGCGCGAGCGTCTGGCCACCTGGCCCGCTCGACGCTCCCGTCACGCCAGTTATCTTTCTTCCTGTTTTGGGGGCGCAGTTTTTTTAGCGTAACAGGCGAGCGGTAAAAACGGTTGTTCTTTCAGTGGAGGAGGCGCTTGCTCGGAGCGCGTGTCAACTGCAACACAGGAGGGTCTGTTCAACATCTTGGGCGATGCCGAAATTTACAGGAAAAAATAGGGCGTTTGTGCAACAATCGCAAGCTTCGCTGCCTTTGATTCTTAGTTCAAACAGAAATTTCTAAACAAATCGGAAATGTTTTTCAACTAAATCCTTAAAGAGGCTTAAACGCACCGAACAATTTACAAGGACTTTTGGTTGAAACAAGAATCGATGAAGGAAGTTGTCATTTCAATCAAGAAACGTCAACTCGCTTGTCCTTTCCATCAACTCGCTTCCATAAAATATAGGAGGAAAACGAGTATGTACCAACTTCTAAAATTAACGCAAACATTTTGCTGATTATAAACACTTATAAACACGTTGTCAATGTCATAATCAGCAGCGCTTTTAACAAAACCTGCAGACAAAACCCAAAACGTCGGGCGTTCTTCGTACGTTTTTCCAACGAGATGAAGGTACCACCCAACAGCATTGAAAATTTGGCAATTCAGAATCTTCCGAATCAAGCTGTCTTCCTTAAAAGTCAATATATCCCTCAGTACAATACTGATGTTTTGCTCCAAACTACCTTCACGAACTGTTTTACAGTTACATCGGCTGAGAAACTGCTACCCCACTAGATCTTTCGAGAATATTTTTGTCCCATTCAACCCGAACTAAAATAGTTCACATTACTACGTGGCACCGTGCTAATTTTACAAGCTGACAATCAAGAGCGTGCCCGGCGTTTTCAAGATATCATTTCTTGCTGCTTGCCATAGCGTTTATCACATGATCCCAGAACTGCTTCACAGACTTATGTGTGTTCACTCTGAGAGTAAAGCAACTGCTGTCTTCGCTGTCAAGGCTCTTGTTACGCTGTGTTTAGGTATTATTACCTTCCGAGTTGAATGTTTTAACTAGTTTGAATCGCTTTACTGTCAGGCTGTAACTCTGAGCATTACACGAGCTGTTGTTATTGTTACTATGCTGACAGTGTTCTGCAGCGAAATATACGTGTTTATGTTAATTTCAGTTCATGCGCACTTTCGCCCTTTTCAAATTTCAAACAAACTTGAACTTTGAAATGGTGCGGCAAGCGGAGGATAGGATCGATATTTTAGAAATAACTTTTGAAATCAATAAATCGATTATTCTTTTAGTTTGCCAGAAATCCTTTATATTCTTGGTTGCTATGAAAAAATCACGGACAATTTTTTCGGAATTGAATGATTGCATGCTTTTCACTATAAGGTAGCTATTCACCCGTTATATGTTCATTACATACCTTGGCACCTAACGACAATTGCTCTGAGTTTGTTGAGAGTGAAGCAATATCGTTTATTAAACTTTGGATAAATGATTAAGAACAAAGTTGAAAAGTATTAGTAATAAACATTGCACCTGCAAGAGGTTTAGAAGGGAATGAAATCGAAAAACTAATTTCCATTATAATTAGAGACTTTTCAAGTTGGTTTCACGCTTTCGTGTTCGACTTGCTGTTTTCTGCGAAGAAATAAAAGGAAAGGAAGCTTTTAGCTTTTCGTCGTGTCTTTCGCAGAGAACAATTGGCGTCTTTGCTTTGTGCTGGAACTATGTTACTTGTTAGATCAGGGGTGGGGAACCTGCGGCCCGCGGGCCAAATGCGGTCCGCGTAAACATTTGATATGTTCCGCATCAAAATATTCTTGACCCCAGTTAGAAGACAACATCGCGCCAAAACGAAACTCCATGACAGGCAGACACGTTGACAGTTGATCAAGTGAAGTATCTCTCGCTGCTTGACGTAGTTTTTGCTCCTTATTTTCTTTTGAAACATAAAGGTAGAATTTTAATATCAAATTAATTGATTTTTGCGGCCAGCTTGCGATAATCCACAATTCCTACGGTCCGTGATGATAAATATCTTCGACAGCCCTGTGTTTGAGCTTCGAGCACGTCGGAAAAACCAGTGGTATTTTCTGTGCAAAACAAAAAACTCTGCTCTGAGCAAGGCCGAAAAATCATTTCCACTATTCTAGAACACTTTGCGTGGAGTTCGCTTTTTATTTCAACCAATTCACGCTTCAGCGGTGGACCATCACGTGTCCAATGATAACCTGACGTGTTTGATGGCGTCATAATCGATCTGAATTCCCGGCAAAAATTGACGTCAAGCAGAGGAACGATCAGACGGCGAGAGCCGGGACCGCTTAACGTTCCTTTGTGCTGAGAATGCGTAGGTCAAGCCGTCTCTTTATAGTGGCGGCCAGTGGTTAGACTAAACAAAAAGCCACAGCTGTCATTTTTAATCTCTTTTAGCTCAACCCAGATGGTTAGACAATCAAAGGCATGTTTCCGACATGTGACTGAGAGCTTCAAACTAGCCAACAAATTTGACTGTTTTGCATAGAATTTGACAAATAATTACATAAGTTAAACGGCTTAAACATTACTTGATTATATATTGCATGCCATTTTGATAGCCTCTACACCATCACTCTTCTGTTTTTCTGTTACAAATCTTTATTTTATGTGTATTTATCAAAGCACAAAGCTTGTGAAAAATCCTTGCGCTTATTTGTGAGAGTCCACAGCATTTCAAAATTTACGCAAAATGTCGATTGTAACGAATAAAAAGCTATGGTTAAATTTACGTTTACTATACAGGCCAGTCATTCAGGCAATTTTCATGAAGCACCGTTGCTAACACAACACTGTTCCTCTCCCAGACACGCCCTGCTTTGCTCACTTGAGCAGACGCCATTTTATTGAGACGAGCCCAGCCCGCGTCATACCTATATATGCTAATCGCAATGAGCACGACAGAAGACTTAATTGTAATTTAATTTCTTATTTCCACCGTTGCGTCAGACTCTCAGTGGATCCACAGAAGCAAACAGCTCGGCGAGCGCCGATTGAGAAAAGCCATGCGTCGCAGCGCGCTGCTGCACCTTCACCACACATTGCTACCTTGCGGCGGATCAAGTCTTCGTAAAGCTGTAAAGCTCATTTTGCTGTAGTTTTTAAGGGAAGTCTGGCAATTTTCTGTCGAACCTTAACAACTGGTTTTAAGGGACGGCTTTCTACATACCTCTGTTTCTTTTCAATCATCTCCAGGGTGTCAGCATTCAAAGGATTATAACAGTTGTTATCCCCCGATACACCTTCTACACAGGTACTCGAGCGGTTATTGAAGTGTTTTGTTGCTAGCTGTTGTGCAAATTTAATCTTGAAGTTGTGGTAAGGTGCACTGAACGTTAGCAGAGCAAACAAATCACACTTAACGTTAGCAGAGCAAAATCGTGTAATTTTAATTTGCGCAGATGTAGATACGACCTATTCGAGGTTTTCGTTGACCAGACAGCTGCGACCAAAACGTCTTTAGCATTTGATTATTACCACGGTTGCAAAAAGTTTCAGACTGTGATGAATTTATTTACTGTAGCCTAAACCAAAAATGGTTGATGGACTGATATTTCAAATTTCTTCAGCAGTCACTGTGAAATGAACTGGATGGTAGAATTTTTACGCAGTTATTGACATTTTGTAACTAACGGAATTGTTACAAATATAAATAGACGTTGCAGTTATATACTCGGCAGGAAAATCTTGAAAAAGGGACATTGGTTTTGTACTTGTTGGGTTTGAAAAAACAATTAAAGCATTAGTGTTAAATGTTGTTGAGCTCGTATGAAACGTGTTTGACTGAAATCTCATGCAGATTGAGTCGAAATCCTTATTTTCGTCTTTCCACAAGGTATTCCTTTACAAAGAGTCAATGTTTACCCATATATAAGTAAGCAATATTCGGTTTCAGTTTTAGGTGCAATTTTTTAAACGCCAACAGCAGAAAGTAGCGGTCTGCTTTCAACATTCGCTGAAATTCCGACCGTCTAAAGTTCTGTAATAATGTCGAGTAAACAGGAAAGAGACAATATTTTCTGCACCAAAAACTACCTTGAGTGACGTCTCATTTCCGTCACTTCACTGATCTCTCATATCAGAGCACTTGAGCTTAAACTTACCGATCTTTCACCAAGAACAGGCCTGCTGCCCTTTTCGAGTGGGAGAGGCGCGAACAGGCATGGCCGGAATGTAATCAACCCATCATCCGGCATTTTAATGAGGATGATGACGGAACTTGAGTTAATGGCGGAGGTTAAGAGGTTAAAGAAGTGCTGAGATGCTTAATGTAACATTTCTCGACGAAGGACAAGTACGCTTGCGGTTGCCAGCCAGCAGAAGCCTTTTTCCTTCTTTGCTGAACACAGCATGAACGCACGCTGCCAACTGCAGCAAAAACTAATCGTGACGCAACCTGACAAGCTTGCTGGCTCCTCCCAAAAGGCTCACAAACCTTCCAGCGATAATCAAGCTGATTCCTTAGCGAAAACCTGTGTCTTTCCGCTCGTCACTGGATTCGAACCTTTACCCTTTTGCATTGAAATGTCAGCAAACGTCAGCACACAACACTGCACCAGAACTGCGACCGTCCGACGCGGCATTCGAAGTTCCCACGCCCGTCTTCCGTCGCGCGAGCAATGCGAGGCCACCGACGACGAAAGCGCCCACCCAGTCGCGCGCNGCATTTATTCCGCGCTGCGCGTACGTAATAAGGTAGTTGAAAAATTACTGTTCCGTCACCCNAGACATTTACAGCGGTTTAATGACCACGCGCCGAGTAAATGAGAGCTGGTCTCGCCGGCGCACCTGGCCGGTACGGGTTGTTGCGGAAGAACTTTTACTTCAACGTTTGAGCGGTTTTAAACATGTTATCAAATATTCAAACACAAAAGGACATGACCGTGTTATGAAAGGAATAGGTTTTCACAGAGCACGACCACTTTTTAGATTTCATAAAACTGAGCCTTGTTCGGAAAGTGCGTTTTGTGTCGCGGTGCGAAGAGACCCCCCTGAACAAGAGAATGCAGGAGTGTCTTGTTTCAAGTAACACAAGGGTGAAACAAGTGAAAACAAAGCTCAAAACATAGATCAGAAAGCAACGCAGTGTTTATTGTTTTATATACGATGTGGTAACAACAAAACTCAGATAACTGCCAGTCACTTAACGATGGATCGGAGTGGCACCGTAAGTTTGATCAATAGAGAATAAAAATAAAATTCATTACCGAGTTTTTGATACAGATGCATGAAGTTGTCTTTGGCCCGGGGTGGCGTACTTTTCAAATTTTCTTTCCGTCTGTTGTTCATGTAAATGCTTCTTAATTGACTATCTTTATTACAGTTTGGTGCAATTGACATTTCCATATTTACGTTTCAAGCTATTGCTCATAGTTCAGACACACTGTATATGCAATATCGAAAGAGCAACAGTCTTCACAAAACAAAATATTAACAATTTCTTTCAATTGCTTTTGCTCAAAGGAACTCTTAAGTATGTGAGATAAGAATAAGAGGCCAAGTTTGTCTGTTATTTCCGCAAATATTGACCGTCAGGAGGCGCCGACTACGCAAACGACCTTCTGGGAGAACAGCGCGACGCAAACGGACAAAGATTACAATTCGAAAATAACTTGAATCATCCTGCACAGGATGATTTTTACGAAGCATTCGTAGATCCTTTTTTTGTGACTGCTCGGTTCTTCCTGTTTTTAATAAAATATAGGCCCCTTCAATTTATGCTGTCGCATGTTTATAGAGGTGTATTTGCATTTTGTAAGTTGCTCAGCTGCGCTTGTTGTCCAGATAATTAGAAATCACGCAAGCATGGCAGTTGGCTGCCTCTCCACGTGGTCTGCGGCGCAAAGTCAGCATTTCAAGTAAACTCCAGTTCAACTCAACGAGCGGCAACGGCATGTCACTTATCTTAAAAAAATTTTCCGAGCAAATCCAGGCATGAAGATTCCAAACCTTATCTGGAAGTAAGTGTTGAACATGCGAGCTTACTGTAAAGTGCAAACACTCCACGAAATTCCACGCGCACCTCTCTCGGCGCTGTGCCATCTTGATCGCTGCCGATATTTTTTAAATATTTTCGACAATAATTCAGATCCCACTCCATCAACGCCGTCGTTTTAGAGGCACATGATATATATTGATCAAACAAAGAAAATCTGTTCTGCGCTTCTTATTCGGATGCCTGGTCTCGTGTTCTTCAGCAACAGTAGCGCGATTTTTTGTTTATTAAAATCTCCAGCAGGCTTTGCGAAACCGCAGAGTGCTTTTCCGAAAAACATTTTTTACGTAAATAAAACTATTTCTATATTTTTCTTTGGGGGGCAAAGAAAGCGCTTTTGTTGAAATCAAACTTAAGCAAATAACATGAAGCTCAAATCCTTTTCCTAAAATTTCCAGGTAAAGAAAACGATTTCCTATTGAGTTTCTCAGTATATATGTGATGTTATGCTGATTCACCAGATAATGGGTCATGAGTTCACTGATTAGAACAGGGGTGTCAAACTCGTTTCAGTTCCAGGGCCACTTCAAGCATATCTAATCTGAATCGGGCCGGACCAGTGAAATCATTGCATAACATCCTGTTATAAGTAATGCCAGCTTCCAACTGTTTTTATAACTTTCATGCAAAAATTTCAAGCTTATCTGAAAATGATTATTAGCACATTTAAGGAGCAACCTTTCCAAACTCTGCAACAACA
>JGI24159J19872_10000220_pt1 | contig 43397 bp, 26 predicted proteins | sample Ectturendosymbi4_FD_19872 | JGI IMG/M metagenome (IMG submission 19872) | reverse complement strand
AAGTATCCTGCGTACTGACAACTTGTCCTTATTTTGATAATCTTGAATTTGACATTTTTGATGCAGGTGGTCCTCAGTGCCACTTTATCACGTCTGTTACCGAACACTTTCAATATAGTAGTCTAAGCTAAATTTAGTTTTTTAAGATCAAAGTAAAATATGTCATTCAATGTGCGGCCTTGGTCAAGATAGTGACTTTTTTGGCTCAGTAAGCCATTTGGGGTGGACATAGCTGCCCTTGACTGAGTGGTGAACACTTCTACCAGCTCTGGTTTCATGAAACCTGGTCACTCAAAAAGTTTACTATCCCACTTCTTCTGCCAACATGTATGATTAAGCGTTGATCGTCCTTTTCCTTTCTGCACAAAGTCCGTTTGATAGTATGTTATGCAGGTCTTGTGCGTAACACCTGTCGTGGTCATGTCTGCTTTTGACAACGATATGGGCTCGCATAACCCTAAAAACTCATGCATGTATCGTATCCAATCAAGACTGATGTGTACGTGGCTTACTTTGTTTGCTACATCAATGCTTATATGCATATAACACTCATCACGCCAAAACTAATTTTTCTCACTTGTGTGTTTTGCGCGCAGGATCCAAAAAAGAACAAAAAGTTACGTTTGGCAGCTCCGGAAATCATGCTTGAATACTGCTTCCCAAGACTTGATGTTAATGTCAGCAAAGGCATCAACCACTTGCTGAAAAGCCCATTCTGTGTTCATCCAAAAACAGGTGTGTCTCCTCCCCTCGATAATAGTTTTTTTGATAATGGTCGCAGCTAGATTACCACATACCCAACTAAGTATTTTTTCTTCGTGAGGGGCGAAGGGCGCTTATCCTTTGTTAGTTGGAACTTTGAAGGCGAAATCCCTGTGGCAGTGGTTTTCTGCCTGGGGTCGTGAACCATTTTTGGAAGGGTCGTGAGTAGACATTTTATGTACACTTCTGCATTATATTTGCTTTGTTCGAGTTTTTAGGTGGGGACCATTGGGTTATAGTGGGTTGCTATAATGTATAGGTTCTCATAGTGGGGTCGCGGACGTTTGAGAAACACTGCTATGATGGGTCGCGGTACAAAAAAGGTTTATAATCACTTCGCTATAGGATCAATTAATTAACGCATATTTGCCATAACTTCCCAACCACCAACGCTAGGTGGCCAACCAAGGGCCCTACGCATGCGGGTTTTTGCTTAGTTTATTTTAAAAGAAAAAAAGACAAGCAAATTGCCACTTGAATTTTTTTCTCCGGCGCTGATGATGTCATCTAAAAATCCCTTGACCTCTCCCAGTCGTGGCGTCACACCAAAATAATTCAAACCTAAAAGTGCCCGGATTTTTTTAATTCGAAGCTAAGAGACTTTCCACTTCAGAGGGTTTGAACAGCTCACTAGCCCAATCCGTCCTCAAGTTGACTGAGGAAAGTCTGAGCAACTATAGTGACTTTGCAGCCCTTAAAAGGGTTGGCAACAAATTTTACTGCTGTTCTCAAATATTTGAAAAAACACAGTGTTTAAACAACTAAGTCAGAAACGTAGTAATTGAGACGAGTATGTGTAAAGCTCTTGTGACATTTCAAACGTCTTTGCAGATCAACTAGCCTTCGCAACATTACAACTCTATGTGCAAATACTTTCACACGCATGTAGGTGTGGTGACAAACATCAGCATTTATTTTACGGACTTAGTGTTTCTTGAGGCCTTGCAGGTCCGGTGGAAGGCGCTCAAAACCAGACATCTACGTGCAGGTCGCTTTGATACAGTCCAGCCGGGGCGCCGTTCGTAAAAATATTATATCTGACAGCTTCAGCACAAAAACTGCTATCTCTGCGCATATTTAGCTAGGTCTACGCAGAGATAGCTATCTCTGCGTGCATTTAGCTATCTCTGCGCATAGATAGCTATCTCTATCTCTGCGCACATTTAGCTATCTCTGTGCAGAGATAGCTGTCTCTGCGTGCATTTAGCTATCTCTGCGCATAGATAGCTATCTCTATCTCTTTGCAGAGAGGCGTTTTGAGGAACCGAAACGGTCTCTCAAAGTGCAATAGAAGCTCTCTGCATAATCACCACCAAAATACATGTCATAAAGCGATATGACCGTTGCGGTCTACGAAACCTGCTCACATCAACATTTTTGCGTAGGCAGGGTTTGTGTACCAATCGATGTCGAAAAAGTTGACCAGTTCGATCCATTCGCGGTGCCAACTGTGAGGTAAGTTCTTGTTTTGTTGCTGAGTTTCTCAAGCAGTTGAAACAAGTTACGTGAGTCAATAAGACGAAGATGCCGAGAGCAAAGCATAGTCCACCAAACCGCTGTGACTTACGGATCAGACACTAAAATTTCTTATGACGTCACTGTGCGAACCTTCTAAGGCAGATACGAGCACACATGCAGCAGCCAGGGTTGCGGAGTCGGAGGGGAAATGTCTGACTCTGACTCCAACCTTTCCAAAATTTCCGACACCAACTCCCAGCTCCGAAACCTTGACATAACGTGAATGAAGTTTGGCTGTCAACAATTTTGTGGCAACTGGCAACCAATGGAAATCGTAGCAACAGCTAGCATTCTCTGTTTCAACTAAAGTTTCAGAAGAAATTGTACCATTTCAACAAAAATTCCCAACTGAGGAGTGATGTAAAAATGATGCAATTGGACTTCCGGAGTCGGACAAAAAAATCCGATTCTACCCAAAAACCTCCGACTCCGCAACCCTGGTAGCTTTAGAAAGAAACATTGAAAGGATCAAACAAGAGTCAGGATTGATTTGGGTGTTAAGAAAGAAATCCATTTGCAATAAACCGCGTCACATTTTCACTTCGCCACCCGTTTTTTCACAAGCTTACGAGTGTAGCTCACGAAGATGCGTATTTTTTGCAGAAAAAAGACAGGTGGTACCTGGTTTATTTTTTTCGCTGAAACATTTTGGTCACCAAGACATCTGTCATTAGTCTAACAGTATCATAACTCACCGTAACAGTGTTCATTAGCCTATATTTTCAGACATTCGGACCGAAATGACCTAATTTTTTTCGGTCATTTCAAAAACGTTTGACCGAAAAAAAAAACAGGGTGGTACTACCTAACTCCTGCAAAAGTACTAACGAAATCAGCGAAACCGTGTCAACATGTCGGCCCAGGGTCAAATGTAAGACAATCTTTTAACAGTCATGAGAAGCGACGAAGTAACTTGTTTTTGTGCCTTGCTTTTGCATGACTGGAAGCAGTTTTGATTTGAACAATGAGTAAACTGGTTAAAATTCAGTTTTGAAACTACGTCTATTGCTAGTAACCTGAATATCCTGATGTCGTGACTGCACAGAAAAAATGGCTCGGACAGAAAAAAACTACCAGCACCGGGTTTTAAATTCCACCTGCCGGGCGGGTTATTGCAAAATACTATACAAAACCAATTTGAGCATAACAAATTTGACGTATCATACCTGAGATAACAGCATAAACATTAGCGCAATAACAAATCCAGACGAAGGTTTGAAAACGCGGTTGCGTTGTAAAATTAGTTCTTAAACTAAAACTGCGATCGACTGCTCTTCTGCTAAATTATAAAATGGGGTATTGTCAGAATAATTAACTAATAAGTCTAAAATGAAAGTTTCAGGACGTTGAAATTGCACGTAGAGTAAAATTCGCTACTTCTCAGTGGTGAATAGCGATTGCTTTGCTTAAAATGCGCGTTTACCATACAAACAAAACAAAAAATGTGCAGATAGCGCGATATATCTTGGGATTATTTTAACTCTTCCCCTCGAAGTGCGTGCATCGTACCAGAAAAATACGTGGAAAAGTCGAGAAACGAAATATCCTGGCTTGATCAGGGTTTGGCTTACCTTTTTGACGAAGTTTATCTAACTGTGAACAATTGAGACAGTCTATGTCAGGGGTGTTCAACCATGCAGCATTGCCGGGCCAAATGCACATAACCAGATTGGTCCACAGCTCTATGTGTCAAGCTCTGCGGGTTAGACAACTCGGTGGCCATCCACGGAAGATGGCAATACCTTTAAAAACCGTAATGCTTGCTTTAAAATCTGGACCCTTCCACTGTCCACAAAACGAAAGCTCCCAGGCTACTTCTGGCCTGGGGTTGGCCACTCCTGCTCTACGTTTTGGAAGCAAACAGTCGCTTAAACCAGCTATGTCCAACCCAAATGGCTTACTGAGCCAAAAGTTATGCCATTATCTTGACCAGGGCCGCACATAGAATGGCTTACATTGATTTTGCCATCTTGGTAAACTAAATTTAGCTTAAGACAATATGCTGAAAGCGTTCGAATCCTAACTGCAGTGGTATAAATTTGCACTGAAGACCACCTGCAACAATAATGTCAAATTCAAGATTATCAAAATAAGGATAGGTTGTCAGTATATAGGATGCTCTTACCAGTCGCGTCGCCACGGTGTGGCTTTGGTGGGCTTAGCCCCCCCCCAAACAAAGCTCCAAGCCCCCCGAAATTGAAATAGGAAACACTATAAGTCAGTGTAATTTTTGTCAATTTTCATTGTCAAGCCCCTCCCCCCTGCACAAATGTAAAGTCCCCCCTGTTCACGACTTTCTGGCGACGGTTCTGACTGTTACTGCAACGAAAACCTAAACTGGGCCGCACAAACCCTTTGACTGGGCGGCCTGCGGGTTTGACATAGCTGACTTGCTAGGTATGTTGGTCAGTTGTTGAGCTGTTTTGATAACTGTGTTGCAGTGAACTCTGCTTGGAAGTCGAAAAAGCTCAAGAGGATACATGTGATAAAGGTGACAGGCTGTAAAACAAGTTTGTGTGGTTTTTCGGCAGTGTGCCTTTGTCAAGAAGTGCAGCTGGATCCGCTCACGCGATGATGATAACGCTCAACTGTCGAGGGCTGTAGACAGGATTGCCAGAATGTGCTATTTCCACGAGATGCGCTTATTTTTTGGTTGGTTGTTTGCTTGCTTTTCAGTAGGGATATTATAGTATTCTAAATTTGTCATTTGTAAAACGAAAGTACCCAACCGAAACTGAACCCGACGACCACTTTGAAATCTTCGTACAGGTAATTATGATTTATTTGAAGAGTTGAAGTTGCCTCCTTAGTAGGCGAATTAATGTGCAATGAACATCGACTATTCCGGATTCGATTTGACAGACGACTTTGTGACAGTTGTTTCTAGCCTGACGTCATTTACGTAGTAAGATTTCGGTTAAAAGGCGATTGTTCGCAAACAACATCAAAAGCAAGTCTTTGGCCATGTTCGAAATGTCTCATCGTTCACAACGTAAGGCCATTCTATCGTTCATTGTTTTGTCATAGCAATGTTGTGAGGTATGCTCTATTTCTACAGGAGCGAAGCCGTTGATAGACTTGACCACCAAATATTACAGAAATCGCCCCCTCCCTAACGTTGGTAGCTAGATCCGCCCCTGTCTGATTCATTCTTGGCAGTGAAAGGTTGTATAGGTTCCATGATGATGTCACAAAACTTCATTCACGTGCGAAGTTTATTTTACGTTCACACATGTTTTTCGAAACGTGTTTATTTGTCAGTGCAGGAAGATGTTTGACACTGTCTATGATTAACTGTGACTGGTGTGATGACGCCACATAATAGGGCTGAGTTCGTAACAGCAAGTAGCAGAGTGAACCTGGTCGAGTGAGGAATATCTCTTGCTGTTATGCCGAGGGTCGTAGGTTCGATTCTCTTTGGTTGGCTCAGTGCGACGCAGTATTGTGGCTGCAACGCTAGTGAACGCAATGTTCGTGTCGCCTGTTCAGGACTCATTCAACTTCACCTTTAACTTCAGGCGACGATTCTACTCCGAAACGAAGAGGAGCTGGTCACTTGTATAAGAAAACGAAACTGAACGATTACATGCAAATCTTTCAACGCTTTCTTGAGGGCCTGCGTTCCGATGAACGGAAAAGTGCAATTGCTGGTACGAGATTGTGTTTGATATACGATCAAGATTTTAATTATGTTGAGGTAGGGCAAAAATGTGCGACGATGAATGCAACAGCTGTTGATACAATTTGAAAATGTGTTTCTTCATCACTTGGGTATTGCCCAGTGATATTTGAAAAACGCCTGCGGAGAGCGGCTTTATTGTTAGTAAGTAGATGTACTATTGTAGCTGGTTGGTAAAACGTCGGCGTTGACGAGATAAACGGCACTTTGTTGTTACAGATGGCATGGACTTTTAATGAAGTTGTCGAGCTCAGAAAACGAGGGTGGTTACCCAAAAAGAAGAAATTCTGACTGGAGCACTAACTACCAACGGCCATACGCAAAGCTGACCCTTTTTGTATAAAGGTGTAGCATATATTAACAGTTCCATTCACCCTAAAGGCTTGTGCATAGCTGGCAAAAGACCTTCTCGTGGCCGCAGTTGAGTGACGGAAAGTCAGTTTTGAGACACTAAAAAGTTTCGCTGAGTCGGGAAAACGAGGTTTTCGCCCGGTAGTGAGTTTCTCAAACGTCAAATTATTGTCACTCGTGAACCATGTCGCCTGCCAACACTTGTATTAAAAAAGGTATTGAAGTCAAGTTTTTCGTTTAGCATTTGCAAAGAGTGGCACAATGCGCCATAAACAGCGTTTATCAAAGTACTTGTGAAAGCGTACAGGAAATGAATTTCACAAGTGTTAACGCGTTTGTAACAACATATTCGACAGTAACAGTCAATATAAAAACACTTAATACCTTTCAGTATATCTTGCACAGTGACATCGCAAATAATTACGCATACCACAGTCGTAAGACTTCAGGCTGTTGGCGTGCTTTAAGAAAATACAAAAAATCACATTTGATGCAGTAGATCAAGCATGCTACAATTGGTTTATCCATGAGTCGGTTTTGGGATTCTGTCCAAGGAAGTGAAGAGCTGTAGTAGTGCGGCAATACTTAAACTGCCTGTTCACCAATAGGACAGCTAGGAAGCAGATCAGTTTAAATAGATTGATACTGAATTGCTTGGGGAGAGTCAGTTCGAATCAAGACGCCGACCTGGTCCATTAAATTAACAATGTAGCGGGTGGGAGGGAACCGCGGGGCTCCGGGTTCTAACGAGGCCGCAATCATGACTTCGTTCCAGGCTCGATTGTATTCTCCGCGCACCAGAACGCAAGGAACTCCAATTTTGTCGGCGAGGACCTGCAATGTAAAGAGTTGTCTCAATTGCCATTATCAGCAGCACATCCAACCTGCTTTAAATACGGAAACTGGCTCATATTCTAACTGCGAGATTAACTTTATCTTGAACAATTTGTTCTTGCCCTGCAGTTTCATATTCAAATGATTAAGATGGTCAGCAGCATGAGCGCAATTTTGTTGTAAAATGTGGGTGGAGAGCTTGGTGTGAAAATAATATAGTCGTCGGGTAGATCCAAGAGTTGAACAGCTGCATGTGTGAGATGTCTCACATGTTTCTTGCATATTTGCCCTATTTTGAAAAAGCTACCAATTTTTTTATGCTACTGAGCATCATGCATGCTGCCCAACCCTACCCACATCTCCATTGATACCCTTTTACCAGAAGCAGAAAGTTTGGCCAACCTATTTCCTTTCCATCTCTCCTTGTCGGCCCCTGCATACAATCGTCTGGTGACTGTTGCCTTGTGACTTCTGTCAGTGATGCCACCTGGCTCAGTCTTTTCGCAATCAAAAATTTTAGGTTTAACGTAAGAGTTATACAGAAATCAATATGCACAACGGTGTTTTAGCAAAAAAGTATCAAGTTTCACCTACATTAACACGAAAAGAATGTCCAGCTAGACTAGGTGTTACGTACCCTAGGTTTATGTTTTCCGGTCATAGACCAATTTTTTTTCAAATGACCGAAAAAAATTAAGCCAATTCGGTCATAATGTCAGAAAGGATAGGCTAGTTTAATACTTTTAGGTAAGTCCCACAACTGTTATAATAAAAACAAGCAAATGTTTTGCACTTGGATGAAAACATTGCTGCACTGTGCGTTTGGCTAAACTCAGGTAAATCATATGACTCACAAACCAATGTATGCAGCAAAGGCACAGAGTAAATCTTTTAAATTAATTGGTCCGACATTACATGATATGTATTGGCTATCCTAAATTTTTAGGCAAGTCCGTAAGTTTTGAGCTATAGGTCAAGGTATAGCTTACTTACCCGACGTTTTGATTGAACTCCTGTTTAGTAATGGTTGAAGACAATCTTGAAAAACTGCCCATCTTAAAAATAGGTCTCCACAAAAGTGCTGCTTTTTGTCTTTTGGCAATAACTTTTAACATCATATGTTTCCACAAAAGTGCTGCTTTTTGTCTTTTGGCAATAACTTTTAATATCTTAAACTGGCATATTTAAATTTTAGACTCGGTTTCTGAATGCATGATGTTACAGAAAAGCCAGTTACATTTCTGCATGAAACAAATGATGGCTCGCTCTACTGTAGTCTCTCACACGTGCAGCTGTTAAAATCTTATTGTTTCAAGACAACGGCCTCTCTTACAGTGAACCACAGAAGGTAAACGCAAAATGCTAAAAATCATTTTATCCAGGTCAAAATTTATAAAAATATCAGAATCAGTGATCATATCAACTGGTGTAACACCAAACATGTAAAGCTCTTCACACGAAACGTGACAAATGACACTTATTTTTGAAACCTCTCTATATACAAAACCTACAGAGAAAAATGTGAGGGAATATTGCATATTACAGTAAACCTCGGTTAATCCGGATCTTCGCCAAAACCGGATAAAACTTGTGGTACAGATGAATTCTTTCATTTTTCTTTATACAAATCTTCGGTTTATCCGGATTTTTTATTCCGGATCTTCGCCAATACCAGATAAAATCTGCTCTTTTCACATCTCGTTATCCGGATTTTTCAGTGAAGTAAGTGCACTGACTGGTCTCTAGGAAAGATTTGGCAGCTTTCAGACGCAACAACACATGCGTGCTCACGATCAACAACGAACGTTTAGGATTATGATAACAGCGGCAGCAACTGCACGCAGCATTCGACTCATCGTAGAGACGATCATTGCGTCACACACGGGCATAGCATATCACGTTGAACATGACGCTGAAGGCACGCCGCCGCACCAGGGTTTCAGTCTATTGATTAGAGTTGAGTTTGAAGTGCAGAGCAGCGGTTCCCAAACTGGGCGCCCTGGTGCGCCGCAAGACTTTGCCAGGGGCGCCGCGAAAGTTATTGCATTTATCGCGGGTCGCCGCGCCCTAGGTATTTGGTGTCGAGTCCGCTCTGTGTCTCGAAATTTTATGATGGAAAAATACTGTCTGGAAGAGTTGCTCGTAAGCAGATTACGTAGTCACACGTCGCAATAAAGCTAGTTCACACGTATGTGGTATACTGTGTAACAATTGCCCGTTCAATTTCATTAACCTGTATGAAGTAACATTTGGTGGAAATTTTTGTCCACCTTTGAGGAGATAGTGGAGAAACATAGCACTTCTCTGCGTATTGTCTTTGATTATGGTGAAATTGTAAATATATTCTATTCTCTACTCTCGCCCGGATGTTGGTGTGAATCTTGAGAGATCCCTCATTGGCTGTGTACAATTGTATGAGCATTGGTGTGAGTTTTCTTTTCCACCAAGGACTTGTCGAATTCTCATGCTGCTAAGATTCCTAAAGCAAAGAGGGGTGGTTTAATTCTCTTTATAATCTTTTTGGGTTTCTAAATTCACCTTGGAACTACCTGGAAGTAGGATGGGAGGAGAGAACTGCCTGGATCCAGTTTGCGTAGAATTATGGTATTCATCTGTTTGCTTTCTCTGTCCGTGTCGCCTGCTTAGACAGGGCTATTTCCTAGGTCAAAAGGACAGAGTAGGGTACCAGCAGCCTAACTGCTGGTTGGTGACCTCCGCTATAATCTACTGTTAGTGGGTCATATACCGTATTATACGAGAAGGCGAAACATTTGCTGCTTTCCTCACAAAAAATTACAGTGCGTGGTTTGCACCAGCTTGTTAGCGGCTTAATAATTACAGTGCGAAAGTTGTTAGCAGCTCGTTACAATTTTACTGCTTGTTAATAATTTTGCATTATTGTACGAATGCCTGAGATGGTTCGTGCCTTAAACGTATATTTTTAGATATTTCACGCTCACCTGGCCTGCTGTTTTAAAAAATACTTTGCCTTTGAAAAAACTATTTTGTTTTATAGCAACCATACGATTGTAGAAAATAACACATTCCGTGGTGTCAAACAATATCTGCAGTAAAGTACTGACCATTCATTGGCTTCGTAATGGACGCATTTGTTACCGGTACTTTATCTCAGAAGAGACAGGTAGAAGTTGATGTAAACCAGGGGTCGGCAACCTTTCCCAAGTCGCGAGCCAAAAACAAACTCTGCAAGGTATGGCGGGTCGTACTAATTTTCCATCAACAATTCCGTTCCCTTTGCTGTTGCTAAATCTTGGAAATTCATGGAATTTTAATCAGATTAACTCGTGATTTTCACAGTTCGTAATGAAAGCCCAAAAATGCGACACAGAGCACATTTATAGCACAATGCGGAAGGAGGGCAGATCCATAAAATATAATACCGTAAGGCTGACCATATACAGTCACTACAATTTGGTAAAGGTGCTGTGGGCCAGATGATTTTGCTTCGCGGGCCGTAGGTTGTCGACCCCTGATGTAAACAAAGAGAAAAGTGGAAGAAAGAAGACTAGAAAATACGACAGTAGTTATCTCAATTTGAACTTTACAGTCGCAGAAACGGAAGGGTTGAGCATCCGCAATGTGTTATTTGTTGCAAAGTTTTAGCTGCGGAATGTATGCCACATGGTAAACTAAAACGCCACTTAACAACAAACCACAAAAACTTATCTGGAAAACCACGCGAATTTTTTGCTCGTAAGTTATCAGAAACGAATAAGCAGTCGGTTTTATTTTCAATTTTTGCACACACCAGCCAAGGCACAGCTTGCGTCTTTCAAAGTTGCGTACAGAATCGTGAAATGTAATAAACCGCATACTATTGCGGAAGAACTCGTGCTTCCTGCTGCCCTTGACTTAGTCTCAACAATGATTGAAGAATCAGCTGTTCAAAAACTAAAAGCTGTTCCACTCTCAAACAATACTATTTGTAGGAGAATCGATAAAATTTCGGAAGATATTAATGATCAGCTGGTAGCGAAAAAGCGTGGAAATGAGTTCAGCTTACAGTTAAATGAGGCAACAACCAGTACCAGTAATAAAATGCTTACTTGCTGTGCTACGTACGCTTTATTGATAACGACGACAACATCGTTGAAGATTTGCTCTTTTGTAAGCCCATTTTAACAAATTGTAGAGCACATGAATTGTTTGCAATACTGAACAATTTTTCTCAGGAAAATGAACTCGAGTAGAAATACTGCGTTGGTTTATACACTGATGTTGCCCGCGAGCTTTGTCTGATCGTTTTGGCGGGCTGCAAACGTTGGTGCAGGGCGTTGCCGTCAACGCAAAATGGACTCACTGCCTACTACACCGTGAGGCGCTGGCTTCGCAACAGCTCAGTGGTGACCTGAATGGAGTGCTTGAAGTTGTTGTCAAAACTGTGACATTCATCAAAGCAAAGCCGCTTAAAGCTCGGATTTTCCAACGTCTTTGCGATGAAGTAGGAGCAGAACAAGTTATTGTTTTATTGTAATGCAAGGTGGCTTTCCAAAGGTAAAGTTATTTTACGTGTGTACGAATTGAGAAAAGAAATCTTCATATTTTTAAAAGAAAACCATGCACTTGGTACTACCTTTGAGGATGAAGTTTTCCTGACTCAATTGACATATCTCTGTGATATTTTTAAATCAAATAAACCCTTTCATTCCAAGGAAAAGATACCTTATGCAACTCCATGACAAAATTACAGCCCTTGAAAGAAAACTACAGTTGTGGAAAACTGACCTGTTGATAAATAACGAGCAATGTGATAGTTTTCCACATTTCAAATCCCCATTAAACTCGCAATCTGGCAATCTCTCCCTGCAGAATACTGATGAGTGTAATATGAAGACTGTGATGTGTTTGCATTTGGATGCTCTAATCTCGCATTTTGAGAAATATTTTTCTGAAAACATGGAGAAGCAGACTTGGATGAGAAAACCTTTTGTTGATGCCGCTCAGGGGTTCACATCTCTGGAAGCTGAACAATTTATCGATCTTTCTTCTGACCTCACTTTGAAAAGCATATACAAACCTAATTTACGCATTTCATTCTGGGTTAAGGCTCGATCTGAATTTCCACTTGTAGGCTGTAAAGCTCTCCGTGTTCTTGTTTCGTTTGCCACGTCATGCTTGTGTGAAGCCGGTTTTTCTGCGGTAGCAGTAATCAAGTCGAAGTACCGCAGTAAGATTGACATTGAACGCGGCATGCGTGTTGCAATATCAATCATTGCACCGCGGTTTGATAAAATGTGCATAGAGCAACAAGCTCACTGCTCACATTAAACGTTTTGCAGTATTTGCGAATAAACGCTGACATTTTTGTGCATTTTGAATAATGAACATGATTTAAATAAAATCTTTTGGTAAAACTTGAAATTTGCAAATCTTAGCTTCATTGCGGCGCCGCGAGTATTGATAAGTTTTCAAAGGGCGCCGTCAACAAAAAAAGTTTGGGAACCGCTGGTGTAGAACATTATCCCTGAGCGTGTTGTACTCGGTAAGATGTTTGAAGGGCATTATCTTCCAAATAGAGTAACTGCTTAAGGACCAGTCATAAAAATGTCTGCGTCAGTCCAAAATCCTAGATTTTTTCGCAGCCAAGTAATCTAAAATGATGACCTTAAGATTGTTCATAACTGCCTGGATATGGCGGTTACTAGTCTGATATACCATTGTAAATACATCAATAAATTCGTTTTGCTCCTGCGAAAATCTGCTGTTGTGTCGTAAACGTGTTCAATTTAAACGATTCTCAACGATATCTCAGTACCGAAATGACGTCAGGCTAGAAACAACCATTTTCGGTTAATCCGGATAAAATCGTCGGTCAAATCGAATCCGGATTAACTGAGGTTTACTGTATATCCCCACCATCTGAAAAAGTGGGGGACACTGTGTACCCCACCTAATTGCGCCCATGGTTAGTAGCATCAACTAAAAACGCCAGATCAAGTAGCCGGTTGTAATCACATAAGAGATCTTTCCTCAGGTAGCTTATTTTTATCTTCCAGAAAATCACGAGCAGCTTGTTTCAAGATAATAACAGAAACCTTGCAAAACAAAAAATCGATAAAAATATTGGAGGGGTTTACTATCTTACTTTATTACGATCACAGGGATGAAATGCGCAACTTCAAATCATCCAGTGCGCCGTATTTCGGCCACCGCTGGGGTATACGGCGGGGGACGGGGTGGATAACGATGAAAACGATTGATAACACTAACCATTTTTCCGTGACACTCGTCGTCGACCATAACCCGACATCGAGGATAGCAGTGATTTATGAATAAAGGAGATGTTGATTTTAAAATCTTATTGCAATTTTAAAGTCTGCGCTTTCTCAACACCTTTCAGACCCACACTCAGTTCGGTACAAGCACTCTACCGTCGAAGCTAAACAAGCTTATTGCCCTGACCTTGTAAAGCAAAGCTCGGTGATAGTGTATTCCTCTGGTGATTCTTCCGATGGGAATGATGTTTGACTTCAGTTCGACTTTGAGTTCGGCCATGCTCAGCTCCCAGCTAAATTCCACCATCTTGTCTCGTTCTACTTCGCCGCCCATTTTTTCCACAACGTACCTTTTTATACAACATATCAATGCTTCACTCTATCGTGCCATGTTCACTGAGTAACCGGGTTGTTGTTTTCAATGCTTTTTAACACTCCTGCAGTTCATAAACGTCCGTAACAGGGAAATAAAACTGTTGGACAAGTGCAACAACACGAATAGATTCCGCTGTCCTAGAAACGTTTGAAGCGGCGGCACGTAGTAGTGCAGAAGAAAAGTTTTGTGAAGACAGCAGTGGCGCTGTGTTGCGAGCACGAAGAAAAAAATGATTCGAATTGAACGGAAAGAACACAGCGCAGAAATCTCATTTCGTGCGAAACTATCTTTTACAATGTGGTTCACGTCGTGAAATTCACTGCATCAGGAAATGCGAAGCTTACGCCTCGTTGCCTGCGTAGAAAAAGTAAAAAATGATGGAATGTAATATAAAGTCGTTATGCAAGCTTCTTGGAAAAACTTTCTGCCAGTGCTTATGACTGCAATTAAGGTACTACGGAAATTATGCCATTCTTCGGTAATCGCAGTAATCGGCAATTTTAAGAAAAACGAATGTCAAATTGCACCTTGGTAAAAATTTTGAAATTGCGGCAAATCAGCTTCCGAGAAATCGAATGTGAAAGCTGTTATCACTGACTGTGCCATCAATGCAACGTTCTTCACAACTACTGTACCTAGCAACTGAAGTGCTTGATCACTGATGGTGAGGAAAATATTTGGCGAAAAAAATTTCAGCCCCCTACTGTATTTGGAAAAAGAGGCAACTTCTTCACTTAGTGCAGTGTGAGTTTTGCAAAAAAAAACAAAAAAACTTGCGCGACAGCTAAACACATACGTTTGTATGTGCAGGTCCCTAAGGTTTACAGTTATGGTGACTAAAAGGCATTCTTACGCGCAGGCATGCTGTTTATTCTGACGTGTAATAATAAGTTTTAGGAAAGCGCATAGACCTTAACGGTTAACGTGTTGGCTTCGCTGAACCGCATCCTTGTGAGAGCAAACCACTGCGCTGGAAGTGCAGCTGAGTAGAACACAAAGATTACTTGGATAAACCAAATACAAACACGGCGTTGCGTTGAAGAAATGCTGTTACAATCAATATATTAAAATCTAATCCATTCTTGTTTGCTACGGGAGCGAACGAAACTCGTTCTATGGGGCGCATGTGGCATGCAGATTAGAGTTCCCACTTCTGACGTGTTGAAATTATATTGGAAGATCAATGACGTTACATGATTCAGCTTCAGCACACCGCATAAACATTATTATTTGGTGTTCACCGAGGCCACATGGAGCTTAGCCCTGTAGGTGAAAGGTCTTCTCCAAGACATACCTACAGCATTTTGCTTTAAGATGTAATTCAAACTGTCAAACACGGATGAACAGCGTGGTAAATGTTTGCTACACAATCGGGATTTTGATACGCAGACGCAAGAATAAAGCAAACCTTACATCGCACCGGCGGCAACATTCTCATGCTGGTCGTTGAACGAAACTCTCAAGGCAATGTTAGCCTCTTGAGTTTCCACTTCTTCAGATAGCTGATACGGCGGCCAAAACCGTCGCCAGGAAGTCTTCAATAGGGGGCTTTATATTGTGAAAATCTGATAAAACCCCACTGATTTATAGTCTTTCACATTTCAATTTGGGGGGGCTAAGCCCACCAAAGCCCCCCGTGGCGACGGGACTGACGGTGGCCCGTTCACGCCATGTAAAAATTTCGATATATTTAAAAATACACGGGTGAAATAATTTATTTCTGAAAAAAACTTTTCAAAATTTTTTCATTTTTCAAAAAGATATTTAAATAACAAATTCTTTAAAACTTAACAAAATTTTTCTTTCAAGAAATAAAATTTCATGACGAAAGTTGTTTTTCTTTTCTGCGCCAACGACGTGTTTCTTCGAAATTTGCGAATAAACAATGTCATAAATTTACATGTTGCATGCTTCTTTTTCACGGCAGTTATTTCTGATAAATCATCGCTAACCTTGTTTTTTCCACTACATGTTGCTTTGCATTCCCTCTTGAAACGAAAATCTAATGTCTTTTATACTAATCTTTGTTGAAATCGATTTTAAATTATGGAGGTCATTGTGGTATGCAGAAAGTACAAAATGCATGCCATTAATTGGAACTGTTTGCAAGGTGGCTTTGCATTTCCCACCTTGCAGTTAGATTTGTCTAAGAACAGTGGATAGATGTCATTGGTGTAATGCGGAATACTAGACCAGGAAGCATTAGGAAAGGACATCATGCGTGCTTGTAATAAAGCTTGTAGTAGACCTTGTTGTCAGATCCGTAGGGTTCTGAACTCGCATCAGAATGATGGTGGTTCCTAGAATTGGATACACTATGTGTCAGTTATATCACTTGATGAATCTGACATGATTGGCCTAAAAGAAAGATTGCTTACCATTTTCCAGTACTTGATAGGATAAGCTTAGGTTAGTAAATTAATTTGGAAGACATTAGACCTCGTTGAGAAAATACAAAAACACCATAGGTAGAAGAAACAAGGTATATCATGATTTATTAGATAAAAACTACCGTAACAAAAACACAAACAAAATATGAATTTTCAACAGGGTTTACTTTCAAATTTCAATGGGAAATAATTCATTAGCATTGTTGGTGCGCAGCAAAGAAAAAAATTCATAATGCAATTCATTTTCTTGGAAAAAAAACTTTTTCCTGTTGCAAGCAATAAATTTTTGAGAACAAATATTTGATATATTTTTTAAATGTAACAAAATTTTCACATGGTGCAAACGAACCACCATACTTCTTGAAACAGCCTTTAGACAGACTTGCCTGTAAGCTTTTCAGGGCCCTAGGCTATACTATATGCCAGGGGTCACCAACGTGGTGCCCGCGGGCTTGTTCTGAAAATAACATAAACATGATCAGTGTCTTCTCACTGATGAATATCTTTAATTGTTAATGATACCTAATTGAAGAAAAATTGAGCAAATTTTTTTCAGAAGTGTGTGTATCAAATTGGTAGCCCCTCGCATGAATCTATACCAAGAAGTAGCTGTCAGTTCCAAAAAGGTTGGTGACCCCTGCTATATGCTATCTGTACGGATTAAGAATGCTCATCGGCATTGTGAACCCATAGGCGTGGCCAAGGGGGCCATGCCCCCAAAAATTTTAGAAAATATGGTGATTTTGTGCTTTGAGAGGCGTTTTTCTAAACAAAATAGTGTTATTCGCCTAAAATCAAACATTTTGCCCCCCCTTCAAAAATTTTGGGCTGGCTACGCCACTGAACCTACTCTGTCCTTCTGATGAATGAATTGCAAACGAGAAGTGATTATTTAGTTGCCACTTGGTTTCTCAATATTTCAGTGACGGTGTGGAGTCATGGTCTCGATCTTCAAAAATTCAGAGAAGTACACGGTACAGTGCTTTTCTGCACTGCATCCCTGGTTAAGTTACATAAATCTTTTTCATCAAGCCTTGTGCGGTTAAGAATGCTTCACGCTAAGATTCTCGTAGCTTACAGGGTCTCATCTGTTTCCAGCTCGAGCGACAAAACGTGAGCGTGGGCAAAGCTTGTCAACTGCTGACAAAGGTACACCAGTTCGTCCTTGCGCATTCGCATACGAAAAAGCAAGCTTTGAAACATTTACTGGAAACAAACTAAAATTTCCGCTTGATTCATGGGCGATGACAATGGGTAGAACAGGGGTGGCCAACCAGTCATAGACCAAGGGCAACATGTCTTACTGTGTTACCACAGACAGCCACCTCATACACATGGACATTGGACACACATGAGCATCACCCCACCTCTTCCTCACATACATACCTTTGCTCAGATTTATTGTAAATATCACACACCAACATGGAAATGACAGAACTCTATAAGCCATTTATTGTTATGCATGTTATTTAGTGGGACTTCTGGTAATTACGTAAAAGCCACATTAAACAAGGCACAAAGCCGCATGCGGCTCGCGAGCCGCGGGTTGGCCACCCCTGGGGTAGAAGCACCCATCAATAAAAAGCGGGAATAACCTAACGAAAAGAACACACGGTGACCAAAAAAGAGCAGCCCGACAATAAGTAAATCTTCGGTAATCCACTCACTGAGCCAAAGCCACTATCTGCTCCTTTGTTGTCGCCATCGGAAGAATGTATTTGGTGATGTCATCGATATAGCCTTGCAGAGCAACGTCAACTGGAGGTTTAAATGCCGTGTCTATCGTAGAAAAAGGATCAGCATTGCGCGTGTTCCTCAACATTCTATCAAGTTTCGAATTCGCTGCCGCTCTGAACATAAACTTAATGACGATGTCTAGGTGCGGTTGTATTCAAATACAGAGAAGTTACTGAAGGTGGCGAATCGCACACGTTATACTTTCGAACTATACGAGCTTTATCATTTAAATTTTAAAATAAGCATATTTCCGTTTTTCGTTCAAAAAGAACAAAGAAATGGCGCAAAGCTGAAAGCAAGGTTGTCCACAACATTTGTTCTTACACTGCCTCCAAACAAGTCTGCCAATATTTGTTCTATCCATGATTTTATCACTTGTAAGCTGCAGCGTTCGACAAACAACAACGGATTTCGATACATAAAAATCAAAGCTTTACTGGCAGTCATGGGCGTCGGAAGGGGGTGTAGGGGGGCCTTGGCCCCCTTGGATTTCGAAATTATTGGCAAAGAAGGTTGTTTTTTCAATTTCGAGGGTAAAAACTACATTTCACCACTTTTGGCCCCCCTTGGAACACTTTTTGGGAAAATCCACTACTGCCCCCCTGGAAAAAATCTTTCCGACGCCCATGCTGGCAGTCCAGTTACACAAGATCCCCAACGTCAGGATGCGCATTTAAATTCACCATTGTATGTTTGCTAAAGCAAATAAACGACAGTAATTGATATAGTCCAGATGGAAGTATTAATAAGTAACTGCTTTAAATTATTAGTCGGATGTGTAATAAAAACTGATTAGAATGACTCCAGGCATTAGCATTTGGCGGCGTCCAAGTTTTATAGTACTGTTTTATGCAGACCACTGCTATTTACAACCACTTTAGTCCAATCTCAAGCTTTAATTGCCATCTGCATGTTCATACTTAATCAGAACAATATCTCCATAAAAGGATCATTAAAATCACTGCCCTGAGCAATTGTGAGACGAGCCTGGTCTTTATAACGGTCATGCGCAAAATAACATGAAGTTCACCAATAAACTGCCATAAGCTACCATGCATTTACTGTACAGCTGTCAACCGATGCACAGTATCCTCGGTTCTCACACAATCCAACGAACTACGATGTTAGTCTCGTGGCCAAAATACGTTGATCCGTGCAAAACTACAGTTCATTTTTAACCATACGGCAATGAACGCGAAATCCAAGTGCAATGACAATGATATCAAAGCAAGACTAAGCTTGGTTATATTGCAGAAAAGAAGGCAAGTAAAAGCACATGTGTTAGCACAGCACGCAGGGCCACTCCAACATGATGAGCATGATGAGGAGTTTTTTCCGTCACAAAAAGGTGTTCGTTGACTAACCATGGCTGAAACATAATATTTGCGAGAACAGAAAATTTTGAAATTTTTGCTTCATTTTCAAACAAATTAAATTTTTCGAGAAGCGTTCAAAAAGCCAAAAAAGGCCATCAAAGACACTACTTTCGACCAACTTTGATATCAAAACTGAATTAAAAATTCCACAAAACTTTCCAGAAATATTGTAATTCTTGGTTGAGTGACCATTCGCAGGGAGATGTAAAAGTAAAATGCATTCTGCAGATCAAATAAGTGTTAAGGTTTTACAACATCTAAGCATTCCAAAATACTTCTAGTAGATGCCACAGCAGCCGAGAACAGAAACTGGAAGAACAAGAGAGGGTTTGAAAATATCTGGAAAAGCGATGAAACGTAAATACAGTTACAAGCCTCAAGATGAGCTTTCGTAACAAATCTTTTCACATTGTTAGTGTTTCGGTGACAGCGCTTTAGGATTCATATGGTGACGTCAGGAGATGGCAATGAATGAACTGCACTATGGTTGACTACTGCACTATGGTTGACTCAAGGTGAGAAAACTACTGGCCTGCACAGGTTGAAAACTAAAGTAACCTCCCACGCCGCAGAAATAAAGATCCAAATAGCAGTGCGTTTGCTATGATATATGGAAAAATTAATTGGTAATCACCAGCGCCTTTTAAAACCACTCCGCGTCGAGAAATCTCACCAGAAGACACCCCAGTGTACACCCAATCAAACCTTGCGTTTTTTTCTCTGAACATTCTTATCAAACATTTCCTGGTGACAAGCAAATGTATAAAACGCTTTGCAGTGAAGCTTATGGTATGACCGGACTGACAACGTATAGGATGAGGATGTCCAACTCGAACGGGGATGCGCACAGAAGTTTTTCATAAAATCTATACACGTGCCATATCATGTTCAAATAATTGCTGGCATTGTAAACGCGTGCCCCTGTATTATGCCAGGCTCCTTTAGGGGCGTCATCAAGCGAACTATGCTTTTTATGTCAACTGTGCTTTATGTACAACCCGTACTGTTTAACTTTCACACCATACTGCTCATTGGAAACAAACCTGGTGACTTTTTTTTGCTTCTCTGAAATTATCAGCCGTTCTGTGCAACTGAGTGTTTTCTGTTGTGTTGTCAGTAGACCTGCGTATTACGAGGGGTAATTTTTAAAATGAAGATTCTGCAGAATCGCAGTTTTCGTGATTTCTACGCTTTTTCCAAGGAGGGGTGCAGACATGACTATTTTTATGAAAGGGGTGTCAGCTTCAAAAAAAGGTTGGGAACCTACGCACTAAATGTGTCTTCCAAATTTTCAAAACTTGGAAACACAGCAAATGCTTAACGGTTATCGCTGCAGTTTGTGAGGCGACGGGTTTTCCCAAGAGTAGTAAAGAAAGGAATACCGCTTACCGTCTTAGTTTATTGCTAAATTGAATAGAAGTTTAGCAGAACGTTTGATGTGTTATTGACCAAATTCTAGTTTCGCTAATCGTGCTTAACAATGTTCTTTTATGCTGTAACTTGCCCCAGCATCGCAAAAATTAAAAAGGTCTCGAAAACGATTTATCATTGTATAAGCTCTTCTTAGACAGAAACATTAACTTTTACGCTGCGCTACATTTTCACGACGGAAGTGTAAGATTTAGTTGTATCGAACATGTAAACAAAACGGTTCGCTCAGTCACACTTTCGTTTCACAGGACTTCGCACGCGGAGTATTGCGACGTTTTTCTATTGGCAGCGGGGCGCGGTTTTGAGAGTGATGTTATGACATATTTATGTGGCATATATTTGGCCATGCCGTTATGTAATCTGAGGCCATAAACCCCCAAAAGATGGTAGTTTGAGTTGCTATTAAAATCTGGACAACCTGACGCTCGAAATCGGTGCAGTAAGAAAAAGTCCACATAGAAGCATTGGCAAGCGTGAGTAACGAAATGGCATCGCCTTTCAAATGGCCTTGGACGACATATGACAGCGGCAAACACCTTGGGTCAAGTGAAAGGACTGTATTATCAACTTCCCCAAGAAAAGAAGATCCTATCAAAATTACCCACATAATTCGACGAGTTCTAATGCTGCCCTGTAACTGTAGGAACCCGAGACCTTCATAGGTCGACCGATTAGAAACCACAGCGTCGATGGAGGTGTGAGCATCTACACTACACAGCGAATCAGATCACCGTAACAACTACAACCTGGACAGCGTTCTATATGTGTGACTGGGGATGAGAGACCCAACGACCTTCATTCAGTTACGTGCAACGGGTGGCAGCATGCTAAGCCGATCATGGCTCGAGTCTTAGAAGCAAGGTTAGTGAAAAGAACCTTTGGACGCAATACTTTTCTTCAGTTCCTCTTCTTGCTGAAGCAACTTTAACCTTTGAGCTAAAGAGCGTACAGAAAAAAACAGGTGAAAGCGCAATAAAATGTTTCAGACAAATATTAGTGCTGCATTATAGATTAAGTCACACACGCAACATTGCAGTCGCCAAGGCATGCTTGATTAATACGTCAACTCCACATCACCTGACAACACTCGGTCAATCACTCCAGTTAAACGCAAACGAGTTTCTATCGCTTCACCTTCCTTCTCTGCTTTTGCTCTCTCTGCTTCTTCTTTCATTTGAACTTCGCGATCTTTCCGCTTCCGACTGATAAGAAAGAACAGCAGATGTCAGTTTCCGCTAAGATTAGCGTTGCAACCCGAAAAGTTCACCGCGCTGCAGTTATTTTCGACAGTAATAGGGAAGTTCACAATTACCAATAATGATTTTAATTGCCAACAAATCGTAATAAATCGTATTTTTTATTTCAACTTTCTCATCGAAGTTAAACGGTTTAAAATTTAAGACTTTCATATTCAAATTTTAGGTTTGCACGGAATAATTCGACACTACTGTGGGTTGCTCCGGAATCTCTGCAGTCAGTTGGCTGTAACAAATAAACCAGCAAAAGTCGTATAGCGGTGAAGATGAAAGCTGACGTGGCTAAAAATGAGTCTCCAGATGTGGCATTCCCAATGGCTGCGCGCGCTGTGACGTAGTACCCATTGTTGGGTTGTACAAGCAAAAAATCGTTTNTTGAAGGGATATATTAAACAGAATTGGTCGACAGTCAAGACTTCAGTCAANGATATTCACACAATAATTTTGCTTTTCACAAGTTTTGTGGGGGCATGTTTGCTGTTCTAGTCGAAAACCTNTCTCTTAAATTTCCATCAGTTACAGGTCAAGTGATTCAGAATGGCGCATCAAATAGAAAAGGCGCATCAAATAGAAAGCATACTTGTAGTGCACATCCGGTAATTTGGAGATAAGTTTTCGTCTAAATGGTGATTATGTGGAAATGTTCAATAAAAACAAATTTCACTCTTTCATATGAACGATGTAGATTTTGCCACTTCTGATGTTTTCAAAAAAAATGCTGATATCTGATGTTTTGGCGACTAATCTGATGCTGAGGGGGCTGTTGTTTTGTTTTCCACATTTCCTCTCCTTTTTGGATGAAAATAAGTTAGTTTTGTGAATTTTAAGTTTCTTTCAACAATTTCTAAACCTTAAACATGTTTGGTTATCGTTCCAAATTGAAGAAGCTCTCTTCACTGCGTTAAGAATAACATACAGTATACGTTACGCATAACCGACTTCTCTATTTTAATGACAACACTTCGCTCTATTTTGGATTCTACGTGGGTTATCGCGCTTTGTTAGGTATTGGTAATAGAAGCATATAGCTTATATTAAAACTGTAACGTAAAAATCTGATGTTGACGGGGTTGGCACCAGTGGCAACACTGGATCTAGCAAATTTAACTTCACATGTTTGGGAAACGAACTGCTGTTTGTGGTGAGCAGAGAAAAATATTTGGCCATTTCGTTTCCTGCGATACAACGCTTCTATCAACTATATCCACGAAAACATCTAAATGGAAGTAGAGATGAAGCGTCACGTAATGAATATTTTACACTTTCAACTCTGGTCTCCGTGCATGACTGGCGTGTGAAAAGAGAATGGAACGACACGCGGTAAAAATAGATGCACGGGTTCCGGGTTGGAAACCCCCCCACATCAAATCGACCGAACATAAACCGGCCTGAGGCTTTACTGCTTCCCCCCCATCATTGTTTCTATGAAAGGTTGTCCGATTTGACAGCAGTACGATACTTTTAAGTTTTGTTTCAATTAATCGATTGCAAAAGCTCAGTATTCACCGACAGATGCAGTTCCATCGCCATTTTGGAATTTGAGGATTAGCTCTCCAAATGAGACCGAAAGCCTCATATTTTCCCATATTTTATTACACACTAAGCCTCATATTTCACAACACACTAAGTGATGTCAATACGCTTAAAAAGTTATGTTCGGATTCTTGTACCCAGAAACCCGTTCTGTTACCTCCGCACTTGCTGCAATCCCCCCGAAAAGACACTAGCCACAGTTTGATGGGGTAAGGAAGGAAAAGCTGCAAGAATATGTTGTTTGTGCTGTGCAGTGCACGCGCTATGTGCTTCGAGTAACACTGTCTTGACAAAGTCGGAATCTATTGCCCTAAAAAAATTTATTGTTAAAATCAGTTTTAGATGGTGCCAGGTCAATAATTAAGAAACCGAGTATTACCAGAAAAACAACACCATTCTTAAATTAAAATAAGTTTGTTTCCTATGTTTTGTAGACTTACAGTAAACGTTCATTGTTTTCAAGCCGTCTTTGGTGGTCAAAATTTCCAAATGATTGCCACTTGAATTTGCAATAACTAAAACAAGCTTTTGATTTTTATCTTATTCTCCGAAACTTTTGAGGTCCTTAAGCGTAGAGAAGGAATGTTGAGAGCAGAAACATGACTTTATACGCTGCCACTACATGACTAATGAGGGTTCATTTTCAGTTTTGAATAGCTATTCGCGGGTATACGTGCGAGATATATCCACTAAAAATGGACGATTTCAGGCCTGCATACGAAACTTTTTTATAACATTCAGAGCGACGATTTTTTTTTCTTTCGTGACGTATATTTGTTGTGCTTACCGGGGTGACTTTCGTAAGTTGTTGAGATTTTTCTTCAGTTATTTCTGGAATTGCGAACACAGCTACGTTCTTTTATTCTCTGCTCGGATTAGTCTCACACTCTTTTTAGAAGGAGCTTCGAAAAGATCAATCGCTTACGCTTTTCGTGCTCTTTTCCTGAAAGTGAAGTGATGTTCCAGTTTTCAAGTATTAACTTACGGCGAGATTGCCGTGTACGTGTGGCTTTCAAATCTCCCCGAGTAGAAACATTCTGCGCTGCCTCACATTCGACTCCGCAGATGCGTAGCGGGTGCAAAGTGAGGCTTCCGTTTGTGGATGTTTAATGGGGTAAAAAATCGTCGAACGGGCCTCTCTGCCTAAAGCCCGAATGCGGTGCTTGGTCACATGCGCGATGAACGGTGGTATTAATTTTGCGCAATTCATGGCAGTAACTGCCGCACTGCGCACCATGAACACTTGTACCGTTGGACAAACCAGCCACGCCATTTGTGCAGCAAGTTTTGCGGAAACAGGTCGTTTCTGTCTACAATTGCATAAAATATCGCTGTGTATAGGTACGCCAATTACAGAAGCAACACCATCAAACCATGATCTAGCCTTGTTTTGCTGCTCATACCAGTAGGACACGTGATCAGTGATCACTCACGGGAAACAGAAAGCAGTGATCGTGCAGACAATCAAACGGAACCAGTGAAGCTCCCGCAGAGACGGCAATCGCGCGAAAAACACTTGCTGTGTATTCGCACCTTTTGTCACAAACATACCTTCGTGTGTACGACGCTTTAGAACTGACCCTTCCTCCCTTATCCGATGAATCTTCGTGAGTGTTTTTCACGCTACAAAATATAAAGTCGTGTGTCAGTCGAAAAAAATGTGCTGCACTCTTTTCTGGTCCATATCAACGAAACGAGAGTGACAAACTGTACGGCACATCAAAATGGCTGCGCAATTAAGATCTACACAACCTTCCCGAATAGGGTGGAGTGAATTTTCAAAATTGTGCATTACAAACTTTGGGGTGGTCTAAAAATTTGGAAACATGGTCGAAACTAACTTTAAAATTGATATTAGGTGGTTGACCCCAAAAACCTGCTTGCTACCTCACCCTTGGGGTCATGTGGGGGGTTCAAATTTTCGGGAATCCCGAAAGCCCACAAAGAAACTACGCCTAATAGTTATATACAAAATAAACAAACTTTTTTGATATTAGCGCTTTTGGGGCAGCACCACAGATAACAGCACTTTTAAAAAATAAATAAAATTGTTTTGATCAGTTCGCATTCAGAAACTGAAACCGTATAGAAAACTTAGAAACAACATGACAGAATGCGCTAAATCAGGGGTGCCTAACATATCGGTCAGTTGCAGGGTTCCCGAGATGAACTCTGCAAAATTTACGAACAAAATGAAAGACTTAACAGCACTTTGCAAATAGAACTGTTTTATTTAAATTTGGCACCTGCGTCATTTTCTTCTGTGAACATTTCCTGTCTGGATAACGTTCTCGCTTACTTTCCTAAGTTCTTGCAGTCATTTGCTTTAGCAAGCTCTGCTGTTATGATGTTAAGATGGGTTCGCAACATTCATCAAAATTGCCAATGTAAGCGCAAGAAGGATTTCAGTTTCATTTTGTTGTCATAGTTTTTATCAGTCGCCCCCATCAAAAACGTCTTTGTGAAAAAGGAGGAAAGTACATACAAAGGGTATATTTCTTAAGGTAGGTCCGTCTCCTAGTTATTCAGTTTTTTTTGCAATGAGCATCAGTAAACAGGCTTGTCCATGCGACGGAACCAGAAATAAGAAATACATAACCAACATGTAGAATGTCTCCAATACCGAGCAGTCTATAAACTACCCCATACTTCCAACTGCGGAGCAATAAGAATTGGGTGGCCCTTCTTAGATGTAACCTAAAAAGGGCGCACAAGCCTTATTTTTGGGAATTGGGCATCACTACTTTACGGCACTGAGTTTCTACATGTATTACTTACTCTTCTGTAAGCATATAGTAATGGCGTTCAATTTAAGAAAATTATTTGCACATGTAAAATTACTAACGATGGGACAAGGGACAACTGTCAAGTCCACTGTCCCATCTCGTGGGCCAAATCGCAATATTTTGTTAGAAGACTTTTCCTTAAACGCGAAAGAGTTTTCGGATTGTTTTAGGATTTTTTTGCACTAAATCAAAAGAAAAAAATTCACACTGTGTTGTTTATAGGTTCTTATCTCGTGGTTTTACTGTCCTGGCCCGCTTGAGATTAGACGGGTTCTAATTCTGGTCCTTGAAACAAAATGAGTTTGACACCCATGCGCCAAACCAATGTTAATTATCGAAGCTGCAGTTGTCCTTCAGCTTCCCGAGGCTGCGATTTATGCGTTGCCACTCTTTTCAAAATATCACAACAAAAACAACAGTAAATCATAAGAAAAAAACTTGAACAAGCAAAAAAGCCATGCAAATCAAAAAAGCAAGCTGAAAACCACAGCAAATCAACAGCGTGTGTAAATGGACAACAATTTGGACATTACAGCGGAAAAATTATGGATGGAATTAGCCTGTCAGCCAAAAATATAGGGTCACTCAAAAATGCAGCAATTACTTTCAGTTGTTTGAAGGTTCAAACAACTGACCTAAAAATGCATGCAAGCTCGATTGAATACAAGCTTCGTAAAACGTCGAGGGCGTTCTGCGCTCACAAGTAGAGCAACTTTGGCACGAAAACAGTTTGTAACCGTTGTAACGATTTGTGGAAGTCCAAATTTAATCACGAACTTCTTTCTGGCTTTTTCGTTCGGCTACAGCGAGTAATAGATTTAATTAAAAAATCGTTTTAAACTCCTACGTTTATTGAAAGCTGGTTGAAGCCCCTGAATATTACAAGCAACATTCCAGAAGTCAAAAAAAGCAATCAAAATGAAGACTGTTTTCTCAAGTTTAAAAATACGGTACATGCAACAGTGTTATCCGTTGCAAAATGTAACGGTGCTACATTCTTGCTGCCTAGGTTTCGAGTGAGCACAGGTGCATGCAACATGCATTTCAAGATTGACAGAACTTTTTAACGAGTTTGCGCAGCAGAAACCTCGTAGCTTCCTCGCGAGATGCAGCAACAGGGCTTCGCATACGCGGGGGAGTGGTTATATCGGCAGGGGAGGATTGCTCCCCCACAGCAATCCTCGGACTTGAGACTGAACCGGATCCAGGTTTTCCGGCGTCTTCGACTGCGTCAGAAGTTTCGCTGCCGATTCTACATTCGATCAAACGTACATTCTCACAATCTTGCGTGTTGGCAAAGACCGACCGGTGTGATTCAACGTTTACAAAGAACATCATTCAAAATGAGAGACGTCGGCGTGGTCTGAACTTGACCCTATTTTTGTAATTTCAGATATCAGTTTTTCTGATGCAATCACTGTCACAAAATTGTACAGATATCGAAATTTTTGCATACAATTTTATTTTTCCAGAGAGGACACTTAGATGAGCACGATAACTGACCGTCGACACACTCCTCAGGATATGTTTTCGCAGGAAGATTTTTGTCAAATGAAACCTTAAATGGCGATAAAGTGACGTTCACAACACTTGAGTCACAAGCAGCCGTAACTTGTAACTGCGATCACTAGCAACACTACAAGGCAAAGTAAACATCACATTGCACATCAATTATCATTTACAAACACTCCGTCACTGCAACCACTTTCAAAAAATCTCCATAACAAAAAAGTAAGGGCCCTAAAAGACTTCAGCACGAAACGTCACAATCAAAGAGAACAGCACGACAAACGCAACACGCGCATAAATGCACAGCACCTGCTACTTACACTTCAGTGCTTTTACAGTTGACGAGCAAGATGGGGCGACGCTGGTTCACTTCCTCCTTGGATAGTTCTTCCAAGGAAAGAAACTTCGATCCAGGTCGGAGCTGTGCATTAACAAGAAAAAATCGAGAAAGCATCTTATTTACGAATTTGATTACAAACTTTCAGAAGCAAAGGATGACAACGCCGTTGCTCTATTAGAAATGTAAGGTTCGAAACCACAAACAAAAACCCCATATTTTGTGGTCACTGATCATCGTCATTATTTTTTTATTACCGACATGATCAACTAGGACAAAGGAAAGCCGATTGATAGCACCAGAAAGAAATACGAATCTGTCAGTGTCGTACAGAAATCATTATTAAAATACATAGGGAATCAACATCTATACGACCCAAATTTAGGGAGATGCTTTGCAAGCTTAGAGTTCTCACTGGTGGGTGACTACACAGCAATCATGCTATAAGGAAACTCTGCTGATTATTTTAATTGCAATGAAAATCAACCACATTTTAGAAAATGCTGATTATACCTAGACATCCAAACGGACATTTAGATCAAATATAAGTGTTTGCCTAGAAGAATATCTACACCTAATGTGCATACCCAACGTTTGTCTTCAATGAATTATGATAAGGTATTCATGCACAAGATGTGCAAGGTGGAAATGAAACGTATTACACTCGAGAATGTTTGAATTACCAAAGATAACTTTGCTTGTTTTATTGCATTTCCATAAAATTGCGAGACCCACAGCAAACACCACCGCATGTCTTATCTGGCACACTGTAGACAGGAAGATAAGGTTTTATAAAATGCATGCGGAAGAATTAATTGCGTCACAAGTAGCTCATGAGAGTAAATACGAGGATAAGCAGATTGACTTGGCGAACAAGAGCTACTTTACAAAACCACCCAAAAACGAGAATTTGGCAATTCTCGGCTACAACCTTCTTGAGCAAGCATTGAATGCGTTTAACTTTTGTACCTTGCAGTTCAATGTTTTTTGAAAGAAAACCATACAAACTATATACACATCGCGATTTCCATGCTATGATACTTTTTCAACAATATCTCGTTTATAACAATATCTCAACCACACAACCAGCAATTTACAAGGGTGATTGTTGGTTTTACGTACTGCGTTTCTACGGCTTTGCTTTCAGTTGACAAGCAGTAATCATCACGATTTGCGCATAGAGATAGTGCAAAATGAAAAACAAAAAATCCCTAAAAATAAACTTATGATTCACAGGAGACTTCTAGGATAAAGTCAGAGCTAACAAAAAAAAAATAAACTTCTTCAAAAGACAAAAATAACTATGTTTTCTAAAAAAAAGCATCGAGACGAAACAAAACAGGTCATGCGCGAGAACAAATGCAACAAAAACTGATACAAATAAATCAACTGAACAAAACTTCCTAACAATCGCGAATTTTTCACGCCAACACATTGAAAATCACTCAAAAGTATTAACGTACCTGGCCCACATCGTAGAAACCGTCCGAGATTATATTGTGTGCAGCAAGTTTCCCGGTCAAGCTGTACTTGGCAGAAAGATTGCTGTCAAGTAATCTTTCAAGAGCAGCGACACTGTGGCTGTTGCGTCTCTGGTCGGAATCGTTTATCTCCTGCAAGATCTCTAATCCTCTGGAAATCAAACAAATATACAAGTAGGGATCATCTGACTGGGCCTCGAACCATCAAAGGTCTCAAGGTAGCACGCAGCAATTAGGTGTTTCTTCTTTGCACATTTGAAGCCAATATTAGTTTCACGCTGCCACTCTAATAAAACAAATGGAAGTACACCTGCTCTATTTCCGGTAGAGCCGTATCAAAATTCTATACTTGTTGCTGGAAGCACAAGGGATGAAAAGTTTTTATTCTTTACATTTTCTACAGAGAATCTGCATGTTAGGAAATAAATATCGAAGTAGAACAAACCACTTGTCTACTAAAAAAATTTGAAAGTATTGTTTGTTTACTTTTACTCTGTTTCCCTTTGATTCCAATGTTTTTTCACAACAGAAACTCATACAACAACAACAAGCACAAACCTTTGCCAGAAAAAATAAGTTAAAATCATTCATTGCGCCTCTCTAGTATCTGCACACACAAATTTTACGCATATTCTATTCTACACGCATATTCTCAGAATGACCACCACACAATCAAAACGCACGTAAACCGTTATCAGCACTAACTGTCTTGAAAACTCATGGCAAGATGCACAATCGCCGTACTGCAAAAAGTAGCCTGTTAAGAACCTTCATCTTAAGTGATGGCATAATATTGAAAACAAACATCTGTTTCACAAACCCTAGTTTAGTGATAGCGTCCGCAGTGAGAGAATCACCGCAACATGCAAGGATTGCCCATGAGGCGTTTTTCCTCACTTCACTATCGTTTGACTTGAGGAGGTTGATCAGAGGTTCCAAACAACCATGCTGTCGTACCTGCAGAAGGTTGAATTAATTACAAACACTGAAGCATCGACCACACTATCACTGTACAAGTTGATTTGGCGATGTTTAAGAAAATTTCACATTTACTAAAAACACAACCAAATCAAAGTGAATGAAACAGTACGCTATTCATGACATCCAACGCCAAGCAGTTCCGCTTATTCCTATATTTCCAACAGCATCAACTGACCTCTGCTCGACCGTCCGCGCAGGCAACGTAGACGGCGAGCGCTTGCGCAGCTTTGCTTTGGACTCGAGGGCTGGCAGATTTGAGAGGACCAGCAAGGGCCGCTATTACTCCGCGTTTGAAGATATCGTTCCTGCAATAACACGATTTAATTTAGGAATAGTCGAGTGAACTGACCATATAGATGTAAGAGCAGTCATTTCTTGGAGGGCGCGAAGGATATTTTGCCCGAATTTTCCCCAAATTTGTAAAAACTTTTATGCGACAAACCGTCCCACTACAAATTTTATGCAGTTGTTGGTACATTATAGTTTCCTCTACACATGTTGCCATACAGATTTCACTCCTCAGATGGGACTAATAGTTTGCATTAATTCAATCGTGACAAAAATACATGATGAAATATACGTGAACCAGAGTTGTAAGACGGGTCGGGCCGGGTTCGGGCTTAAGTGTATCAAAATGTTTCGAGCCTGTATACAATTTTTTTCAATACGACTGACACTTTTGTCACCAGTTACTGTTGAAGCCATTGAGATGATTACATCTTCAATAAAGATGATCAATTGTGAATTACTTGGTCGCGTTTACTTTCCTACGGCGCTAAAACCCCGCAGTTGCGCATATCTTGACTTATTCGGTAATTTTGGCTTTCGGGTCTAAATCGTACTTCAAAAATAAATGTCGGGCTCGAGCCGAGTTCGGGTTTCAAACTGAAGCCTGTTTACAGCTTTGACGTGAACAATGCACAAACTTATAAAGCTAAACATACTTACGATCCAGTTAAGTTCTAAACATGCTATACATTTGCAACAAACTGTATGGCAAAATGTGTTCATCCAGACACTGCAGTTAAAATAAAAAATGAAAACATTTCTGTATTTGCCTGGCATGGGCTCTACTTATATGAAGTAGGTGCCCCACAGCATACTCTATTTCTCACAGTATGCAATGAATAAAGCGCATAAATGAAATGCCCTAATTAAATCATTTTGCGCAAACTTTCAACAGAGCCAGTTACTCATCAACTCTCACAAACTAAAACATGAAGTAACTAGAAACTGTTTGCTTATTTTACAAATACTTAATACGTCTTCTGTGACGTGATAAACTTTTGTTTATGGATGCGATAACAAAAAGTATAATTTCATTGATATTGTTAAAAAAATGTCAAAACTTATGTGCCCAAATTTTCGACGAATCAAAACCTTTTGGGGTGCGCTTGCACCTTCACCCCCAGTTCCTACACCACTGACTGACCGAATGATTATTCTTTCTTAGCCGCTACTATTTGCATGCACGGTGAAAAGATGAAAACGTGGGCAATTTATTCAAGAACAATAAATAAAACCTCCGTGTGAAACTCAAGAGCTCAGGTAACGTGCTTTTACTGCTGCGTAAGTTTCGCTCTCTTGCTGAATGTGAGAACCGCTAGCATCTCAGGTTTTTCCAATGTATGACTCGGGTTTTCAAACCCGCACCTGGTGTGAATCCCACATACTTGCTTAGAAAATACTGTAGATCAGCATTTTTGACGATGTTCCTTTGCGCTCCCTTAACGATAACATTTACAGATTCGACCTATCCATGACGGCAATGAGAGAGAAAACAAGTTCAGGATGATGATATGGAACCAAGAAGCTCTCAAACTTTTCTTTCAAGGTTCCAAGTCGCTCAACCTGCAGCGCGAGTTAAAAAGCTCCACTGTTTAAAAGTTAGTAAAGTTCGATTTATGAACAAATAGCCTGAGATTACCAACCGCGCTGGCCTCTAAAACCATCTGCATATGGTTCCAGCAGTGTGCCCATAATCTTTATTGAATTGGCGAAAATAAAAAAATAAATGCATAACTTGTGGTTACTTGTACTAGTAGCCAGATAGCTTCCCCTTCTCGGGAGGTTCATACATTGCAGTATTGCATAGTTTACAAATAACGGTCATCGTTTTTCGAAGTCCTGCATATCCATTAAATGAATCTGCGCTTTCTGCGGGGCCAAGATACTGACTAAAAGTAATGTAAACACACGAAGGAACGAGGAGTAACGCTATGACCTCAAAACACCCAACAGCTCGCCAAGATTTTGTTGAAAACGGAAAAAAACGATCAAAGTATTTCATACTTCATTGAATAGTTTGCTTTGAATTAATTGGCTGCTATTTTCTGGTTGGTATAGAACGTTATAGAACGTTTTTACTTTATACACATCATAAAGTAACAGGAAGGTGGAGCTTTGGAGGGGATGTTGGTTTTTGTAACCATCACTAAAAAGTGTACGAAGATGGCCATAACTACAAAGTTTTATAATAAAAAACAACCAACGAAATGGATATTTTACCAACGCACACATTGTCATACCTTACGAAGACGTCTTGTGACATGTTGATTAAGCAAGCACCAGTATTGACAACGACTGCATCTTTGCTGTAACGCAGTAACGGTAAGAGTTGCTCAACTCCTCCGTTGCTGACAACCTCACTGGAAAACAAGAAGCACAGTTGAACTTATTGTAGCAACAAGTTCAATTTTATCTTTTCGCCAAAATTTTTCTGGCAACAATTTGAGCTTGAAATACACATCGATTACAGCAACAATTTCCACATAAACCATGAATGTTGCGAATTCAATCTTGTTCAGCCGCACCTTCGTCCAGTTGTCATTTTAAATACCTTCGTGCCATTTGATTTGCTGCACAAGGTCACTAGGGAAAAAGTTAAAAGTTATTGGACAGGGGTTTACAATGATTGCAAAAAGTGTGATGTTAAAACATTCCGAAGGTTGTGATGGAGAACATGATTAACACAGCTTAAGAAGACAACCATCGCAAGTAATATGGATTTCCACAGACAGCAGGAAACCGCATAACAGCGGAAAATTCTAGGATTGAACAATCCAAATAAAAGTCTGCAATCTACAACAAACTGATAAAATGGGACTCCCGCACTACACTGCTTTGTGCTAAAGTAATGCACGAACCTTTCCACTTACGCAAAGAAAAGAAATAATTGTCACAAATATTCCTAAGACGGGATATGTTGTGGGAGTCTGTTGTAAGAAACAGTTGATCAAGCACAAGGCGCGGAACGAGATAACAGGAATTGGTGAACTTTCCTTCATCATGAGCAATTAGTAATGCTGGTTTAATTGGGGGAAAATGCACCAAGCAAACTCAGACCTTGCGACGCCCGTAGCTACCTGCAGTTGTTTGTATTGTTCAGTGTCAGGTTGGCAAGAGCAAGGGTCGCAGCTTCTCTTATGCTTGGACTGTCTCCGGACAGAAGCTCGAGCAGAGGAGGAATTCCTTCTGCAAACAAGATCAAATGTTTACTCGAACACCGTCAATGCAGGCACATGCCAAATTTGTTCCACGACTCCAGCTGCAAATTTAATGCAGCAAAAGTGATGACGGAAAGGCAAACAAATATATGTCGAAAACCAAATTTAAAAAAATTTTTTTCACTAAAACAGTTTTTGAAAGATTGCCTCTCGTTGGAAAGTAATCATCAAAACATGTATTCCGAGCAGTGTTGCCCACTCAAAAGGAAAAAGCTGCATTGGCAACACCTCGAAAAAGACAGTACCTAAAAATTGAGGAACGCATGCGCTTTTTTGCGAAAAATTAGATTAGATCCAGGATGTAGTTCTTCACTATGATCTTCGATCTCAATTTTTTTCTCGTAAATATACACTTGCGCCTCAATTTTTATGTGCACTCTTCTTCCGGAAAACGGCAGGCCTGTGCATATCACAAGCATTAGCATAAAACATCACATCAGAGCGACCCAGCTATGCCTAAAATCGGGACGATATTACCTAAGGGCGATGTTTCTGAGTGCAACTTTACCTGATTTTCCAAAAGTGTCTTTTGCAGCCAGATTGCTCGATAATGACGCGATAGCTTCACAAGTCGCGACGACAACGTGTTCGTCGTTGCTCCCCAGCATTGTGATCAAGGTCTTCTCAATCTCCTGCTCGTGCAGGATCTTACTGTTTTCATCTGAAGGAAAAATGCGCAGCAAATCTGTGTTTATCACCAAACCCAAACATTAGGAGCGAGGTGGAGCAGACGCAACTCAACAACTTACACTGCGTCGCCACAAGGAACACATTCAAACAAACTATACCGTGGCACAAACACAGATATTGCGGAGAACTTTAAGAATTCGTGCCCCCAACATTCGCGTGCTACTGGTCCGCAGCCTCGAGCGTGAACTTTGTCGTCGAAAACTTTTTCTAAACTTTCACAGGATGTGCTGCAGTACTTTCCCACGATCATGGAATCACTGATCCCTTCTTTGCGAACTGCGCGATGTTTCTTCTTTTGTCCAAAAAATACAGGAGATTGTTTACAGCAAGATTGTTTACATGCGCTTACAGGCGCATCTAAATCTTAAATAGTCACTTAAGGTAACATTTATCCCATACTGATTCGTTTAGCTGGCACTCGATGTTTACGTATTTATTTGTGCCTCGTGGAGTAACGGCCCCGGTTCGCAACAGCAATTCCCGCTATCTCATTTGCTTTCAAGAGTTCAAGTGCAATTTGCCACTACGGGACTTTACAAACCGTTTCTCGCTGCCCGCCCGAGCGCCTTTGCAGTCGTAGCTTGAACAAGCACGGATGCGTTCGGTTCGGTCACTGTGGTGACAAGCTTCTCTAGACCTCCAGAGTTGCGAATCTCGTCCAGGGCAGATGTGTCCTCCATGCAGTTTGATAGAACACTGAGACAGTGCACATGGAGATCTTCCCATTCCTGTTGAAAAAAGAAGACTCGTCAACGAAAGTCCGAAACTAGTACATGAGTTTCACATTAAGTGCTGCAAACTGACGGACTGGACAATCTCACTCTGACTAACAAACGTGTTTACCGTACAACGAATGCTTCGTGCGTTTCATATTTTCTGTGTCCTTTGCTATATTGATGTTTGGCACGAACGCAGGAAAATGCAAGAACTGAGCGACCCTGTTAGTATGGCGCGAGTGCATTTAATCCAGCATTTGCAAAAACTCAGCAAAGATCAGTGAAACATATTGAAATGAAATGCAACCGATGAATTTTAAAATGTACCGTATTTTCCGGCCATAGTTTCCGAACTAGAATAAAAAGCATCCACATACCTGTACGTAAATAGACGACACAAACCGGGGAATACATTTCAGGCAGATATGCGCTCTGCATTTGACTACAGGCTTAGATGCAAGTAGAGTGAGTTTTTTACTTTCATTCTTATCACCAGTTGCTTCCATTTTGTCAGCACTCGCAAACACAAACGTCAAAATAATCGGAACCATTGTATAATTACTTTGTTGATTAGAAATTCAACCAACTGCTCCAAGCCTTCGCTTTCTCTCAAAACGCTCCGAGATTCCACTGAAGAAAAATATTCGAACAAACCATAACATTAGTTGAAAGCCGATCATTGCTCTCTTCACCAATAAAATCAGGGAGTTGCAGATCATACGAAACGCAGAGGGAATAAAAAAAACAAGTTACACCTGAAACGCCGAAACGGTTCAATGTTTTTATGAATTAGACATTAAAACTATTTCACTTCATAGATAACTTGCGCAGGGCCAACAACTACAAGTAAAATCTTCCTCACCATCCTGCGTGAGAGAAGTGAGCGTATTCAAAGCCAGCTCCTGTATGACGGCATACTCTGATTTCAAAAGCCCCAGCAAAGGTGGAATTCCGCCAAGCTCGCGAACGGACGTTCTATTCTGGAAGTCCTACAAATAAGGAATTAATGCAAACGTTGTGCTTTGAAAATCTGAAACTGAACTGCCTAACTTTGTAACTACCTCACACTTGTTTCAAGCTTCAACGGTGAAGTAGCAGCTATCTAAGGGTAAATGTTAGATTTTGTGGTTTAATAAGCCATCGGCAGCAGCCGATGGATTAAACCACAAAATACTGAGATGCAGGCCAGCAGCCAGGGGGAGAACCGGGCAATTGCCTCATCCCAAATTTTCAAAAACCTGTTTGGTTGTTGGGTACAACGACAAGTTGCAACCATTTGACCCCCCACCGAAAATATCAGCTGGTTGCGACCCTGATGAGATGCATCTACTGTTTCAACTGCATTGCATTTAAAACTTACGCTAAAAAAGTTACGTTCGAGCGAAACATGCAGAGACAACGGATGCCTTGCGGGCGATGTTGCGCAAACCCTCCGTCCCAGACGAGGCACTCACTTGAACGAGATTACATATCGCTTGTACGGAATTTTTTTGTACATCGGGGTCGGGTGACGCGAGAAGGTTGATGAGCGGCTCCAGGCCCTCAGCTTTGCCAATGCTCAGTTTTGATGAGAAATCAGTGGACATGTGAGATAGAAAGAGGCTGGAAAACTCATTGCAGACGTCATCCTCTGCAGAAATAATTCACTTAATCAACGATGGTTGAACCGACCGTTCAAATCCAGCTTATGCCGCCGTCCGCGGGCAAACACACTAATCTGTATAAAACTCGGTTCCCGAAAAAGTCAGCATATTGATCTAAAATGTCCCAAAGGCGTATTGATTTTGCACAAAAACAGTTTTTGCCACAAGCATGTTTAAACACATCAGCGCGTAACCCTGCTGGTTTGATTATCACCAAAAAAGTGTATTCGTGGTCTTACGTAGAATAGAAGCACATTACGGCTACAAGGTCATATCGTTAGCACGAAGTCTACATTATCAACGTCACTTGTTCGTCTTTTTTAACAACGTCAGGAAAATAAAGTGAAGTCTATTTTTACTCGATGATTACGTTTAGTTGGATCTGCTGTTCATTTCCGAAGTCGGGTCCCAACACCGGGAAAGATGCGTTTCTGAACAACAGACATTTTCCCCGACCTGGACTTTAATGAAAAATTGCATCGGTAACACTGCTGGCGAACGGCAAAACCAGTAAAGTTTGGGTAATAAAAGACACCAAACTGACAGGAAACTGCAATAACCGAAAACACGTCGCATAAACTGAATGAAGGGCGTGGGAACTCCCCAACAAATGACCCACACCAACCACATCATTTCTGCGAAACGTTATCCGCGGGAAAAAATCAAGTACCATGTCGTTTTACGACGTAATTGAAAAAACACTATGTCGCTAAGGGCATCATACGTTATCTCTGTTAAACAAATGCATCAATGGATAGCGCTATGCAAGTAGCAACTAACAAAATTTTTGGTGACGGTAATTGTTGGTTGGGTGTTCGATCCACAGCCACTGAGTGAATTGCCGTAGCGCTACTTGGGCAAGAGCGTTCACCCCAACCGTCCCGCAAGAAGCACAATTCAGGCTTCGGCCTGCCACCAACTGCCGTCACTAAAATTTAAAAATCTAACAAAGAAATACATATATGATACGTCAACAAAAAAGGACTAAGAGCCATAACTGACTTGAAACTTTTAAAAGCTGCTGTGCGAAATAATTCGAGGTACTGTATTACAAGGACACGTCAACCTTTTCGCACAAAAGTTTAATCCTTACCATCTCCCAGAAGCTGAATAGCCGCCATGATGCTGTCGGTTTTTCGAAGGTACCTTCTGACATCAGCTGAAGAATAAAACTTTTTTTATTAAACCACTTTATTAACAAAAAGCTTTGCCGGAGTTATAACGTAGAAATTGACAGTGAAATCTAGAAAACGGTGGAATGCACCCTCTTGTTGCATTAATAGAGTTGAAAGAATTGAATTTTACGGATTCAAGCTTTCGCTGAGATGTATCAAAAATCAAAATCAACCACAATTTATTTCTCTGTTTAACAACTTTTAACGGCAAAAGAAACGACTACTATTGTCATTTAAGATGAGGAAGACGGCACAAAGCCACAAACAAACCGAAGGAATCAACTTAAAGGAGATTGCAGATGCGATACTGTCAGATTTATTAAATAAGCTCAGTATTTTCGATCAATGACGTCACAACAATCATTAGGTAATATTTTATTGGAATTATTGGAATCCTAACAAAAAATACGACAAGCGAAATATATTATAAATGTTTAATTTAAGTGTATTTTTACATGTGAAACATATATGTGACATATAAAAAAAATAACTTTGCACTGAAGAAAAGCTAAGATAAAAACTATGCCACTAGGATATGGGAGAGAGTGGTTTATTGTGATCTTCATGTTTTGAAGCTTTCTGTGACACTGCCAGTGAGAAGTAACACCCCTAATTGTAGTAAGAACTTATGCTTTGCCTACATTTCCGCTCGTGCACAAAATTACCATAGAAAACATGAGGTATTATAGTTCTGATATTTACGTAGCAGCATAACTTGCTTTTCTGCAAAGTCTACATATACTTTGGAAAAAAGTTACAGACCAACAGTTCTTAACTAAGGACAAAGTTGTCCCCGGGATATATATATATAATGTATCAATGGGGTAAATCTACTAAATCATAAATTACACATTTGCAGCAAGCATGCATTTGTTTTAATTGTATTAATGAAGGAAAAAACAAAATATAGTCACAGCAACTAGTTTGTGTTCATACTTTTAAAATTCCTATCAAAACATTGTTTTCATGATTGAATATATGCAGTATATACATGTACAGATGCGAAAAAATTGGTCGGGGTAAACTTTTTCAATATTCAAAGGATCAATGACAAATAAATGTCTAACAGTCCTGGAGTAAAAAAATACAATAAAAAGTACTTCTAGAGAGTATTGGTTTTTTTTACAGACTTTCTACTTCAGTAATATTATCTGCACTCAGCTATTTTAAACCATCACACTCACACATATCACAAATTTCCAAAATGTTTATGCCACAGAAAAAAAACATGCCAAAAATGTTATAATCTGAAACAAAGTTAAAGTGACTTGTACAAAGCACTACAAGTCAAGAATAAATTTGTGTTCAAAACTCATCATAATCCTCTGAACAAAAAAGTGTTTTAATGAAATTTTAAAAACATCAAAAACTACATATTTTATAAAATTAAGATTTTTGAGCCACCTGCAAAGAACACATGAACAAGGGATCTTTATTGTTGTGCCAAAAACTGATGGCTAGTGGTCAAACAAAATATACATACAAGCTTCATAACAAACATTGGCAACCTTGACAAAACTAGATATACATTGCATAATCATCAACTTGATACCTTGCAAAATAAATTAATAGTGTCAAAAACAGAATACACTTAAGAATAGTAGCTTTATTATACTTACAATGGCCAGCCATTACACCAAATGCCATACAAGCATATCGCTTAACAGTCTTTTCTTCGTGGTTTATTAACCGGATTAAAGACTCCATTGCACCAAGATCCAACAACTGCAGTTTATTTTCATCACCTGAAAACAAATAACATTATGGAAAATTTGAAACCTGCCATAAATGTCTACATGTGGCAAATAAATGATTTACAGTAACTAGTACTAGACATGTTGAATTTTCTTGGCATTTTTGAGCATCAATAAGATGAACTCTTTAATACATGCAGTACAAATTCTACAGCTCACACAATATGAATCAGCTACAATTTTTAATGGAGTATAGAGCAAGGAAACAAGGTAGGAAGTGAATCAACAAAAAATTGCTTGCAAAAGCTTTAAGTTATGATGCATTACAAATTTAAAACCTATAAAAATCACCTTTATTGCCCTCTCTACCTTTTTCTGTATGTTTGTACATGCATAGAAATGCCCCATAAAATCGCAAAGCATTGCAAAATACCAAGTCAACACATAATTGCATCTACATTTGCGGTTGTTTTACTGAAGTTTTACTATGCTAGCAAAAAATGTAATGTCCATTTGGAAGTTTATACATGTACAATTAAATTCATATGAAAATAAAAGCTTAGCACAACTAAGTACATCAAAACAAACAGGAGAAACTACTATCAGCATTGTTAACTTTTAGATTAACATAAAATGAATAACAATATTTTAATGGGCCACACCAAGACAGTCAAATGATAGCAATATGATGGGTTAAAATATTTTGTGGGAAAACTCACATTTGTCAGCAAAACGGTAAACTGCCTCACAGGCTTTAGTTAACACTTCTTCTTCTTCAGATTTTAACATCAGAACAACTGTGGCTGTTTTCTTGCTCTCAATGTGAATTGGATCAAACTAGAAGTACAACACAACAAGTTAATATACAAAGTATCTTTTATTATGCAACAAAATTTATAATATATTTGAAAACCTACCACATCTTTCGCAGGTGGTTCAACTTCTTTCTTTACTTTTTTCCCCATAATTCAATCCTGAAAAACAAACAACCTTCATATTAATATAAACTTGACAAGATTCCTGCAGCATGTTATGCATGGCTGCTGCTTCATCTGAAAATTTATCAAAGAAATTGCTCATTATCTGAGCAATACTGAAGCAGTACCTCAGTGCACAATAAAAACATCTTTTGTTAGCTTCTTTACTTTGAATCAAGGTTACATTTTGGACAGTCAGCTTGTGCCCAAGCTACTCAACAGTTAGTGAAGCAAGTTTTTTAGCTTATGCCCTTTTTTCATGCACAAACATGATTATGGTCACCTTTAAGCTTTATTATCACCTTTAACATCAGGAAAAAAGAAACCAACCTTCTCTAAAATGAGATTCCTTCAGCAAAACAGCAGTATTTTTGCTCCAGGTGCACAACCAAAAATTCACAATAAAAACTCTCTCATAGTAAGTCTGACCTAGATCTTTTCAAGTTGCTAAATTTTTCCACATGATGCTTAATCAGCACGCATTTACAACCATACTGGCAAAATAATGCTGCTATTTAAAATATCCCGAGAGTAAAATGCAAATAACAGTACCATTTGTTTATCTATTGCCTAATATGAGGTTTAGGATATGTCTACCATAAACCTCAGTAACTACATTACCACATGCATCCAACAAATGAGGGAACTGTACCAGAATTCCATGCAACTCCCATTGCAAAACTGTAAAACAGACATGGTAGAAATATGAAGCAACCACCATAAACGTTGCTACTGATTAATCTCAGGGATTAATTAATTACGATAATTTGTTTTCAGGCCAAAACTTGCCAAAAGAAGGTCTGAACAGCTGTCTAACTCAGTCTGTTGGAAAGTTATGGCTGGACAAAGTCTAAATCACAAAAGTAGCTTGCAGTCCTTAATGGATTAAGGAGTAACCTTTCACATTTAATCTCATTCCTATCTTAGTAATCCTTGAGAGCAATCGTCACGAAACTATACATTTCTACAAAATCATTCATCTGCGAAGTCTATTTTATAAATACAAAATTTAAGCATTTGAAAAGATTTTAACACTTTCGGTACCGGCCCACATATATATACGTGAGGAGAAAACATGCACAGGGTACTGGGCAACGTATGTATACGTTCTTAATGAAAATCCTGGTTTTATGGCCCTGGGAGCCAAAACAATGAGCCTTTTTTGTGGCTCAAGTGTTTTTTGGAAACTGGGCTATCATCTGAGTCTTTAGAGCCTTGTGGTCAGCTTTCTAACTTACTGTATCTGGAGCTGAAATTATGGCTCACAAACCAAAAATTGGGTATAAATTCAAATCCCACAAAAGGTAACCTTGGTCATTTTGGCTAAAAGCCACAACTTGCCAGTCAATTGAGCTAGAAAGATGATCAAACCCTCTAAATACTCAAAAAAGTCTTGTAGTTTAGAATTTAAAAATTCTTAGTTTTCGGCTGGGGGTTTTTGTTTGATGACGTCATGATGGGAATAGGTTTTGAATTTTTTTTATGATGTCATCGGTTGATCCAGTGAGCCGATTTTGTGGCTCAAAACTTTATTGTATTCTAGGCTATAATACGAGTCTTTAGAGCCCTTGATCGACTTTCTAGCATTTCTTCCAAATGCGACTTTCTAGCATTTCTTCCAAAGCACTTTGAAATCCATGTTAGGCATCATGAATCACAATAAATACAGCATAATTGGAAAGATCTGGGACAAGTGCTAAACTGACTCTTGTGCTTATGCGCTTCCCAGACAACGCCAGTGGGAACTTTTGAACTTTGGTAACATTCCAAAGGAAAACACGTTTCAGATTTCATTGCCGAAACGTCCATCGCCGAAACGGCGGCGCCGAACTGTCCCATTCCAGAAACATACTCCCATCATGCAAACAATAATAAAAAAATGACATCCATATCTAAAATTTCTTTTCATTGACAACTACAAGACTTTCCACATCTTGAGAGTGCTTGAGCAGCTCTCTAGCTCAATTGCCTGGCGAGTTATGGCCTGGGGTGGAATACGCCCCAGAGAATTTTTACCAATTTTTGGTTTTTGAGTCATAATTTTGGCTCCAGATATGCTAGGAACCCAATCAAGGGCTCTAAAAATTGGATGATAGTCTAGATTCAAAATCAAATTGAGCCAAAAAAATAGCCCGTTGGGTTGCCACCCAGGGCCAGGTAAACTCGGCCACAAAGGCAAAAATATGTCCTTATCATGACGTCGCCCAAAAAAAACCCCACACTCAAAACAAAAAAAAATTTTTTCAGTTTGAATTAGAAGACTTGCTGAGTCCATAGAGAGTTTGAACAACTCCCTAGCTCAATCAGCTGGCAAGTGATAGTGTTGCAAAGCTCTACCAAAACAGTGGCTCTTGCGGCCTTTAAAGGCAAACCACACGGTACCTGTGGATATCACCGCAGGGAATCCACCCAGTACCAAAGTG
>JGI24159J19872_10000219_pt1 | contig 43406 bp, 28 predicted proteins | sample Ectturendosymbi4_FD_19872 | JGI IMG/M metagenome (IMG submission 19872) | reverse complement strand
CTAACGGTTGGCGCCCAGGGCCAGGCAAAGTGGGCCAAGGTGGCCTAAAAGTCCTCCACTTATGACGTCACTCACGGACAATCCCAACCCCCCACGCAAAAAATTTGTTTTCGAGTCTAATCTACCAGTCTGGCCGCGTTTTTTGATACTTTTACCAGGTCTGTAGAGCATACAGGAGCGGAGAAATTCCCGCGCAAAGCCACGTGCGAATAAGCTGTTTTTTTCGAACCGCTTGAATTAACCCGGCTCTCAAAGTGAAGTGACCACTATGGCCATCTTTCGCCCAACTTGTGCTTTAAGCATTGTCATTCGAAATGCAGTATTTGTTTCCTACTTGCAGCGCAAGCATGACTTGGCATCCAACAAATGGCTTCGATCAATGTTCGTATTTAATTACTTCCAGGACATTGAGCTTATATCAACAGTTGATATAAATGCATCTTCTTTTCAATGAAAAAAGAAAAAATGTTTGAAATTGACACAAACGCGGTTGCATTTACGTGAGATGCAAGACCAACACTTTTTCTTGTCGAAGAATTCAAATCTATGAAATTTGCCGATTCAGTAGCACATGCAACGATATTCCGTTTTGTAACAATCGCATAAATCTAAAATGCAAGACGTGTTTCGCAAACAACTGCTCGGTCGTCCTGAAAGTGATTACAGAAAGTGCAGGCTCATCCGAATTCACTCATGCAGATAGTGAATTATTGCATGAAACGGTTAAAGTCTGTCAGACCATGAGACAAAGGTCGCTGGCGCGTCGGAGTAAGTCATTAACCGATTGCGTCACATTCTCGTTTCATGTGAAGTGCCAAGTACCAACCGCGCTGGAAATGTTCGTGACTGTGCACTTCGTTGCCACAGTTGTTCTGAAACAGAGTGGCAATTTTTGCTTCGTCACTATAGTCTAGGATGGAAGGTGTTTCCGACCTTTTTCTGACCATGCACCCCTTCATCATTTCGAAAGATGAGCATTTATCCCCTACGATTTCTGATGCCAAATGACCGAGTAAAATAACAAAAATCCACAGGTTTTTTAATAGAACTTTACGATTTATAGAAATATGAAAGTAAACTCCGTTTTTATGTCTCAAAGTTAATTTGTTGCTGCTGGTATATGTATAAATATTTGGAAATAAACAAAGTATAACTATGTTTTCCCCCTTTTTCCCTTCTGTTGCCAACCGTAGATGTATCCCTGCAGAGAGGCAAATGTACCTCTAGGCCTAGGGGCATGCGTTGCAACAGAAACCGACGTGGGTTGTAATGTCTTACAGGGGTTAAGGTGTTGCTTCAACTGACTAGGTTTCACAAAATTACGCTTTTTAATGTTGAGCTTGAGAAAAATCAAAATTTTGATATCAAATTTNAATAAGGAAATTGTCATCATTTCTTATTTTCTTGACAAGCGTATGAAAGCCTCTAGCTGACATCGAGAAATCCACCGNGGGGTGAATTACTCTTTAAAACACATGTCAGATGGATTCTTACCATCTTTTGTAAGTTTTGTTAACACCAGTGATTTTAGAAAAAGGGCAGCCACTATCAGCGAAAGAATAAAAATTTCATGAACATATCTAACAGGAAGACATTAGATTGGGAATTGGGGGTGATAAAACTGACCTTCCACTGGCGACCACCCTGGTTTTTGTGCTATTATAAAAAAACTGTAGTCAAACTTGAAAAAGCAGAAAAAACGTTGGAGAAGTTAAAGAGTGACGAGTATACGCAACTAGTGTTTGCTTTGAATGCTTGTATGTCAACGTATTTTCTCAAAGAGAAGTTCCGCTTTCGTTAATTACCGGAAAAAATTTGCAGTGGATGCGTGCACACTTGACGAACTCGCATATTGTTTGTTTGAGCGGAAACCCAAAATAAAATCATTTTCACGCTAGCCTGGCATTCTCGTCGTTTGCAACCGCTCTGTTATTATGACTCATCCCTACTCTTGGCTTGTGCATGTCCGTACCCCTGGGTGTCAGAAGGACTTTTTCCAGGGGAGCCAATTGCGGGTTTTTCCAGATGTAGTCAAAAGATTTTATCAGGGGTTGGGCCAAAGGTATTGAAATTTTTATTTTTCTCTCTCGAAATGAAGAAAACAACCTTTTTTGCTAAAAATGTAATAGGAGAATGTCAAATTTGAAAATCGAGTGGGGCCAAAGCTCCCTCTGACCCCCTTCCAACGACCTTGTCCGTACCCATGGTAGGGAACGATTTGATGCGAAAAACTTTACGGCAATCGGGAACACTTGCAAGCTGAGCGATAAGTTGGGTCAACCGTTTGAGTGCCGCTCTAATGAATTGTTGCATATGGGAAGCATGCCTCTATCTGCTATTGTCTCGCCAGGCCCGACATAACTGACATGGCGAAGTTGGGTGTGCTCAGGAAGTCTCACCTAAAAAATGTACTGCTTTATGTTTAGGCTCGTAATGAAAGATATATGCTGCATGTTTCAATCTTGAGCGTTTGAAAACTCCAATCGATAGAGTTCTATTAAAAAGGTTTGATTATTTCTTGCATTAACAATTTTTAGCCAATCATATTCTGAACACCTCAATTGCAAACATACAGCACCTCCAAGCTTATTGCAGTGATAATGTTTGCGGTCATCTGAACGTACATTAACTTTTTGCTACAGAAAACGTAACAAAGACGCTCGAATGCTTTATTTTTGCAGAACGTTTCGAGGAAAAACACAAATAAAGGCAACTCTAGAAAAATGTCAATGCATTTTGTGTTCAGAAAAATGCATCGGTGTTTTTACCTGCCTATTGAGAAATAATAGAAACACAACCACATTTCAACGGAGAGTTCTGGATAATCCACAATACGATTCACATTCAAGTAAAACCTTATCCGCACGAGACACGCGTTATTGCGTCACCGCTTGCCGTTTAGCAAACATGCCTGGACTGGCATGGGTTGTTTGCAAAAAAGACGCATTGTCGCGTGGGTGACCGACGTTGTCGATTATGCGGTAGACCAAACACCAAAACGAAGGTAGCTGCCCTTCCACGTCGAGCTGAACATATCATAAAGGTATTAATCGGGGCGCTGTTAGTGAGATATGAACAGCAGCAAACATTTAAACAGAAGGTGGGCGCAGGCATGTTGAACTGTGAGATAACGGTGTTACGATAAACCGATTTCTAAAAAATTCAAAGGTTCCGTTGCTGAACAAACTTTTCTATCAAATGTCAGACTTTTATCGTGGAGTTACAAAATTCACTGAAAAGTATGAAAATTTTTTAGTTGTAGGCTAAATATAGATCTTTGTAGTGCACTTTCATGTCACAATATTTTAAGTCGTAAAAGTGCGTAAGATGTAGAGTTTTTCTAAGTTTTGAAAAATAACTCTTCAAATGAAGTTTTTTTATATTACAGTAATTTTTCTGTACTGCAGCAACTAAGTTTTGCGCAGTAGTCAGCCGCACTCTTGCACTGTTCATTTGGTTTATTGGAAAATGAGCGTAGCTTTTGTTCCACGGAACAGGTTCGATTTCGCGATATATGAGATTTCTCTTTATTTCAACACTTTGCATTCGATGCTTGGGAAATGTTGGGTAAATGCAGGCAACAAGGAAGTTCTACATCACCAAAGACATGCGTAACCTTAAAATTGGGCCAGTGAAAAGGATAACTCATCATCAGATCATCTCAGAATGCGGGGGCAGCATGGATTCTGTTGTGAAATAAACACGAGTATAACTTTTTGGTCTAATTTGCAAATTTGCTTGAAACCTTATAACATCAAACGTAATTTTTCGATTCAAGACGAACGTAACAGAATTTGTTATCAAGCATGTTGTCCAGGAAGTCCCTTTTTAGCCTAACTCTAATAGCATTGAGTTTATTTGCTAATATTAGCTGCTGCTTAAACGCATAGTACAATCTCGCGTTTAGCCTGTAATGCTTGACATTGACTGAAAAGCCATTTAATACGAGTAAAAAGCACTTGACTGGGGTACATTTCTTTACGAAGAGAAGGTATATTTCTTTACCAATGGAACAACTAGTTCAAACAAATTCGCTCCGCATGAAATTAAATTAAACCTTTTCACAACGTCGATTTTTTGCATGAAAATTAAGAAAATTTCGAAAGACATTTGTGCTTATTTTAGACATGAGCAATAGATTTGAAATAATCACCTTGCAATTCTAATCATGGCAGAAAACATAACATTTTTGGATTTAAAGACTGGTTGTTTTTATGTTTTACTGCTTTATATCTCCTGCTCGTGATACGTTTCAATCGTACAACAAAAATAAAAACTGCAGCAGTTACATTATCCCTAATTGCACGTGCGTTTTGTTTTGGCTAGTGATTGAATTTGGCATATTATTGTGTAGGTGTCGTTTTTTGTTTCTAAGCGCAGTATAGAATGTTAATAATCATTTTCATGTTGGCAATTGCTGTAAACGTGCAAGATTTACTTAACACGTTTTCGGTCTTCGAGGGTTTTTAGCTTTTTAGACAAGAACTTTACCTTTACCGCCTTAGTTTTCCTGTGTGACGGACAAAGCGTAATGTCTTGAAAGGTTTTCCGTCAAAATTCTAATATACAGTATGCAAATGTTGATTTTTTATTGGTTGTTGTGCCTTGAAGATGTTAACTCTCTAACCAGTCGTGTAGTCTGGGAAAAGCGATGGAACGCCCTTTCACAAATTTTTCGAACAGGGTCGGAGTCAACTAATGATTTACTGTTTACTGTGGCTCAAAATTATAGAGCTTTAGTGGTCCTTTCCTTGCAGAATCTTGCTTTGGAAGATTTTCAATTTTAATGATTAACATTTTTTGTTTGTTTTATTTGTATATATATATACATACTTTTTTTTGTATATTTTTTCAACTTAGCGTTGCCCTCAGACCTCTTTTGGACGCAACACCACTGTTCTTCATTCTATAAGAGTATTTTTTCGCTTTTACATTGGGTGTGATTTCTCTTGTAGGGTAGAAGAAATCAAACTTATTGTCATGAATCCGCATTTCGCAAAAAACGTTTGTTAAAGCTCTTGATCAAACAAACATGCAATTTTGCGTTTTTAGGTCGATAAAAATCCATTATTTTCAATCACCACTTTATAATCAACAACGAGACAGCAAAAACCTAATAATGTGCATAACGCTGAATAAAAGATTGCATCTGCATCCACACTAAGATCTGTGCACAGCAGTGGTTATTGGACTGGAACTTAAAGGAAGAGTGCCAAAGCAAACAATAGTGTCTACTTCAATGAAGTTCCGAAAACAGAGGGGTAAAACATGTCTCGAGTCAAAGTTCTTGGGTCAGTGGCGTGCAGCGGTCTGTTGATGCCCGGGGCAACTGCTTGATTAGATGCCCCCTACCAAGTTTTAGTACTGAGCAGTGGCGTATGGTAGTCATTGTTACTGGATATGCGCTGCTTGTGGCGTCACAATATGACATCATATTCAGGTTTGCAACCAACGTTTTGGCGAATTTCGTTGACACAACATGCATATGTAGCGACGCCGGAGCGGCGGTAGGGCAGGAGGAGCAGGCAGTAAAAGAGTTTAGGGCAGTGGAAACNTATAAAAACTAAAAANTCATTACCTATTATGTTTGTTTCTGTTCATCANCAATGTTGACCTCAAAAATAGTAACAGNAATTTTAGAAAATCATTCTGAAATTTCTGGGTCTCGAAAAGCTGCCGTGACTATGTTTCGAGTCGATCTTGATTAACTACGAAATTAACGGTAGCTACGATAGTTTTATGAAAAGCAGTGTTATTAGAGGTGGGGGTGAAGGGGGTACAAGCGCATCCCCAAAAGTTTTGATTTGCTGAGAATCTGGGCAACATCCTGAAAATCCGAGTGAAAATGGCGCCCAACTTTGCTTAACTTAAAAAAACGTCGCCCAAGGTTTGCAGAAAAACACATGAAGACCTTCACTGGAGATCACATCAAAAAAGGTCTTGATGATCTTTGCGGGAGAGAATTTGTAGGCAAAAGTTGGACAAAAAACTCTTTGGGGAAATTTAGGGAAACTCGGGAAAAACCCTTCGCAACTTCAAAAATTTGCCTGTTCCTAATGAAAAGGCCCCTCCGTCCTCGTTGCTCCCGTTTTGAAAGGACTGAGGGATGAAATGCCCCCCGTCATGCTTCCACCTTCCGGCATCCCTGTGCATAGTATTCTACACATTCTCTTTACACGTTGTTGTAGGCTACAATTTGTCACCGTAATGAACATAAATTATCAGCGGTATCCTGAGACAGCAGTTCATAACTGCAAAAATACCCGGCAACGCGTTAAAACAGGGGAGTAGAACACACGCAGTGCTACGTCAGCGCAGTTCACAACTGCAAAAATACAAGGCTGCACGAATGTCTCGTTGCACATAAAGTACACAAGAAAATTTTCGTTTTTTGTTATGTTGCTGTTGTATGTACAATACTAAGCAGAAAGAACAGATACGGACTTTTGCGAGCCATTATGATCAATCCGCCTGAACTGCCAATTGATGACGAAGCTCGAAACGAAGCACATATTGCAAGCACAGATGTGCGACTGTATTAGCACAAAAAACGAAATGGAAAACCAATGACGCATCATAAAATCAGCTAAATCAAGCACGTTGAAATTGGACAGTTTTGAAATTTGACTCAGAAAATCAATTAGACGTTCACAATTATCTTCAGTGTTGATGTAATTGGACCCAACCAAAAAAATCACCCATTTTGAAAACTCCATTAAAAAAACAATAATAAAACCCACCAAAATCCCGGTCTTAACTTTTCTTTTGAAATATGTACTGTGAAGTAAAAAGCAAAATAAGCAGCAAGCTTGTACAGTGAACTGCAAATTTTTTTAATGAAAGAAAACGAACAGCAACGAAATTTGAAGGACTTGAAAAAAGAGAAGCATAATTCGAACAGTTTGAGTAAATTCTACTGGTTGTCTTCTTCAGCTCTGTAAAATCGGCATATTTTAATCAATTTTTCTTCCTTCTCTGCATCCAAGCTGTTTCTGATGTTGGACCATACCAAATCATGTTTTGAAAAAATACACTATATATACGCTGAACTAGCAGGGCATGTATAAAATTGACGTGAAATTGCAGAGTTTGTGTGGGAGTTGCTTTTCTCTGTTTGCTGTTGGCATTCTTGCTAAGCTTTGCCGCTTAGGAGTGAATTGACCAACAACACTTTGCGAAAACAAAGATGGGGTACATTTATGTACCCTCAATTAGAACGCCGTAATAGGTATAGCAAGTTATTATTGTGTGTTTCTGCAAATGGTGATATTGCATAATGCAATAAAAACAATTCAAAATGGGGTTTTTGAGTTTTTTTGAAAAAAGAATAAAAACCTGTTTCTTTTCATAAAAACAACAAACCCGGATTTAAAAAAACAGGAGGGTTGGATTAAAAAAATCCTGACTATCTTTCAATCCTTTTTTTGTGATTTTCTCTTTATCGTAAGATCTGGAACAAGTCACGTCACTGTCAGGGTGACTGGGCGTGCGCCGTACACCTGGAGTGAAAGACGCTGGTAATGAAGAAAGGGAGAATTACCGGCATTTGAATACGTAATAATTAGTGTTGACAACAAAGCAAGTTTCGAAAAAATTAAATCCATTCAGCTTGTGTTCGTAGACTTACAATTGGAAAATCATCTAGTCACAGCATTTACATTTTTGTAATTTCACTCTTTGGATAACCCTCCTGCCCTGGTATGCCCGGGGCCTGCGCATCGTTCGCCCTCCCCTTTGCACGCCATTGTCTTGGGTTTTAGTTGGTAATAGTTTCAGGACATGCAGTACAAAGAGACTGCGACATCTCCGTCGAACTAATATTCCACCGTGAAGGAATGCGCTGATGGTTTGTGACACCGTAATGTGAGACAGCCGTTGCTTTCGAAAATATTCACACTAGAGTTAAGAATAATTGCTCTTTTGTGAGAATTCGCGAAGTCCTTTTTCGCTTGCAAATGTTGATTTATTGTGAAATTTTTGCAGCATATGCTACTCATATAACTATTACTTTAATTTTGAAGCTTGTAAGTATATCAACAACTGCAAACTCACATAATCGATAAAAGAAAAAGTTATAGAAGGTTAAACATAAAATATTTCCAGTTTAACACTTATGCTTGTACTATGAAATTTGGTGAATTGATCACTTACTGATAGGCTGTTTTTTGCTCATTTGTGCTACAATATGATTTCTTTTTATATGTTTGGACTAAATTGTACTGCTACATTTATCATATCGTTCGATGACTGTTCTCATTGAAAGAAAAAGTGTTGTAGGTCATACTTAACGTTGCAAAGTAAAAACTAGATGAAATAGCGATTTGACAACAAAGATATTTTAGAACTCTTCATGAACTTCCACGTCTGAATACCACTACCAGCTCATGTCTTTTGTTCACCCAGCAGTTCTGCAGTAATCCGTCCATTCAAATGTACACCTGAGCTGTTGAGATTTATGCAATATGGGTTTTCCTAAGTGCAGGCGACAGTAGTAAGTACGGGAACAGAGTTTCTGAATCCACTGAAAAGTGAACGTCGGTAGTTTTACAATAGGATTAACTAATAAACATGGTAAAATTCACTAAAATTTAGCGTCTTTTTGTCTTGCAGTATAGTTTTCTTAGTGTAGGTAGCATATTTTCTCTTGAGTAAAGTAGAATATATGTTCTCTTGAGCAGCATATTTTTCTCCTGAGCTGAATAACATAAATCTAAGAAGCACACACGTTGAAAGAACCATTGTTCTAAAAAAACAATTTTCGAAAAATTGTCCATCAAAGTAAATGAAGCCCATGTTGTAACAGATAACAGTTAATCGCACAAGCCATATCCATAACCGCTGGTATGTGACTATGGGCGCTGGGGCTTCAAGTTCTACAAAACAGCGGTTTGAAGTATTACATGCGTAATTGCCTGGTGACAAAGTGCTTTATTTCGCAAGGTTATTATCGATATCAATCGAATTGTATATTTTTTAATGTTTTTCAGCCATTTAAGCCAGGTACGGCAGAATGCACAATAGATTTCTTTGTTGCATTTTGCTCAAAATCACAGCAATTTTCCTCCTTTCAACTACTCCATTGAACGCCATTGGTGAGTCGCAAGTTAGTGCTTGTTTTCATATTGGTAATCAATTGAAACAGCTTGGATGGTATTATTACACTGGAAATATACCAAGGGTGATAGGAAGTGGAATACCAGAAACCTATGTGTTTGCTCGTGTGTTTCTGTTTAGGAAGATGATTGGGTTCTTTATCATAGAAACAAGAGAAACAAAATGTTCCCTTTTTAAACTGTGAAAATGATACATTTTGCCACCAATGCCGTACCCAACATTGTAATTTAATTTCTCCAAGCTTAGTCCAAATCTTCTAAATTACACATTGTTTATTGGCTGCAATCACGTAGTTGCAGAATGCCGCTTTCGCAGAATCATCTTTTATTGTTATATAAAGCGCTTTCAGATTTGATTTTACCATACTTCGCATCAGTCAGGACTTTGTTAACAAGTAACTTCCCACTGTAATAAAAGAATGTACGATTTCATTAGCATTTAATATATCTTCCATTTAGTTTGTTCAAATAAGATCGAGTAAATAAGTACGATGCTGGTTTTTTTGCTCAGAAGGTCATTCTGTGCATCCTGACACTCATCGCTTACGGATTGGTTTGAGAATTTTTGGAGGGTTTGTCCGAAAATTGACGTTGCTATCCTAATCGTGTTTTTGTTGTCGGCGTTACCAAAAGCCAAGTTTTCAAATTTGCTTGGGTTTGTCTCAGTTTACTAAAATATTTTCTGCAATAGCGAACCTGAGAACATTTAGCAGAAACTCTTCCTTCGTACATATGCAGTTTCGCATGGAAAAAATCTAATTTTCCACAGAATTTCAAAAAATCAATAAAAAATGCAGAAAATTTGAAACGAAAGTAATACAGGTAAAAGTTGGTATTTTGCTAATAACCTTGTTCACTGAAAGCACATTTTGAATCACTAGATCCGAATTTGATTCAAAAGAGAGCAAACACTCTTCTGTCAGTGCCATCCTACTATTTGCAGTACATCAGGTCAAAGTTTCATTTTTAATGGCTTGTTTGCCTGAGAATATATTAACGCAGTGCATTTGCTTGCAACGAAGGCCAAGGTGGAGGTAGAAAAGTTTGGGAAGAATTCATCCGCCAGGATGCACTAGATCGTGACCGCTTCCACTACGGCGACTTTCCTGAAGACTTCGGCTGGGGCACAGCAACTGCTGCTTATCAAATAGAAGGTGCCTGGGACGAAGATGGAAAAGGAGAAAGTGTGTGGGATAAATTCACTCACGAAGCTCCTTGCTGGTAAGCGGTTTAGGCGTTGCAAAATTTTTACGAGGTGAAGATTTTTGGTAATTATTATATGTGAATCCCGCAGTAATTACTTTATCGAAAGCCTGAATCAAGTTCGGTTTTACTGATATGTTCAAATTCATTATACATTTCAATGCAGCCGCACACAGCTGCAATTTCCGCCATAACAGCAAATCAAATATTATACTATTGTATTTTCTTTTCTTAGGCTTTTGCAAAACATGACAGGAGATGATGCGTGCAAATCGTATGTCAAGTTCGATGAAGATCTCAAATTAATCAAAGAGCTTGGCTTGACTCACTACCGGTTTTCGATATCCTGGTCGCGTTTATTCCCCGATGGCAAAAAGACTTCGGGGCCGCTTCTTACCGGCGTGAACTATTACGATTATGTCGTGAACGAGTTGACCATAGCAGGGGTAGAGCCAATGATCACGCTCTTCCATTGGGATCTCCCGCAGGCCTTACAAGCTGAGTTTGGCGGATTCAATAACAGTGACATCATCCAGCATTTTGCTGATTATGCAGATTATGTTTTCGAACACTTTGGAGATCGGGTGAAGTACTTTTTCACCTTCAACGAGCCGTGGAGCTACTGCAGCCAAGGACATGGCTTTGGGGTGGCAGCGCCTGGCGTTATAGAACCTCAAATAGGAACTTACTTGTGCGGTCATAACATGCTTTTATCGCATGCTGAAGCTTATAAAAGGTATTACGACTTCCTGAGCTTAGGTTTACGATTAATGCAATTGTGCTAACGATTGTATTTCGAGTGCTGAAACTTGTGCAAACTTCTGAAACAACGTTAGATCAAAGCAGAGCTTTTTGAACTGAGGGGCACGTGAGGTTTCGTATGGAGGCGCAAAAGATGACAAACTGTCCTTAAGTTATGAATAAACATTCTTTCACGACCATGCTGGGCAGTGAATTGTCGAAGATGCGACAACGACACATGAATGCTTTGATTGCATATACGTTTATTTTCTCCCGAATATTTAGGTGACTATATTTTGAAACATATTGATTTGCTACTAAAATTGCAGGAAGTGGGTCAATGGCACTAGTCAAATGAGGCGTGTCTCAGAACCTCTGGATTTAACACTTCACTTAATTTTAGAATCGCTTTGCATTCTAGAGTCAGCGAGTAAACGGTACGGTTTTTAAGCAAACCAAGATCTGTTTGAGAGTTGAGTGTTTTGAGCTGTTTTTTTGTTTCGTGAACTAGTGTTGAACTCTTCTGTAAATTTGACACAAATTAATCTTCAACAACAGCCAGCGTCCTGTGCCTGCCGGTGAAATTAATTTTCAAGTGATCGCCAGCCTCTCGCCGAACTGTTGTTACATAATGTACAGCGAACACAAACAACGTTTTTTGAAGTGTGAGCCTTAGTCGATCCTATGAAGCTGATTTCAACATTAACCTTTTACTCTTTGCAAACTACATAATTTAATATATTCTCAAACAACGATTCATTGTATTGTTCAAAGCAAACGCCCAAATCAGCGTCGTTGAGATAAATTTTCTAATTATGGTAATTACAGTAGGTTTATTGAGAGCGCAAACGAGTGATAATGGAATATTTTACCTGATTAAAATAAGGAAGGAATGGATTGCTTTTGGTTTCACTACTCAGCTTGTATAAAACTATGCGTTGGTGACTGATATCATGTTATCTTTTAGGTTGTTGTCAGGGCTCGTTAAGCAGTCGTGCACTGGTCACCATCTGGCGCCATAATATTAGGGATAAACGGAGATGAAAAAGTGAAAGCCCCTAATGATGATTTTATTTTTTTGATAGTAGCAAAAACACAAGATATTTTGGAATCAATTACCGGATTGGTCTGCTTGTCCTCTTTAACTTTTTCATGTTCCTTCCTATTACAAAGTTCGAATGCGCTTACCGTTTACTTCAGCATATTTTGTGGAGTTTTTACTGCAGATCTGCGTAAATTGTAATATTTTTCTGTTGATTGTTGAAGTAATACCCTTTCAATACTGTTTTCATTCAGAATATTGTCTTTTACAACACAAAAACAACTAACTTCACGCATTTCTCTTTCGTTTTTTTCAAAGAGTTGGGTGGCATGCGAATAGTGCCGTTTGAGGACGTCCATATGTATATTTCTTAACAAGGAGCTTTTAGAATGGTGGAGCTTGTTTTTTGCAAAAGTAAATTGTTTCAAAATAATTCATGGCAAGGCTGTTGAAACTTCTGTGACAGTATATCAGTAGCCTGTATATGGTAAAAATATCGTGTCAACAAGTCTTCGTTTTAACGCTTATTAAACCTTTCAACTGCTGGCATACTGAAAAACGGTTTGCAGCTAAAATAATAAAAGTCCTTTTTTCTTGAAAGGTATCACGAAATTTATGGTGACACAAGCGATGCTACCGGTGTTTCCATCACACTTAATACCGAATGGTTCGAGCCACTAGATCCAGAAAGTCCTGAACACTGGGATGCCGCTGATCGCTACATACAATCCGAGTTTGGGTGGTTTGCTCATCCTATATATGTGAATGGAGACTATCCGGAACTGATGAAAGGTTAGCAAAGAGCTGTTACAGTCTTTGGGATTTGCAGTAAAAGCTGATTGGCAGGAGGGAATAACTGTGTCCGACTGATCGCAACGCCAATTTTACACTTGATTTGTTACTTTTCGATGCGCATGCAAGACAGCCTTGTTTTGAGTTTCCTGTAAATACGGTCATCCAGTTATTTTCATGAAATGAAAAAGGCTCTTTTCATTCATACAATATTTTACCCACCAGGGGTTGTTAAATAACAGCACGCACGAAATGATCAGTCCTGCTATAACGTTCACACGAAGTTTGACTTAACAGTGAAATACATTTCAGTTGTGTAGTTCCTGTCTTTTTGCGAGATCGACCAACACTGAAAAGTTTTTGGCTGTTTTATGTGTTAACGATAGCCAACAAGTGATATTATTTTCTGACGTGACTTTTCGGCCACAGTTCGATTTGGCGACACGACAGTTTTGCGACAGAGCAACTATAAAAGCTCCAACAAATCAATTACATTGCACAACAAAGACAAAACCAATTCGGTCCCAGATTTGTTCACAGCTGATGGTTTAAAATTACACCCTGACACTAAATTAAAGTGCGGCTAATTCTCCTTCTCACCGAAGTTTTGTTGTTAACTTTTCGTCTTAACCAACTTTTTTTTGTACGACTTACTGCCAAGTTGTCGATTAGTTGGTTGTTAACACATTAACACCGAAACGCAGGTTTCGGATGGAGAATGTGAGGTTCTGAAATACAACATCTTCGGCAGTTTGCGAAAGAAAATGAACCTGAACATATTTTTGCGCTGTGTGTATTGTAGCACTGCGAGTTAACTCATGTTATAAACAACTTTCCTTGCTGAGCAAAGTAATTTTTTTTCTTGTAACACTTGTAGTTCTGTTGGTTTTAAAAAAGATTTAAACGTGCAACAACGTGCAGAGTTTATTTCTAGAAATGATAAGGAACAAGACTCAGCANGAACCGNANTGGTCATGGATGGGTTCACGGCTTCCAGAGCTTAGCGACGAAGAAAAACGCATGCTCAAAGGATCCTCCGACTTTTTCTCAGTTCAGATGTATACTTCAAGACTAGTGGAGCCCTATTATAATTTCCTTAACAACAGCCTCGTGCACTTCATGACTGATAAGGATGGACACCAGACTTGTGACGTTCGCTGGACGAAGTCTCCAGGTAAGCTTTGACAGTTGTCATTCATCAGGGTCTCAAACAGCGGAACCAGCAATGTTACAGCTTCAACCATATAGGCGTAGCCAAGGGGTGGGTCAGGGGGCCATGCGCCCCAGATTTGTAGCATATCTAGTCGTTTTGTACTGTGACAGGCCGTGTCCCAAACAAAATACTGTTGCTCGCTTAAAGTCAAAATATTCCCCCCCCCAATTTTGGGTTCGCAACGCCACTGGCTTCAACTTTGGTACGATAAGAAGCACTTGGATTTCAACTTCACTATCATTGAAAAAGGCTACCCCATTGTTAGTGTAGTCAGAAGCTGACCACGCATCCCAGTATCACTTACAACGTATACAAGAAGGCTGCCAGTGATCGTTACATCTGTTGAAGCCTCAGTAGCATGACCAATGACTTTTTTTCTAAGCCCAATGCTTGACGATTTTTTTCGATTAGACTATTCTTCCTTCTTAAACCTTTTTAATTAAATATCAAGTCTTGTTAACTTCAAAGCAGATAATAACTAACGTCACAGGATGTAGATTGCATATTACGATGTTCAAATATGCTGTTTTTCGCTATTGTGGATTATCTCGAATCCACTTGCGCAAACAGTTTGCCATTCTTATTGCTCAGGTTTTACCATTCTTGCAACATTTTAAATTGTACATAAGAAATATTGATAACATGCTTNAAATGTTGGACCCTTATCATTAACTAATCATGTCTAGTTTCCTGGATAATACCTAAATGATTAGCTTTAATATTTAAGGCAAACTTAGTGGACTCTATGGACAACAGAGCATAAGAGGGACAACCTTTTAAATACGACTAGCTTGCTTCTTTCTATGCGTGCTAAAATTTACTTCCGAACGAATCCATCCCGTTTTTGTTTCACAATTCATTCCTTTTCAGACTCACCGTGGTTGTTTGCTGTTCCTTACGCGATACGGCGCTTGCTGAATTATATCAAGATGGAATATGGAGACATGCCCATATGGATAACAGAAAACGGTTATGAAGATAATCCTGTCTACGACGATTACCAAAGAATATTCTATTACAAGTCTCACCTGAATGAAGTTCTGAAAGGTAGCATTTCTTCGATCGGCACTGTTCAGTTGTTATGTTATGCAATGTTAAGGCCAGTCACATGCGGAGATACCAAAAAATTTACAAAGAAGCATTTGCAGTCAACTTGAAAACTCAGTAAATCTAAAACCATGCTTCTGAAAAACAGCAGCCCTCCAGAACTGCAATATTTGTTATACGATGCTTTAAGTAAAATTTTCTTCGAAACAATTTCATTTAAGCTTAGGCTATGGGTCATCTGAACTGAAAGTACCGAAAAATTTTTGCGTAGAGGACATGATCTTAAAAAGTATGACTTATGTAACATGTTGTCATTCCATTTGATAGTCATTCTCCAGTGTGATGTAAGCTACGAATTACGTACTGTGTCTGTGCTACAAGAACTGCGGCGGCCGCTCGCGTTTGCCTGACCGTTATTTTGCGGCAGGGAGTGGCATCATAAAGAAAAGCTCTTGCTTGCATTGTTCAGCTCATAAAAGAGTACTGGTGGCTGTGCAACATTTGCACATACCTGATCGTTTTTTTCCCGACAATAGATTTGCCGCAATCAACAACAGCAGCACACAAACAAGGCAAACAGTATGCTTTTGTTTTCACCGGCCAGTATCATAGTCTGGCAACAGCGAACAGCAGTGAATTAGGGATTAATGGCTTTTAGCTAATTTCCACCCCTGCGCTAATGGAACGGTCGCTGTTTGAATTGCGGCAAAACGCTTTTCACAGTGGTCTTCTTTAGATTAGTTGCTGCATCCAACTGTTTGCATTGCACTGTAATGTAAGTTGGTGAACTTTTCCATGTTGCAGTGCAAAGGTAATCTTTTCCAGAGTTCATGGAATCGGTGAAAATAGTAAATTATTTTTAAAGAATACCATACGCCCGTGACAATCCTTGGGTAGCTTGCAACGTCGATGGACTATGACAAATTTTACCGTTTAGTACAGAGGTTATCAATCTTTTTTCTCCCGTTTACCCGTTGCCAGCTTCCTAACATAAGATTTACCCTTGTTTTTTGTTTACTCACTAGCACTGTAGAAAAAAACAAAGTATTTTAACTTCAGCATTGTTAAATATACCCCCAGGACAGGCACAATTTACCCCCGGTTGAGAACCCCTGGTTTAGTGCATCATTTGCAGTAAAGGGCCGGCCTTGTGGTGAAAATTCCTACTAAAGAGATTTCTTGAGGAACCCGAATTAGATGCTACGGTTAGGTACTGGTGAGCGTTAACCAGTGGCGGAGCCAGCCCAAAATTTGGGAGGCGCCAAAAAATTTTGGGGGGGACAAAATGCTTGATTTTAGGCGAATAGCACTATTTTTTTGGAAAAATGCCTATCAAAGCACAAAATAACTGTATTTTCTGAAACTTTTGGGGTGGTTATGGCCCCTCTGGCCCCCCTGGCTATGCCTATGGCGTTAACCAGTCTCGCTGCATGATAATTTTGAAACTGAAAACAGAAAGCTTAAGATAAACTANTAAAGGTTGCTTTTTGGGAGACGCTTTGACGTCGGGCTTAAGAAAATTCTTTCAGTTCTTCCAACAAATCCCAACGCGGCAAAACGATTTTTGAACTTCTCACACACAAATAGAAGTGTCTTTCGCTTCGTTTCTGCGTTATTAAGCAAAAATTGGTTATAAGAAGTTTGCAATATTGCATTCCAGGGGCCGGATAGCAGCCAAGAAAGCTTTAGCGCATAAGCAATGTCAAGACAAAAGCAAATGTTTATTTTCTCAATCTAACAAAAAACCGCTTCGTGCGTTACCCCTCCATTTTCAGCTTACTGACCAGCTGTGAAGTGGGGCTTTCTGCAATTGTTGTAATGAGTACGCAAGTCTGGGAACCAACACAGTTTTTGCGGGATGGTGTTGCGTTGTTATGCCGATGGTGTCTTGCACAAGAGGTCAGCCAATTCGTAACAGTACAGATCTACGGAAGCAAGGCCGTTGAATGGCTCTCAGCACTTCGCAGTCCGTAAGAAACTCTTCGGATGCAGACTAGGTTTTTGAATTGTTTTCCTTGTATGTATTCTAATACAGTATACAGAGAAACTCAAGCTGAGATCAAATGCCTGAGCGTGTAACTAACGGTAATAACGACACACCGTGCCCAACACTAGGCTACAGAATAGAACAGAATGATTTCGCCACGAAACAGTTGACCGCAAACGTTAAAGGGGCTGAAACGGAGTTGAACGGGAACACTTAACCTAAGAAATTTCATTGTACTTGGTTTGTACTCCCTTTACCCTTAGGGGTACATTCGGTTATTTGAAAGGGTACATTTATTGTGCAGCCGCAACAAATGAACTTTGAGACATGAAAATTGAGTTTACCTTTATAGTTCCAAAATTCCAAAAGTTCTGTAAAAATTCAGAGGGTTTTTGCTATGTTACTCAACCTTTTGCCATGTGAAAATTTAGGGGTACATGCTTATCTGTCGAAATTCTAAAGGGGTACATGGTCAGCGAAAGGTTGGAATCCCTACTTCAGAGCGTCGCGAGCACTTACTCTGAGCTGTAAGCGACACGGCTAATTTCGCAGAGAATGCTGTACTGGTGGCAGGCCAACAGCAATAACGCTGAACGAATCCAATTTTCACCGCTGAAAAAAGTGAAATTGACCAACAAAATGTTTTAAAAGATTACAATTTCGATACAGATTTTTGTTTATGTTTGACATAATTATTGCCCCAAAACAAAATGCTAGGGGGGTCTACAGCTTTTCCAGTACACCCCGACCTGCGCTTGTGGTATCTGTAATAAGAGCATTCAAATGACAACATTTAAAATTTGCTACCCAAAGCAACGGGTACTACAAAAAGAATTTAGAAATGTAAGATCATTTTTGCGAAATATTGAACTGTCAACTTTCAGATCTTTGTGTTCTTGTGGCAAATAAAAAAATGCGTGAAAGTAAGAGTCTATTCTTGAATTAAATTACGTGGGTTCAAAGGTAAGTTTACAATTGCTGTTTTCTTGCTGTTCCAACCAATTTGTTACGTTCCCTGGACAGCGACGACTTCTTTCATTCTTTTGTCGCGGAAAATCTGCTTAGGTGATTTAAAGCTATGATCAACGTAGGCAAACAGTGTGGGATGTTTTTCAGTGTCGTGCTTCTTCACTAATTAACTACAGTGAGCAAACAAGGGGTTTGCAGTTTTTCCAGCATATCGAGTAAATCACTTTTTAAGCCCTGACCAATTTGCGCGGTTTAAAGATGTGGTCTTGTTAAGCGTTCGATATTCACCTCAGGCAAACACGTGTTCATGCACATTACACACTGCTGCACTTTGGCTTTCAAGTCTGTTTACTACTGAAGGAATATTCCCTTCCACAAATAGAATAAAATTTTTTTGTGGAATGTACAAGTTTCCGGAAATTTTAAGAGGTGGTTCAATTTTCGCTGGATTTACGCTTTTACGAAATTTTGTTCAATAAACTACGTTTTTTGTCGAAAAGATCAAAATAATTTATCTGATATTCCCAAAAAAATTTTTTCAGCTTTCATTTTACCATTTTGCTGCTTGCAAGCCTTTGGGCAGCGTTTGTAGACTGAAGCCCTTAATTCGCCTTAAAAGAGTTATCTAAGGTGGGTTGACAATTAAAAGCTCTAGATTTGCTGCAAGATTTCGTGGAGTCAGCCGACTGTGTTCTGCTGTCATAACTTTGCGATGATTCGGACTTGCACATATCTGTTTTGAAGTAACTAGTTTCCAAAATAGCGACGAAGTTCAAACAGCGAGCAATTTGTTTTATTTGGAAATCGATTTTACATAACTCTACCCATCCTCAGTCTTATACCTGCAAGCGATGTTTACGAATAAAAGGTTGAAAGGCTAAAGCAAGGTTAGAGCAATAAGCAAATTCAAGACAAGAACGATTAAATGAAAAACAAGCTGCGGAAAATAAAACCCGGAAAGGACGCCGTCCTGAAATAAAAGCTTAACTGAGACTGAAAACATACTCGTATCTGTCGCCATTACGCAGAAACAACGCCACAGCTATCGCCATTACGCCGCGATGACCAAACACAAATTTTATTTTGCCAAGTACGAAACTAAGAGGAAATATTTTTCTTCTGAAAGGTTAATAGAAAAATGCTCAATTTCAAAATCCAAGTGGAAGCACCTCCTGCCTGCCCTTCCGACGCCCATAGATAGACGTACTTTAGGGAAAGCCTTAAACGCTGAACTTTGGAAAGGATGCAGAAAAATTGGTCAACAAAGAACTATATGTGTCGTAAAATAAGAGGTAAACAAATGGGCTAAGCATACTGGAAAAAATTCAATGAGCATCTCAAAGGGGTGCAAGAATTATATCACACGCGAAAGAATCATGCTTTGATATTGCTTTGTGCGTTTAATTTGTTAATTCATTAGTATTCATCTTTTAATAGAACGTTGACTTTGCTTACTTGTGCGTGCAGCGATCCAACTGGATGGAGTCGACGTGAGAGGCTACTGCGCGTGGACGCTCCTTGACAATTTCGAGTGGGGTTCGGGTTACAACCCGAAGTTTGGAATTTACTACGTCGATTTCGAAGACGATGAACGGGGGAGATACAAAAAAAGATCGAGCGACTGGTAATTGAAGATATAGCGGCAGTTGTTTTTGTGCAGAAAATTAATTGCCACAATCGATCACGTTTTCCGCGATTCAAGGTTGGTTAAATGGAATTCGGAAGCGGATGAAAATCAACATAGATTTTTTATTTTGACGTAATGTACAACAAATCTCAAACAATTTTCAAGCCTGCATATTTTATTGAGACATACACCAATACAACGATGCTCTTTGTTCCAAAGTTAATTCTTGGTTACGAAAACTTTAAAAGAGAAAAAGTGACACTGTGATTTCAGCCTTAGTTTGAGTGACAACTATGAAGTAATCGAGTTTCAACTGATTGTGGACCCGATTAGTAGTAAGAGATGTCATGGCCTCCTAAGAAACAATGGTGACAGTTGAATTCTGACAACTGTCGTGGTATCGAAGCCAACTAATCTCTGCAATTTATGGCAATGCGATGCCATCAGTTCGACATTGAAACTATGCTGAGTAATTTACCTTTTCTCTCTTATTGTATAGCTATAACTTGAACCAGGGCTTGATTATTGGTCCAAAGCGGCGAGGAGCACTTTGAATAAAGGTGTGACGTTGCTGCTGACGTCATCGATTGCCTCGCTTCCATTTTTTCTAGTTGTTGGTCATTCTGTCATTTCTAAAACTAAAACCGACATGAATTGCTATTTTTGTTCCATAATATGTAGAAAAGAGTTTGTCATTGGAAAAAGCTTTATGAGGTAGAGAAAACACATTCGTTTTGAAGGTAGTGTACAACAAGTGGTAAGTGCGTGAAAGGCAAAGAAAAATCATGCATGTAGGCAACCTACGAGAAGAATAACTTCAGTAGATAGGAACTGGTATATTTGGGAAAAATACGGACTTTTGATTTTGACTGGTCGGATGACGGAAATATGTTGTTCTTACCCTTTTAGAATTGCAAAACGTATTTCATATTTGTGAAACTGGCTAAGGTATATATCAACACCATTGATCAGTGCAATATGCACGAATACAATTCAACATAATTTGCTAGTACTGGAAACGCAACGTCACCAGCAGTATCACCGCTATATTTCCGAAGAAATTATACTCATTCAAGCCTTTGAAGTTAAACCACTGAACAGTGTTGTAGATTTCAATGAGCCATCACATTGTACTTTCATTTAAATTTCAAAAAAGTCATTTTGCCTCAACTTTCATCATTGATGTTTGCAAGCAGAAACCTTTCTGAAATTATGCCAGCCATATTTCATCGCCCTGAAGCATGGACGTCGGAAGTATTTTTTCTAGGGGAGCACTAGGGGATTTTTCCAAAATTTTTTCTAGGGGGGCCCAAAAGTGGTGAAATTCATTTTTTCCCACTCAAAACTAAGAAAATAACCTTTTTTGTTGGAATTTTCAAAAGCTAGAGGGGTCCTTGCCCTCCCCCTGCTCCATTTTCCGACGCCCATACCCTGAAGAACACCTGTGGACGGCAGCAACTCGCGGCAACAATGTTTTGTAAAACACAGGTTGGTTGGTATCCAAAGCGCTATCCACACTTCGCAACAATGCCAAGGCACGTCCATAAAAAGAGCCAAGAAGGTGTTTTAATCAGAGCACTACCACTATTTCCTGAATGCAATCCGTCCCAAACTATAAGACACTGAAATTAACGCTGAAACCACAGGAATAAGCTTCAGGTATTTTCGTAAAAATATACGAAAGGCAAAAGTAGATGTTTTGCCATTTTTGCGTCCTCAGAGCACTTTGTAATTTTCTTGGGAGGGCGTATGTCAGCCATAGCCTAGAACCTCTTTCACTATGCGTGCAGGATTTTCTATTGAACTGTGAACAGCGCAAAATTGGAGTTTGTTAGGTACGCGCTCTTTATGTGCAATACTACAATAAGTTTCTTCAGTGTGATGTTTTAATTAGCCTAAAATGCTAAAAAACTCAGTAGCAGAATACTCACATTTCAGTGTGGAATAATTAATTTTGTTGCCCATGTTGATATATTTGAAGAACAAATGCTTTGACTATGCCGGTAAAGTACATCAAAACAGGGATTTTTTCTTAATAGGGACGTTTGAATACAACTTTTTTTCCAAAATATCTGCATGAACTCGCAATGGCAGCCGGAGATAGAATTCGAAGTCACACTTCTTCTAAGCAAATGCATTCGCTAGGTTAACTTGTAGGCCTGTGTTAAATACGACTGTTTATGAACATCTGCTTTCGTGGTGCCTGAAATGCTTAGCAAACATTGCAGTCCGCTGATTTCTGTCTGGAACCTTCTCAAATCAAAAATAAAAGCAGATATATGCAGACTTAATTTTCTTAATACAGGCGCAATTTACCTGGTGCAAGTGCTAAAACCCAATTGTTAAACAAACACGATTTAATATTTGGAGTGACAAACCAGTAAGGATTTCTTTAATTCGCTCAGAAGTGGCAGCTTTCACAATGCTGTTCTTTACCTGTGGTTGTCTTTATGGCCAAGTTTCTAAAAACAGCTCAACCTTGTCGCTATTTTTTTTAAAATCTCGTTCTTGTAGAATTTTTGTTTGGGCGTGCCTGCAACTTGCAAGAGACCAAAATCGACTCATCTTGCCTGTATCTTTTAGGTTGAAAAACATGATAACTGCGAATGGTTTTAAGCAACCAAACCATGAACTTATTTACAATGGGAAATTTCCTAACACCTTTTCTTGGGGTGCAACCACCTATGCCTACCAGGTACGTTGTTTTCACCAGCTGCGTTTAAGTTTGAAACATTTTTTGAATTACAATAACGTATTACACACCATCAGGTGGAGGGTGCTTGGGATGTCGACGGAAAAGGTGAAAGTATATGGGATACCTTCACTAACTCTGAGTTGGGAAGTTCACACGTTGAAGATGGCAGCAATGGAAACACTGCATGTGACAGCTACAACAGAATCGAAGAGGATGTGAAGATGCTAAGAAACATGAGAGTGAGTGAAATGCACTTTTGATGTGGATGCAAGGATTTCAGGCATGTCTCAATTAAAACTTGGGTTGAAAGTTTGCTTCCTTTCTTACTTTTTTGTCAAAGTCACACATATTGGTGCATCTTTGACCTGATTTTCAGCAAAAGGTTTCCCTCAATCTGAAATTAATTCTGGCAAAAGACAATTTGCTGCAAAAAAATTTACGATGAAATTCGTCGAAAAGAAAAGGGCAAGAAACAAACGAGGGTAAATATTTTACCTGCCGAAAATTTTTTGCCTGCAAAAAGGCAAAACTTTTTTTCCTACGAAAGATGCAATCTTGTTAAAAAAAGAAAAAAAGAAAGAAAGAACAGTGCGCGTTGATAACAGAACCACAGTTCTTGCGAGAAGCTTCTGCGATGATTGTATAATGGATCAGCGCGTTTGCAAATCCATTTTTATCACACTAAGTTGGTCTAGTTTTCGAAACTGCTTGTTCGAGTCTGTGGAGCTTTCAAAATCGTTAACGATCCTTCTCCGTTCTTTGAAGGTATCGCATTACAGCTTTTCAATTTCGTGGTCTCGTGTTATCNTTGATGGCCACGTCAACCAGGCTGGAATCGATTACTACAACAACTTGATTGATGCCTTGCTCCTTAATGGAATCCGTCCAGTGGTGACTCTTTATCATTTCGACTTACCGCAGGTGCGTGAAATTAACCAAGATCACTGAAGGTTTTTCACATACTTCCAACAGTAAGAACTTTAGAAGCTATGTTTAGAGCTGCTGTATCAACTTGCGTAACAAACACATTGCTTTTCTTTGCACATTTCGGTATTTTTTAATTGCTGCGAAAAACGTTTGCATTTGCACTTGCAAGGCAATGTATATTTTTGTTTTGCGGCAACAGTCATTTTATTTTTTCTTTCCCAAGGTCTTGCAAGATGAATACGGTGGCTGGAAAAACAAGAAAATTCTGGATGACTTCGCTGCATACGCCCGTCTTTGCTTCGAAAGGCAAGTCTATTGAACAAAATGGTTGGTCGACTGATTGTGAACCCAGAGATGTTCAACGTTTAGGTTTCGCGGACTGCTCTACGTTTATTTTTGCAATTCCTCATCTACTTTGGAATTCTGTTGTAGATTGATAAATGACTTTAACGTGATTTTTTACGTCAGGTTCGGCGACAGGGTGAAAACTTGGCTAACGCTCAGTGATCCACAAATAGAAGCAACGAAAGGTTATGACACTGGTGAATACCCGCCATCAGAAACGGTAAGGCAATAAAAGCGGTCGCTGGGCAACCTTCGCAACAAGCGAAGGTTGTCTACAGCTACCAGAAAGACGGAAACTTTCTTGGCTGTCACTTTGACATGGCTTAGCTTTCAACCAATGGTGTCATAAGTGTCATAGAAAGAAACGATAAAAGCTTCATCAAAACGGAGACCTGAATTGGTTCATTCGTGATTGTTGAGTATTTTCTTCAAGGATTTCAATGAAATAAAACCACAAAAACGACAACATTTTGGTATCGCCTTGAAACGTAACAGAGCACGGGTAAAACTTCAAAAAGGGAGGCAATGTTTTCCGCGTCCTTCACCACTTGCACCTTTGGAATAGATCGACTGGCTTTGGGAACGTAGCAGGGCAAAGTTTTCTGATGTGCCGCAGCTACATCTATAAACAAGTAACGGATTTTGAATTCTTGTTTAGGATGTGTTGGAAACTTCAGACAAGTTTACATATTTTGTCTTAGCAAAACTGCGCGTCTATTCCTTCCTAATGGGAGTGCATGAAGAAAAATACACTTGCAGAAGTATATGAGGGCTTTTACCACTGCGATGCGTTTAACCATGCTTGAATAAATGCTTGTTTAGTGTAAAGATTCTTTGCCATTACGATTTTCAATCAGTATGTTTAATTATTTTAGCTGTCTCGTGAAAAATCAGACTCTGAAACAAATCAGGCTCTGAAACAAACCATCAAATTTTTGGAGATTTTATTTATTTTCAAAACTGGGATTTAGTGTTGAAAGTATCTACTGTACTATCAACTTGCAGTTTTATTGATATTAAAGTTTTTATAACGGTTAGTCAATTGACTTTTGAGCCTTTTTCGATCGCACTTTGCAAAGTGTATTGAAGAACCGTTTGCTGCTCTGAACTTAAACAAGTGCTTTTGTTCTTAGGGAGAAGGTGTAACTGTGTACTTGGTTGCCCATCACATGATACTAGCCCATGCCAAAGTTTGGCACATTTACAACGACGAGTTCAGAGCAAGACAGCGCGGGAAAGTGAGTTTGAAATGCTTTTTATCGCAAACTGTGATATTTCGCGATTCAATAACGTGAAGTTATGAAGGAATGAATCATTCCGTGGAATTCTCTTCCATCCAAAATAAATAAACTGAGCTGCGGGAATACTTCAGTTCTTATTTGTTACACTTTGACTACTAACAATTGTTGCAAAATTCTGTGTTGAGTTTCAGCTTGTTTTCAGAATAAGAAAGATTTCTTTTTCGCAATTATGATATGCCATGTACCAAATACAGTAAATTTCACACAATGGAATGTTGAACAGCAACTGTAAGTATTGATTTAGCAAGTGTTTTTCTGAAGGTTTCCATCGCATTGGATTCCCCATGGGGTGAACCTTTCGACGGCTTCCTGCAACGTGATGTCGATGCTTCCTTCCGTTTTATGCAGGTACATTGCACTGCGGCAGGAATCTGAGCTTGCATTGCCGGTTTTACGAGCAGATGGTTTTTACTTTTGCTTCAAAATCACATGCTGTTGATTGTAAACAAGTGCAAAGAACGTTCTTACTTGAAAAAGAGAAAATGGTGATATTGCACAGGCGACAATTTTTGCCTCAATGTAAATAAGTTATACCTGTTAATTCCTATAATTTAGAAATATATTTTGTAATTTTCTACTTAGTAACTGCTCTTGAGGTTTTGAGTGAAAAGTATTTCAATTTTTTTGGTGAAGATGAAACTATGGCTGGCAAAATTCAAAACTTTACTCAAAAAGTGTTGGTATCGCTCTGTTGCACCTGTAATTATTCTTAACATACCAAAAAAGACATGCTAACTTTTCCAAGTACGTTCGTCCCAAAATGTTTCTTGGGGATGTTGACTGAGATTATATTCTTTAACCCAGTGGAATCTTGGTTGGTTCATGGGACCATTGGTCCACGGTGATTACCCAGTAGTGATGAAGCAGAGGATTGCCTCTAAGAGCGTGGGGGAAGGGAGAAATTCATCTCGTCTTCCAGAATTTACTCTCGAAGAAAGAAACACTATTAAAGGTAATCTGGAAGAGTTTTTTATTTCAGCTCCTGTTATCAATGGGACAAACTCAAACTCAAATCAGGCAAACTCAAATCAGATTATATAGTGCCTAAAATTTCTGACCAATCTGCAGAGTTAGTGCAGCTTTTCCAAGGTCTTAAAATATATTATGTTCCCATTAGCTATCTGCAAATAGGCTTTATATTCACCTGAACACATTTGACGAAATTTAACAAATATTCAAGAAATGATGTGCTCAACGAAGAAATATATCAAAACAGAATGATATTTTGACATTCTAATATTTGTTAAAAGTGATTTAAGAAGGGACGGTAGACAGCCATGGGCAAACCGTGGTCCGCGAGAAGAAAACTGATATCAAATGGAAGTTCCAATGGTCCTTGAGCGCTGTCAGCCAAACAAAATTATTGACTCCCTCTCATTCTCAGCGCTTTGTGCAATGAATTAAATTTGCAGTGTGAATTGACAAAAATTGATAGCCGGTGAAAGGCATGCTGGAGTGCTCATTACCAGCTCTTTTGCACTTTCCGAGCATCGTGGCTGATGCCCAGGTCAAAATTCCTGGCAAGTTTCAGAACAACTGTTGCTGATCCCCATGTGGAAAAATCTTCCTGAGGTATAAAGGTGTAAAACGTTTTTGTTACGATAAACGGAAACTATGCACAGTAGCCTTCCACTCGCAACAGGTCTCACTATTAACTGGTTTCAAACTTTACTTTTACTGTTCCTTCAGGGCCGTCGCCAGCGGGGGGGCCAGTGGTGCCCTGTCCCCCATTTGAAATCGGTGCCCCCCACTTTCACGTTTGGCCCACCGGTTGCTGCATACATCCAATACTGTATATTAAAAATGTGGCCCCCCTTCTGGTTTATGTCCCCTCCTTCTGGTTTTTGGCCCTCCCTGCTGCTAAAACCTGGCGACGGGCCTGTGTTTATCTCTTTTGATGAAAGCTTGCCAGATAGTTGCCGGCAGCGACCGACGTGAGACGAAAGCGACAAGTTTTGCACTCTAGTGCACAAGCAATTTTCTATCATCAATTTAGTGTGCAGAAGTGAAGTGGTTTTTATTACATAACTGTCATAAAATGGGCACAACTATCTGAGCAGCCAATGGAAATTCAGGTGTTTTTTGGTAACATAATCGTTGAAAAAGATGCATGAAACCCCTTTTTTGCTTTGGTATACAGTTTATTGGAAAAATCTCTGAAGCTTCACCAGTTTTCAGGCTATGTAGCACCACTTTCCATGAAGTAAGCCAGCGGTCTAAGACATGCTTAGATACATGCTGCTGCAGTGAATAGCTTCCATCTCCGGTAAAATTGCCTCTGAGTTTCCGAACGACAAGACTGCAGTGCTCGAGACGTCAACTCAAAGAAACCAGTCCCCTGTTTGCGTTTGCTGCATGTGCAACACGGGCTGCGACTTCCACAGTCACCTAAACAGCATCTGCCGATAATGGCGAGCAAAGAGACAATAACAATTGACATTGGGCCGTTTCTACCGATGGAGGAAGTTATAACCTATCTATTTGTAAGAAGCAAATAGAAAGATTGGAATTTCTGACCGATGCTTATGGAGTGTTAAACGGTAACAGTACTTTTTTTCAATGAAACGCTAGCATTTGAAAGTCAAAGCAGCAGAAATAATAAACCGTAAGCTTTGCATAATGTCGATAGGTTATGACTTCCTCCATCAATAAGACATTTGCGATGTGTTTATTCCAACTGTGACCCGTAGACATTTTGTTATACCAGGTTTTTTTAAGGTGTTTCAGGAACTCGATTCGGGTATCTAGAATTGAAAATCAGTCCCTAGAATCAGAGAAAATTATGAAGTGAAATATCCATGAAATTTAGTCAGAAATGTCTCGGGTCCCTACAGGTCCGTACGTAACATTTTCCTTAATAAACCCTGTTTATACAGTACTTGCTATTTTTCCAGAATCCACTGTCTGGCGTTTAGGAGTGACTGACTGGCAAAAGTACAACGTTCAAGTTGACCAACTTGCTGTGTATCTGAGTGGTTCTGCTTGAACGCCAGAAGTCAGCAAGGCTAAGCGTAAAGAACCATGTTCAAGGTCAATGCAAACAATCTGATCAAAGAGCAGTTTTCGCGTCTAGCACGTGTTTTTTTTCTATACCTAAGTTATGAGCACCTAACTTTGTTTACTTTTCAAACTTCTCTCCGGCGAAAAGGTTATTCCATCGATTTCAGGCACGATCGACTTCGTTGCTGTCAATCATTACACCTCCTGGTACGTCGGCGAGGCGGACATATACGGAAACATGAGTGCGCCGTTCGTGGGTGCTGAGTGTAGGAACTGGACCAGGCCTGAAACCGACGAACAATTCAAAGAATGGTTCTTAAACGAAATGAGCGGCAGAGGGATACCGAAAGATTGCGATCATGCAAATCGTGAGGGCGAAGTTGATGGTAAGAACTTGTGAACTGCTCCATCGATTCGTTCAATCCTCTTCATTTGATCCGCTATTTTAGAACCAGGTCGATAGTCACGGAGAGCACCGAAAGTACGTGCTTTTCTTTGTTTTGAAAACTTAAATATGTAAGTCTTTCTGTCTATTGTTAGCTTAAAATATTTGGTCTACCTTATGGCGGTGCAAGGGCGACCAGCCGGCGAATATCGGAGCAGTATAACAACAGTGGAAAATTGTTGTTTCAACAACAGCTGCCTGAAAAATATATTACCAATATTACCCAACCGTCAGCAAGCTTTTCCTGATTACATCAATCTTTTTGTTCGTTTTCGATCATTCTCTTTGCCCTTCTACTTTTCTTCCCGTTCTCTGCAACTCATAACATGAAAACAAAAACATGAAAAACGATAGGACTGCGTTGCTTGCACATCAATATCGTTCCATGTTGCACATTTTCAAACTGCTCTCCACTTTCAACCATCTGCCTGTGTAGAATATATTTCTATTTGAATGTTATTTCAGGGCTGTGGGTGGATGCGTCGTGTCACGTGAAATCGATTTCCTGTTAAAAACATTTGCGTATAAGAGTCAACTCAGTCACGTTTGTGGAGATGAGTTACTTGAATACAATTTAAGTGGAAGTTTGAATCATCGCAAAGTGACGAAAGCAGAGCCCAGTAGGATGTTTCCTGGAAAGCCTGCAGCAAACCTAAAGAGCTTAATTATAGTCGTGGTCATGATAAACTTCTATTTAGACAGTTGAACCACTCTTCAGATATTATTTTGTTTATCAAAGATTTATGCTGCTAGTGTTTATCACTCTGTTGTGGACTGTAGCTCATACGTGTTGTCGTAAAGAAACTGAGGTGTAGCTTGTTCACATCTTCAGATAAACATCCCAGCATAGCTTCTGATTCTGACACAATGCTGATACAAGACTGGACTTGGCAGAAATCGGGAACGTTAAATCAGTACGTTGTTCCGTGGGGCATGCGAAGGGTTCTTGGGTGGATTAAAGGTCAGGTTCTAAAGTGATGTTTTTTGTTTATTTTCTTACCAATAAACTTTTGTTTTGGACTCTTTAATGCCAGTGGAATACGTTATTGATTAATTTATCATTCTCTCGCGTTTGTCAAAAAAGTGTAAATGGTGAGTATGTTGAGCATCTCAACACTTTGTTAAAATCAATCAGTTTACAAAGGAAAGGAAAATCGCCGTTTTTTTTCAAAAACTTATAAGCTTTGTTGAAGATAGAAGAGTTACGAAGCAAGCGGAAAAACGTCTAGAGTTCGAGTTCTTCTTTCAGAAAACTACGGCGATATTTCGATTTACGTCACTGCAAATGGATTGTCTGAACCCGTTAAAGATTCTGTCACAGCAGGTTGCTACATCGTTAGAAACCCAGTCACAAGGTAAGTACGTTTTGCGAGTTTTGTAAGCAATTACTAGCTACAATTTGAAAAAAAATTGATTGACCAGGCCAAAGCTCGCTTTGGGTGCCGCGATGAGAAGACCCAATGCCGTTTTGTGTTCAACTGTGTTGACAATCCAGGAGACTTCAACTAATATTTAATTTTGTACGCATCTAACGTCAGAACGACTCCATGCACAACTACAACTCAGCCATTAGCTTCAGGCTGGGAATATTTGGTCTATGGGCGACAAGAGCGCTTCCACAGGAGGGCCATAATCATTTCCACACAAAGGCAGTAACTGCTTGAACAAGACAGTTAATCTCTACAGCCACGATACGCAGATAAGTTCAGGCTTCAGCTTGCCGCCAGCTGCCGGCTCAAACAAAAGAAACTTGCGAAAAAAACGAACTCATTCTCAAGGGATGTTCGACTGGATAGTCTGCTCAACATTTTGCTCAATGCACGACGTTTTGGATTGAACTCAATTGAAGCTATTTCGAGCTTTCGCCATAAAACTCAGCTATACTATTCAAGGTCGACGATTCATCCTGACAAAAATTAAATTTTAAAGAAGTCAACTAACGTTGGATTGAACTATTTTGAAGGCTGACAGGTTTCACATCGGTTATGGATGATTTTCTATTTCACTGAAGAACTACGATTTTTGTTTTTCTCGGTAGATGGCGCGACATGGCTCTAAACGACAAGGATCGAACGGAGTATATTAGATTGTACACCAACGAAATTTTAAAAGCTATTGAACTGGATCACGTTGACGTTCGGGGTTATTTTGCGTCTTCCCTGATGGACGGATTCGAGTGGACGTCAGGTAATATTTCTTTATAAGCGTAATTATGAACGGGTTTTCGAAGTGCGCTTGGTCCAGACGTCAACGTTCACGAAATTTATGGCTGTGGAGCAAATTTTTTATTGTTAAGTAGCACTTACGGGAGAGGGAGGAGTTTGCTGAAAAAACTTGCAAGTAATAGAAACGGGCTCAAAACTCACGCGTTGTTTGTCCCGTGAGGATTCGCATTGTCGAGAAAGCAACCAATGCTAGGAAGTATTGACTTTCAATGCTGTATTTTCACTGAGGTTTGAAGCTGAGCGGCAGTTTTCTTATCTTCAACTGCGAAAGTTTCCCAAAAACGTGTTGCAAAGCTGTTGGTTCAGAAGTAGTCAGCAGGCAACAGCGTATTATGCAATACGTGGTTGCTGTGGAATATTGGGTTTCCAATATCAGAAAACTACGAGTGAAAAACTTATAAATCATGCATAATAGTGTATAAGGAACCATCCTTATACGCGTATCGTCAAAGAGAAGATACAAACTGGAAGTAACAGGTTTCATTGCCCTGTGTTGGTCACCATGCAAACGGTCACCACAGAATATGAGATGATATATTGAGAAACCCCAATTACTGACATTTCTGCTTCCAACACACTACTGCCATTCAACAGTGGACACTCCGTTTCTGAAAACCTCTACACTTGTTTTTGAATTCACTATTTTTCAGGTTACGTTGAAAGGTATGGATTGTACCGCGTGGACTTTAATGACTTTTCAAGAACAGCTAAAGACTCTGCATGGTTTTATGCGGACTTGGTGCGTGAAAATGGCTTCCAGCCTCCGTCCTCTTCCTGCCCGTACAATGAAGACAGAGACCGTTTTCTGTATGGAAGTTTTCCTGAAGGTAAGAATGACCTTCTGCGAAACCACCGGCAGACCAAATGTGCTCAGCTGACTCGATAGTTTTAGATTTGTTGCTATTCTCATATGTTTACACGTAAAGATCGCTTTGTTCCCAACACAAGCGTTGTCGGTACACGTAATGGTGTTTTAGTACTGAGAGAATTTTGAGGATTGAAAGCTACAGTCAAACGGTTGTTAAGATCTAACTGAGAACAGCCATTGGCATATTGCCTTTTGCACAAAACACTAAAGTTTCGAAATTCAATATTTTACACTTGAGCTTCACATGGATAAAAATATTTTATTGTCACCATTACAACTATTTATTCTTGAAAAAAGCAAGTAGAGTTTTTGGATGTTGCATTCAAAATCTGTTTTTACCGTTTTCTCTGTTCAAAAATATTTAGCAGGTTTCTTCTTTTGCAACACAAGTCAAAGATTGCCAAAAAAACAAACGCAGTTTTCGTTTTGTTGCAAAAACGTGGCGTTTGTTCGAAAGTGAAAGGTGTGTTCTTCCGAAAAGGCTGTAAAAAGAAACCCAAAAATGTTGAATTTTTGCTAAATCTGTTTATGTGTAATGTTGATTGGAAATCAAAGTTTTGCGAGATAAAAACCAGTCGTTTGTCGAATTTGCTTTTTTTCTCAAGTAGACCGTTATTATTTACGTCGCAACCGCAGTTGCCACTTTTTATAGACTTCGCTTGGTCATCCGCCACATCAGCCTATCAGATCGAAGGTGCTTGGAACGTGAGCGATAAAGGGGAGAGCATCTGGGACAAATACACGCATGAGGGAAATTCCAGAAACAACGCTACTGGTGACGTGGCATGCGACAGTTACCACAAATATGAGGTAAGAGTGAAGCAATCTTTGCAAAGAAACCAGCGAGCATCTGCTTTTTTGACTTCCTCACCACTTTCTGTTGGTGCACATCAGAAAATTTGCGGGGAAAGTACAAATAAACCTTCGCGGAATAAATGACGCAAAACTGCAGCCTTTGAATGTCAACGCTGGAATCACCTCGCAAGGATTAATAATGCATCACCTAACGTGTTGTCGCACTTCATCAGAACAGTTTTTTTCACATATGGTTAAAAACCACTTACACAATTTCACATAAACCCACTCAAACAATATTTAGTTTTAATCTCTTGCAAGGTTGAATGTCAAATTTTGAAAGTAGCCGGTTTTTGATTGGGGAACAGTTAACGCTCATTCAGATATAGTTCAGAAATGCCAAATGTTTTAGTTGGTTTTTCTATTTTGGTAATAATTGATTTAAAAAATGTGTTTCTTAGAAAATCGGCCGCAACTCCATACTTTCGAAGCAAATCTCTTTAAGAGTCTTTAGTAGCACATATTTCAATAGGTGGTTGATATCACCACTGCAATGGTGAATTCAGGGTGTTTTATCACGCTTATTTTTCTCCAGTTACATTTGATTCTTCTGATCATATCCATTTTTTAAAGAAATTATTTTGTTTACACTTCTCATCAAAAAACTAGGTGATTAACTAATTTCAAGGACACGAAAAAACAAATTAGTGACTTTTCTCCACAATCAACACTTTTTGCTTTTAATTTTCAAAATTTTTGCAAGGCAGTTTAGATTTGAGCCAACATAACTCCAATTTTTTCAAACAACATATAATTACCATGCAAACAGCCCAGTTCTAACTTTCAAAATGTAATAAAATCTGTATATTGCTGTAAGCAAAGCTTTGTTCAAAATTTTATAATTTTTACTTTTTTCAGTTGCATGAAATCAAACTTTTCAGTCAAGTTACAATGGCGCAGCTAGAATGAGGCCGACAAGGCCATGTCCCCCCCGAAACAAACATACTTAGATTTTTCGCTGGTGCTTTATATAAATTTCAACTGTTCAGACAAAAACGGAACAGTCGGACGCAAGTAGCGACTAGTAAATCTGTTGTGTTCTCTCACTGAAAGCGTTAACGTGACCTTTTGCAGTTAGATACGAAAATATGCGACTAAAGCATGCAACTTTATTAGATAAGTTGACATATATTGTGGACAAAATGACCAGAAGTGCAGCCTGAATGAAATGTAAGGACTCAGCTTATAGGCGTAGCGATGGGGTCCACGCACCCCCAAATTTTTAGCACACTTATTGTTTTGCTCTTTGAGAAGCGATGTCCCAAACAAAGTGCTGTTGCTCGCCTGTAGCCAAACACACTTGCTTTGGTGTGGCTACGCCACTGGCTCAGCTTTCTTGCAAAGGAGTTCAAATTCAGATGAGACATTTTTGAGAGGATTATTTGCACGAAGTATTGCCAGACTAAATAGAAACCTACTTGTTCACGACATGGTCAACCCCAAACGCACCATGCAACAGAGTGGCATGCAACAACGCAATGCTTCTCACAGCACGGTTGACATTTGATGCTAGTGGGTATGCGATTGCAGGTGGTGAGTTTTGCAGTCTTCAAGTGTGAAATGTACAGCAAGTCACTTTAGCGTTTAATGAAAACTGTTTAGGTAACAACTACTGGGTAATGATCACTGCTGAAGCAAACATTTGCTTGTCAAAATTTATTGAAGCCTACTGGTAGAAGATACATGACGTTATATCTTGTTTTAATAGATAAGAAAGTGAGCTGTGACATCCAGGGACGCCGGAACAGCTGCAGGGCGGCAGTCAAAGAGTTGAGGGCAATGCCAAACTTATTTTAAAAAAATCGTTAGCAAATATGCTTGTTTCTGTTCGACAGCGATGGTGACCCCAAAAATAATAACAGAAATTATAGAAAACCATTCTGAAGTTTCTAAGTGCGCGAATAGCTGTAATATTTTTTTTTATTTGATCTTGATGAACCACGAAATCACCTGTGATACTTTTATGAAATAGCACCTCCGCCCCCGTTTCCTCACTCATGAATGGGCAGGAGGGCAATGCACCCCCTCTCGGCGTCACTAGTGACATCGAAATTATCTTCGTGCAAAATTGTTAAAGATTGAACTCTGACGGCGTAAGTGACTGGCCACTCCCTAGGAAAATTCCTGGCTGCGCCACTGGGCAATTAATTTATATTTTTTATCTCCCTCTGTTTTCTACTGTGAAAAAATCAAGTTTCACGCTTTCTACTGTGAAATGTTAAAAATGAACAACGTTCATGTGTGTATTTTGCAGACGGACGTCGAGCTGTTGAAGAACTTATCACTAGGATACTATCGCTTTTCTCTCTCCTGGCCAAGGTTGGTTCCCACAGGCCGTGTTTCGGACGGTACAAGTGACGATGGAGTGAGATACTACACCGCTCTTATTGACAAACTACTGGAAAACGAAATTCAACCTATGGTCACAATTTATCACTGGGACTTACCACAAGTCAGTATTATTATAACAGTGCAAATAACCGGCACATCTATTTCTGTGTTTATCAAGGGGATTGGACCCATTTAGAAAATCTCACGAATGATTCGTTGATTACCAAACCCCATTCTTTCTTCCATTCAATCATTTTCATACCCGCTTTCCCTCTGGGAGCGTCAGGGGGCGGAAGCTGCAGGAGGACGAGAAGTGCCTCACGATCAACACCTATCTTAGATAGTTTTTGCTGGTTCCATACCAAGACGGGACCAAGCAAGGTCCGAGATGTAGCCACGCTACCTGCTCCTTGAGCGACCTCTGGGGCGCTTTACCGTGGGTGTAGCAAGCAGGACGTGCCTCGTCAAACTTTCTTGAGACATTCTTGACTCATGGCCGAATCAACGTGGTCGGGTTCTTTCGATTGGGAGAAGTGCTTCAACATTCAGGCAAGGACCAAGTTTCAGCGGGAACGGGGGTGACATTTTCCCCAACATTTGGACAATGGGGGAGACAATATCTTTACCCCCAATATTTTGTGATAAAAATATTGTACACGTTTATTAATTGGAATTGCATTATGTAACTGCCAATTTTTTTAATGTCAGAGATATATGTTCATAAATTGTGCTTTTATCAATGTATTGTTTGGTTTTTAATGAATATTTGAAGTGTTGTATTTATTTTATCTGCTTTGACAAAGAACTCTTCAAGTAATAATACTAAAGTTTTGTGTTCTTAGTAAAGAAGCAAACACCTGGTAGTCATTTCCAAGTACTAGCACAGTACCATGCAACAGCCATAACACCATGGGCATAACCAGGGGGCACTTGGCCATGGTCCCCAAAATATATCATTTCCATAATTTGCCTCCCATTAGCTACGGCTGAGTGAACATGGTGATATCACCGAAACGCAAACAATAATATTATATTTGTTTGTGTGATATTCGCAGTAACATGCAGATCACACAAAGTTTGTCCCAAAAAAGTTTTCTAGCAAACTCGGCCCCTGCATTCAGGGCGTTAAGTATTTCACAGCTGCGCACTTTATCGTGAAGTGTCACATCGTGAACTCATTGCAAAGATCCCATCTCTGCCGCATGTACTTGGGATAGTATTCTTTTAGTCATGTAGCATTCTTTCGGTTTTGTACCCAATTCTCTGTTTAAAACACAACAATAGTTCCCATATGCAAGAACAAGAATGGGAATATGACTGACACATCAAATTACAGACCGGTGGCAGTTACTACAATGGTGTCAATGCTACGTGAATACTTCATGTTATTATCTAGTATCTCTCATTTCCTTGGAAATACAGAAAATCAAGTTAGTTAAAAGGCTGGACAGGTACTGATCAATGTGCATTTTTGTTGAAGCAAACTGTTCCATACTTCGTAACCCATGGTTCATCAGAACATGCTGTATTTTGAGATGCCTCGAAAGCATTCGATAGAGTATTACACCTGAAATTATTTGAGAATTAATCCAAATAAAGGTGTCAATGTGTTTTGTGCGGCTGCTGAAATATTGGCACAAGGAACAAACGATGCAAATAAAATGGGGCAAGCATTTGTCTGAACCGTTTCATGTTACTAATGGGATTAGACAAGGGGGAGTATCGAGCCCATACTTGTTTGCTGTATATTTAGATGATTTATCCATTGAACTGAACAACATTAAAGTAGGGTTTTATATTGGTGAAGCCTTATTAAACCACTTGATGTTTGCTGATGATATTTGTGTGTTTTGTCCAAGTGTACGTGGCGTGCAAAATATAAATTTGATAGATGTGTGTCAGGCTTATGCAGAATCACATGTAATTATTTTCAATTGCAGCAAAACTGTCTGTATGACGTTTGAGGCTGAGTGCAAAACGCACAGTCATCCTATAACTGAGACTGGGTGGTCAAAATGTAAAACATGTTAACCACTACAAATATCTGGGGATTGTACTGGATGCTGAGCTCTCAGATGACAAAGACATTCAGAGACAACTGCGATATCAATATTGTGAAGCAAACAAGCTGCGAGCCCCTTTTTGCCGATGTTCAAATGCATTTTTAAAGTTGTACTTTTTGGTTCCGTTTGTACGCCCATGTATGCATCACAATTATGGTGTAATTTCAGGAAGTCACGCATGCAGAAATTGCGTGTGGCATATAATTTTGGTTGCAGAGCTCTATACAACCTGCCCTGGAGAACGAGTGTTAGTAGTCATCAGGTTCAATGTGACATTCCTGCATTTGAGGCCTTATTAAGAAAAAGTGTGTACCTGTTTCTCGAAAGATGCAGGAAGTCTAACAACGTATGGTTGCGTGCTTTGATGCAGTCAGATTGTTTATATTTGTCCTTATTCTTCGAACACTGCAATCGCATTTTACTTTGTGACTGGGTGCTCGGGCATTGCAGTGTTTATTCGTTTGAGTGCGTGCCATGCCACAACGCATTCGTACTTTACCTGGCCTTAAGGAATTAGCGTTTAGGAATTAGAGTCCAGTTTAGGAATTAGCGTCCTTATCTGCAGTAATGTTGCACCAAGTGTTACGGGTGAGCGAAAAACAGAGTTAAGAATGTCTCTGTGACCCTGTAGTTCTGCCTCCAACGCCGCTGCAAAACGTTCTGCTGGGAAAGTGTCTGTACCCTGTGATTCAGACTTCAGTGCCGTTGTAAAATGTTCTGTTTTGTCTGTTTGCGTTGTGCAGAGAGTGTGTGTTTGTACTATGGAGTTCATGTCTGCTGGCAAATAAATTAATCCATTCATTACCCAAGATTTATAAGCATAGGCGAGGATTGGAACAAAGATTTATCCCATTTAAACACTGACAGCTTTGCGGTCTTTGAAAGCTCCCGTGTTGTGACTACACGGTGATAAAACTTACGTAGAACTGTGTGTTGCTTTTTCAATCCGTGAATCAATCCCCTTGTTCCGTCTTCCGTCACTCGTGAATATCATACCAAGGTACTTTAATTCTCAACTTTCTACAGCGTATTACCGCTCACTTACAGCGTAAACAACTTGGTTTCTGGGGAAACATAGCACGCAACAGCAAACTGATCATGCTGGAGGCCTTGTTAAAAAGATCCTAGCTTTACCAACACGTCCGCAAAACGTGAACGGTCAATCCTGCAGCTTCCTACGATGACACTTTGTCGAATTGGTTGTAACTTTATATCCAATCCATATAGACCAGGGATTCCCAACCTGGGGTACATGTGCACGTGGGGTACATTTGCTTATCACAAGGGGTGCATTTGTTGTACATCCGCAATAAACTAACTTTAAGACATGAAAATTGAGTCTACCTTCAAAGTTCTAAAAATCTAAATTTCTATTAAGAATTCAGTGGAGTTTTTTTATTTCATTGAGCCTTTTTTTCATAAGAAACTATAGGGGTACACGCTTATCTTTCGAATTGCTGAAGGGTACATCGTCAGATAGGTTGGGAATCCCTGATATAGACAAGTCTAACTATTTTGAAAGAAAAGAATCATCAGGAATGACTTAAATGAGGTTATCATTTTTGGAATCGCTTGGAAATATAAGTATAATTTTTTTCCAAGTGACTCGTGATGCTGTAAAAAGCACAGCAATTTACGGTCCCTGGTTACAAACATTATTTTTCTTAGTCTCCTGTAACTTTAATTTGGAAAACAACCAATTTTATTTAATGTCTGTGTTTTTCTTTTCCAAGGATTTGCAAGAATCATTGAATGGTGGCTGGCTTGACCAGAGCGGTGATATTGTTGATGCCTTTGCGGACTACGCTGATTTTTGTTTCAAGACTTTCGGAGACAAAGTCAAATTTTGGATCACTTTCAACGAACCTTATATAACAGCTCAGCTAGGTGAGACTATATTGTTTTTGGACAAAATTAAGGTTTGATCGGTATAGGAACCAATGAAAAATGAATTGCTACAGGTGTTTGTAAAGTCGCATCAACAAGAACAATAACCTTTTCTGCATTATGTAGAACAATAACCTTTTCTGCATTATGATGACCTTTTCTGCATTATGTAGAACAAGAACAATAACCTTTTCTGCATTATGTAGAAGGTGAGCCTGGCGAATATTCGTGTGTAAAAACACTCGTGGAAAGGAAACAACATAATCGTATTTTGTTCAATTTAAGATGAAAAGCATATTTGCTTTAGCGTCCGTGACGACATAGAAACTTTCTCTGTCGGCTATATGTAAGCGACTGACATGCAGGTTCGTAAAGAAACGGGCTATCTGAATGTCAAGCCGTCTACCACATCTGCTCAAACGTTGGCATGGATATTTAGTGCAGTATTCCGAAAACTAGACGTTCCAGACCTGGTGTTTTCGTATCGTCAACACAGGGTGAACCACTCCCCCAAAAAAGCCGTTCAACTTTCGTTGTGGACACAATTTTTATGCAGTGCCATCTTTTGTTTGTAAAATGTGTATCTCTTTGTCAAATAATCATCTTGTAACTTACTGGACTGTTATTTTATTTGATACGTCACTGCACACTTGGTAGTTTGTTGTTCCTACTGTGGCCTTTTCCCTGCCTATGTAAAGTGGGCAGGCGGGCTTGCACTTTTCCAATTACTTTCTTTTAAATGGTAGCTTACTGTTTGTGGATTTTATTTAAATTCTATTTTATATATCATGCACTTCGCAGAGCTGATGATGCCTATCTAGTAGGCAAAATATGTACAAAATAATATCTTTTCATGCGATTCTTTGCTGAGAAAGCACTCTTTTCGATAGATAGTTTTTGTCAAATACTCCCAGGAATTTTACCTCTAAAATTGGTCGAGTAATGAACAGTGGCGTAGCCAGCCCAAAATGTTTTTGGAGGAATACACTCGGGGGGTCAAAATGTTTGATTTTAGGCAAATAACAATATTTTGTTTGGGATAATGTCTTTCAAAACACAAAATGCCCAGATATACAAAAATTTTGGAGGTCATGCCCCCCCCCTAGCAGTTGTGCTACTACGAAATGTCTACTACATTGGTGAAACATTGTGATTTTCCATTAATAATGCTTTCCTTTTCTGTGACGCCAATGAACCTGAGGAACATCCTTTGATTGCCTTAGCCTTTTTTATTTCGGGTCTTATATCTGACATAGCGACGAATGTAAGTAAATAATCGAAAACCGCTGATCAAGACAATCTGACTGTCTTTTTCTCGTACAGTTAATTTCTTTTTCCGGGATTCTGTCAGAAAAGTTAACTTTACGTATATTATGGTGATAAAGATGTTGTCTTACTACTTGAGGTGAAGAAAGTTTTCTCTTTTAATTCGCAGCAATGATTGTATATTTTCAATTGTCACTGAATAAAACCTTACTCCGATTTCGCACTTCCTCCCTAGGTAGAGGCGTCGAAAGAATTTTCCAGCCGAGGACAATAGTGAAATTTGCTAAAGGGTGACAAAAGCTGTTGGAATTTCATTTCGCCAACTGCGAAAATAAGAGAAACATTTTTCCACTAAAAAGTTCAAAGCAAAGCATCAAATTTGACAATCTAAGACAGGGGTTCCCAACCTGGGGTACATGTACCCTTAGGAGTAAATTTACCTATCCGAAGGGGTACATTTAAGGTTAGCAACAGAAGGTAAATATATATTTACATGTTGTTTATTTTCAAATATTTGTACATATAACACTTAAAATTGTTTTCAAAAGTCATTATATGCTTATTGTTAAATATATCTGTGAAAAATCATGAGAAAATATTTTGTCATGAGGAGTTTTAGGGGTACATGTTCATCTGTCAAAAATCTTAAGGGGTACATCCTTATCTGTTGAAATGCTGTAGGGGTGCATGTTCATTTATCGGAATGCTGAAGGGGTACATGATAAGAAAAAGGTTGGGAACCCCTGATCTAGGCTGACAAACGCCTGTTTCCCCCTTCGGTGCCCATGGGTAGAAACAAAAAGAAGGTTTGACGTTTCATTACAATATATTTGGTCTTTTATTGTAAGTTACCGTAACCACAAGGAACCCGGCGGAAATGCCAGCAGATCAGGTTGATCAGGACGTGACATACGGTACTTTATGAACGTTTTTTACTGCTTTTTCAGGTTATGGAATAGGAGTATCTGCCCCAGGTCACTACGACCCCAGCAAAGGCCAGTACTACGTTGCTCACAACCTTATCAAATCTCACGCTCGGGCTTACCATATCTACAATGACACCTACCGATCTGAGCAAAAGGGAACGATTGGGATTACTCTCAATGCAAACTGGGTGGAACCGAATGTTCTCACCAATCCTGACGACATAAAAGCATCGGTACGCTGACTTTGGTCTCCATGAAAAAAAACGCGTTTTTCGGAAATACATGCAATTTTACATGAAAATAAACTTTTCGGATTAATTTTTGGCATTAAATTTTGGGATTCCATTGCATTTATTGAGCACATAGATAATGGTAATTATGCTTGATAATTCAAAATGTTTGGTATCTTGAGAAGATAAGATGAAGTTGAAACCATGGACAAGTAAATCCTGATTGCGTCAGAAAAGTTTTTGAGAGCGATGTTATGGCTATTGCGTGAAATTTGTACGAGAAAACTAGTCTGAAGCTTTTGTGCGGATGTGTTTGTTTAAATGCATGCTAAACAAAGATTTCATGTAAGCAAATTGTAACGCAGATTGCAGTTTATATAACGAGAATTATCAGTGCTTGGTACTTTCCTGAATTTAAACATTTTAAAGTATTTGATGCAAACACACTTTAACATTGCGCCAAACTAAATACAGCAAGACAGCTTGGAGTTCTTCGCTGGATGGTACGCTCATCCTATTTTCTTGACGGGAGATTATCCAGACGTCATGAAATGGAACGTAAGGAATATATCATTATCGGCTTTGTTTTACGTTGTCAGATTTTACATAACATTGAAATGCTTCAAAGCTGTTTTTTTTCGCTTGCGAATAGCAGTTGGTTTTGAATATGAAAACACAGCTGCCAAATGATGGTAAGGCAAACTTTGCTCCTCCTGGATTGAATCAAACTTTAAAACTCTTTATGATGTTGAAAGTAATGATAATTTTTAACCTGAGTTAAAGAATATTATCCACAAAGCGTTTTCTCCAGAAAACATTCCAAGGATTCCAAGGAATTCATAGCAGTCATATTTTCTACATGTACTAAATGTGGGTTGTAAACTAATCCTAGATACGTTGTCTGAATTAAGTTTTTCGCTCAGGAAATTGCACTGACGGTTGAATATGCATGGTTTCCAAAAAGCTGATATCTATCAAGCCATGAATCGCAGCCAGTCTTGCTTTCATGTTTGGAACGTGTTTTTATGGTTCTAGTTGGTTATTCTGTAACCGCATAATAGTGGTGGTTAAACTGTGGTCCGTGAAGCCTTGAGGTGTTCATCAATATGTTTTGGGGCAGTGTTTTTCAACCTTTTTGCTGCAGCGGAACTTTTCGTAAATGTTTGCGTTGCTCATGTAATCCAGTGCAATCATCCAAGTGTCCATCCTACTTTCTGTAATAAACATGTGAAACAGCAGTATTACTACAACCGCATAGAAATGTGGTTGCGAATTTCGTCCCAGGCAATTTCGGTCCGTTTGCCAGCCAGTCAGTGAACCCTGAGGTTCCGCGGAAGCCCGGTTGAAAAGCACTGCTGTAGGAAATCTGTAAATCAAAATCTCATCAAGAAAAGTTTCCAGTGCGTTTAATGATATCTGAATGACTATGTATATGTCTATAGGTTGGCAACCGAAGTGAATATTACAATATCACGGACATTCGGTTGCCCGAGTTCACCGAAGAGGAAAAGATAAAGAACAAAGGAACTTCTGATTTCTTCGGATTGAATCACTACACTTCGAACTTGGTCGTTCCCTGCTCTTACTACCCTGAAGAAGGACCGGGTTGGGAATCTGATCAAGTAATTTTGATGTTTGCATATAACACATTCAAGGTTGATGGAGTGACGCTTAGAAACAAAGTGGAATCTGTGGGCGTATGCCCGGTTTAATGAAATCGTGTTGAATTGCAGAATTCATTTTTTTGAAACAAAATTTGCTTTCTATTACATGCAAGCGATAGAAATATTTTTAACGAGTTTGGAAAGCGATCAAAGAAAAATAGGAGCAGTTGAAAGTAGAATTTTTTACTTCATGTGCAATTCCCTCTTGTTTTTCAGGAAACCTGTGGTCTCGGTTGCCCTGAATGGCCAGGTTCGGCGTCCGATTGGCTCTATGTGGTGCCATGGGGGCTCCGAAAGCTTCTGAACTGGATCATGCGAACCTACAACGATCCTATTATCTACATCACTGAGAACGGCTTCTCTGATGAATCTTACGACTACACTGATGACAAAGCAAGAGAATCTTATTACAAATCGTACATGAACGAAGTACTTAAAGGTAAGATATCTTCTTCAAAAAGTGGAAAAGAAACATCTTCTATGCTGGAACCGCACTAAGTTGTTGTGTGAAATTTGCAGAAATCGTGAATGTTGAGATATTAACATCTGTGTTTCAGCCATTAGCGTCGATGGAGTCAATGTGAAAGGTTACACGGCGTGGTCGCTGATGGACAATTTTGAGTGGGGCGAGGGTTACACGGAAA
>JGI24159J19872_10000218_pt1 | contig 43457 bp, 36 predicted proteins | sample Ectturendosymbi4_FD_19872 | JGI IMG/M metagenome (IMG submission 19872) | reverse complement strand
GGAGGAGCTAGGGCGTTGGTAAGGCAACCGAAAACTGCTGTTTTAGGCTGAAATCAAAGTACGAATATATTGTACCCCGGTTCTCAAAGTGTTAAAAAAAGATGCTGTGAAATAATTATCAAAGCTGAATGATACGCGGTGTGGTTTTTGTCCCAGCCCTAGCGCTACAGACCACATTTCACTCTCCAGCAACATTTTGAGAAATCTTCGGAGTAGGCTATGCTAAAAGCATCTTCACACACTTGGTCGACCTCGAGAAAGCATACGACTGGGTTCCTTGTGAAAAGGTTTGAGGAGTGTTCCGTTAGTACGGTGTTGACGGCCGCCTGTTACTGGCTGCCAAGTCACTGTATTCGTGCTCAGAAGTTTGTGTCCATGTCGGGAGAGTTAAATCATGACCGTTCACCGTCAGCGCTGGACTCCGACAAGGGTGTGTGCTGTCACAGCTCCTTTTCATAGTGTACATCAGTGGGTCTCAACCTTTTCGCTGAAGCGAGCCAAATCTAGATCTACAATTTTGTTGGAGAACCCAGGGCCGCAACCAGCTCATTGTTTCGGGGGGCAAAATGATGTAACTTGTTGCTGTACCTAATAAATACATACGTTTTTTAAAATTTTGGGTGGGGTCAATTGCCCGATTGCACCCCCTCTGATTGCGGGCCTGGGAGAGCCTCACTAAAATTTTTTAACACAATTCAATTGACACGTTTTGTTTTACAGCAGAACGAAAACTATTACACAAAATATTAGACAATTTATTAAAAGACTGCTGCGGGCTGCACAAAGGGTGCTTGGGAGCCGAATGCGGCCCTCAGAACTGGGGTTGAGAGCCACTGGTCTACATGGGCGTCGGAAGGATTTTTTACAGGGGGGGCAATAGGATTTTTCCAAAATATTTCCATGGAGGGCCAAAAGTGGTGAGTTTGTTTTTTCCCACTCAGTGCTGAAATTTTTAAAATCCAGAGGGATGGTCAAGGCCTCCCCCCTGCCGCCCTTTCAGATGCCCATGCTGTCTACATGAATTGGATAGACAGTCGGAGCCAAGTTGACAAAGGTGTCCCAGTCGAGAGCTGCATGAATAACTGTTTAGTGTTTGCAAATGATTTGGTACTGCTTACATCTTCTCAACAGTTTTCATCATGCGCTTGATCAGTTTTCTGTTGCATGCGATCAAGCTGGAATGAAAAACAGCATTAAGAATACCAAGGTACTATGTCTCTTTGCAAACCCAAAGCAGTGTGTGCGGCAAGTGAGTGGCAATACACTGCAGCGGGTGGAGAAGTTCAAGTAGCTTGGGGTGGCATTTACGAGTGCTGGGAGGCGGAATGCCGTTGAGATTGATACACGGATTGATGAAGCTAACGCAGTTCCACGTGAACTTTATTGCTCCGTAGCCACAAAATTGGAGCTTTCAAACACCGCAAAGCTGTCAGTTTTTATATCGGTCTTTGTTCCGATACTTACACGTGGCTATGGTCATGAATCCTGGTTATGACCGAAAGAATATTAACTCAGGTGCAAGCGCCAAAGATGGGATTTATGCCAAGAGTCCAAGGTGTGACAAAGGGGCACACCGAAGTTTGATTGATACCCCCTTTGTCACACCATGGGGCAAGAAACAAGTTTGGCCCCTCCATATTTGAACCTAAGCTATTTTTGAAGTTAATGTATTGCATTGAAGAAAAACCTTACATCATTGTTGTAACTTTTTGGCGCCCCAGTGATTCGTTGTCTGGGGCACTATGTCCCCTTGTTACGTCCCTGGTGCTACACTTTGCGAGAAAGTGTGCAGCTATGAAATTCCAAGCCCTGAATGTTGAACCACTTGTCCTAATTGAGAAAACACAACCAAAGTTAGTTGGGCCAGATATCCAGAATGCCCAACGAAAGACTGGTGAGGCAAGCCCTGCTGGCTAAACCCACGGGAAAGCGACCCAGACGTTGTGCAAGGCCTAGGTGGAGTAACTGCATCTCCGACCTTGCTTGGCCCCTTCTTGGTGTGGAGCCAGCAGAACTATCAGAAATTGCTAGTGACCATGAGGTATTACAAGTAGATGTTGTCCCCACAACCTCACTGGTGTTTAAAAGTGTTCAAGTAGCAAGTGAGTAAGTTCCTTAGACGGCTAGAATTGATTAATATGAGCGTAGAGACGGCTAGAAATGATTTGCCTATAATTCATGATACCTTTCACAGGAAATAAGATGTAAAATTAAGTTCAGGTACTGCTATTGTTGCATCTGTGTCATAATGCAGCCCGTGGGTTACCTTGTAAGTCCTCATGTGGCCCACAGAGCAATTTGAGTTTGATACCCCTGTTCAAAAGACTCAAAAAAGACTCAGTCTTCTAGTTTGCAATGAAAAAAAGTGTGGGTATCAGTTTTTTGTGAGTGACATAAGTAGGGTAGGTATTTGGCCGTTTTGGCTCAGGTTACCTGGTGCTGTGCCCAACTGCTAGATGGAAGTATTTTGCTCAAGCTTTTATTGGAAACTAGGCTAGAATCCGAGTCTTTTAACCTTTGATTGGCTTTCTAGCATTTCTGGTTCAAAAATTATGACCAGAAAGCCATAACATTAGTGATTATACCGAAAATTGATAATATTACCCTAGCTCTTGAACCAGAAATGCTAGAAAGCCAATCAAAGGATATGTGGTGCACCTTGGGTAAATTTAGGAAATACTGTTATTTACTGATTTTGTTCTACTATTTAAAGGTGGTTACACATCTGGATACTTTTTTTACTGTTGGTTGCAGATTTGAAAATTAGGGAAGTTTCTTTCTGTTTTCCTGAGAAATAATGGTTTTGGTAATTGTGTGAAACAAAGAGGTCATTATGTGTTTTTGCATTGGATATTATGTTGGTCCTGCTGAATAGTTGTTGACTTATTTAACCAATATGAACACAAGAAAGGACAAGCAGCTGTCAGAATGTGACTCCAGAATAAAAGGTATGTGCATGTAAATCAACTACCTCATTAACTCATGTGCCGGTCAACACTTGCGTTAGCTTATAAGGCTTGTCTTGAAACCTGAGACTGATTAAAACTGAACACCAGTAATCAGCAAATTATAGCGTTTTTACATTTATATGCGGTACGTAAGCTGTGCTGATGAACTTCAAGATATAATATAACTGCATTAGATCAACTGATTTTACTATAGCAAGTCTTCTGCTTCAGTCTTTACAAACTGTCAGTGTGTCAGTGCATGTTTGTGCATTGCTTCCATTTTTATTGAAGTTTATATTTAAAGTGTGGAGTACAACTTGTTGCATTTAGTCTACGCCACTTTCAATGTGATTTTTTGGGCTGGAGAAAAATAGTTCATTTCATGAAATATTCTGGATGCATTGTTGACTGGTATAAGTGTAATGTGAACGGGGAACGCTTCTCTCTTCCGTCTTGAGTTTAGGATATTTTGTGTAAAGCAGAAAGTTTGTGGAATGCGTTTACCCTGGACTGTTGTGACTGTTGCTTATTGTGATTTGACTTGTGCGCTGGTTCAGTTGTCCACTAAGTGTTGAGTCAAGCATTCCTGAAACGCTTAGGATTCGGCCTGGCCGTTGACAGCCTGGCAATTGCTTGTCGTAACATGCTGGACTAGACGTGCTCTTGTCAGCTGCACGCTATTTCGCAGGCTTTATTGTCAGCTTGAACTGCACCTGCAAAACCGACTGCTTGATGTTTTCATGTTGCACAAAAAGTTTGTTGGGTCAATTATATCCTCTGTAGCACTTAGTGAGTGCAGTGATTTGAGATGTATATTACAGCGGAAACTTTCTTTAACTGCTGATTCTCCAGAGTGCGTTCAACTCCCTAGATAGTTCTGGTCAAATGCTTTGGGTCCATCAACAAAGAGGCGTGCCATTTCGTTCTGTAAAAAATTAAAACACTGCATTTTGTTTCAATACGACACCATCTTGGAATTTGTCGGCTGATGCGCGAACGGAGATACCACACGGGTGAAATTTCCTTCTTGCATCCTAATATAAGAGTTCTAAAATTTTTAAAGCGCTTGTCAGTTCATATCTGATTACCAGACATCAACAAAAGCTGTTACATAATAAGATTGTCAAATATTTACGTAGCAACGTGTTTGCTTTCAATCTTTTTTAGACTCTCAGCTTTGTTGCATATTATACTTGAAGATTGCTTACTAGCCATGACCTGCAGTCGTCAAAAGTTTGCAACTAAAGTAGTATTTCGGCTAAGTTTGTATGCTGTTCAAACACTTGCCGCCACGACGCCTGGCGATTATGAAACAAAGTGCTTAAAGAAAAATGTGTCGTTTATAAAGTTCCATTTCTCTACTTGGCCTTCCTTACTACAAAACTGAAAAAACTCCGTTGCTGTGTTCATTCTTAAATGTCACTTTACTCGCTCGTGCAATTCATTGTTTACGGAAGAAAACATACACTGCACTGATTGTAGATAATACGCAAAAGTTTTTGTGAATAGTAGTAACTTGACAAAAAGTACCCTTTGGTCAGTAGCACAGCACACGAAGTTCAGTACCACGGTAATACGTGTAATTTTTTTGGAAAGTGTAGATCTTTTTGACTGTATTAGATAATTTTCAAAAAAGTCCTAATCTTAATAGCGCATCGTTGTTTTTTGTGCGATTTCTTTTGCGAAGGTTTGTTGGTTGGTATAATCAACTCTTACTTGGTCTTGACGCAGTGCGAAGGCAGATTGCAAAGTGTTTCCTCGCCATCGCATTTTTATCCGTGCATTCTGATGTTGCTTATTTGTGCGTGCTTTCACTTGCAATGTAGGTTAAACATTTTGCGGTTAGGTACTTCAAACATGTCTAACGAACCTACACGTCATGCAGAACCACCAACTCGAACGAAACGTTGTCGTGAAACTATCACCTCCCCGACACGTGGTGACGAATGTGGCTGGGTGTCAGATTACCACTCAGTGGTCGTTTTTTTAGCGAAAGCGATAAAGGTCTTCCATTCTCCAGGGGCTGGCGCAAGACAGTCGTAGAGCGTCTCATTTGTTCATCCTTCGTTTTAGTCATTTTGAAACCGAATTAAATTGCTTTTTGTATCCTCTCTGGCCAACTTATGTCCTATAACAATTTATCTAGTTGTCAGGAATGTTTTTTTACTAGCATCATTTGCCAACTTGCAATGATTTCCTGATGATGCCTCGCAAGCAAATAAACTCCAAAATTTGTCAAGTTGTTTTCTTTGTTTTTATAATCTTTGATGTATTACGTCATTTCGTGTATCTTCACGAATAAATCCGTCGGTTTTTAAGCAACCTTTTCAGTTCATTCTGGTCTTGACTGAGCTAGTCATGAGTCGTGCCTGGATGGATGGTTGTGATGATGTCAAGTCATGTCTGCGTTACAGGAAATTGCACTGGCGGTGCCATACATCTCGACAGTATCAGCCAGTGGTTCGACTTTCGCTTATGTAGTATTCAACCACTTAGGTTCTTGTGTTGCGTTTTTTGGCGTTGAGCGGGATGAATCTACTTCTTTGTTTTCGACTTAAACGGCCTGAAAATTTTGCAGCTCGTGTCAGCAAATCCTGCCTCACCCCGATGGCTTAAAAATGCGTGGTGAAACATGCCCAAGTGCCTCGTCGCTATCCTTTGTCATTCGCTTCAAGCATGTGTCGCGTGTGCATTTAATGGTCTTGAAGTATTTATCGCCCGATTCTACTGATAAGCACGTTAGATACACGAAAATGTATGGCAAAGGAATAATCACAGTTGTATATGGCTAAATCCCCTGTATTTCGTGACTGCATAAAATTTAATAGCACTTTTGATGGTCAGTTATCAAGGAGTTTCCAATCTTTTCAGCGGCAAAGGTTATTTCAACTTCCATCTCCTGATAGCAATGGCACAAATTTGTGATCGTTGTACAACGTCAGAGTTAACGTTTGTTGAAAAACGCGACGTACGAAGTAGTCCCTTTTCAACGATGCATGTTGCTGCTTGCGATTTCTACCGACGATGTGCTTGACCTTATTAATTATACCTGAATCGGCAAAGGTGTTTTCGAACATTTGATGCTTGGTATTAGCACAATGAAAGTTGAAATAAACAAATTTTTAATATAATGCGCCTTTACCAGCAATAATACTTCTGTGTAGAGCTCATCCGACACATCGTCATGCCGATATAACGACAATGGGAATGCATCATATCGGCGAAATTCCGCAAATAGGCAACATTTGCTCATGAAAGCCACTAAACTGTTCTTCTTGAACTGTAATTTTTAGTAGTTAAATTTTGATTATTAAATCATTATTGTGCAAAATGTGCAAAAGCTATTTGCTTGTGAGCTTTTTAACATGCATTATATTTGTAATGTCTTAATTGTAGTTTGAGTAATGCAAACAAACACATTGGTTATCGGCAGTGAAAAACGAAAAATATTAGTGTTGGTCCAAAAAAGCCTTCTAGTCGAGCTCTTACGCTATGTGAGGTAGTGGTTCCCTACTTCTTTCGGCTCGCAGCACCTTTGCTAAACAAACGCAAGCTTGTCGCCCCTTTGTCAAGTAAATTCAAAACCTGCAACACCTAATACAATCTGTAATCTCGCGAAAATCCTGACTGACCGGTCTTGAACCATCGTTGCAAGGTGTCGTCTATTTTAACTGCTGATCAGGATTGACTAGCTGCCCATTTCGCATGGACTTGTAAATGCTACCGTTTTGTAATATTTTTTCGCCATTGGTGCACCTGCTTACTTGGCAAAACTCGGAAGCTTAAATTTTAGGCGTTAACAGTGCTTTTTTGCGCCCGATTTTTAAGGTGCACAGTGTGTCTGGTTGAAAGAAATACCGTACATTCTCTGCCTACGTAATTAAGCTGGTCTATAAAAACTTGCAGCTCTATCTTGCAAGTTGCACGTGATTTAACGCAGCTTGCTTCGCTCCGAAGTGCAGTCTGCATCGGGTGTTTGGTTTGGGGAATACTGTAGTTCGTGTTGGTGCGACACGGTTTTTCTACTCCGTAACCCCGCGTCGTCGTCACGGTCTCCTTTTGCACGTGATTACTCAAAAGCTTTTTAAGGGCTCTCATTTGTTCGAAGTGCAGATATTCTCTTGTCAATTGTTACTGTACTACATGCTCGCGAAACCACCACATTAGCGGTGCTATCAGAAGGCTTGAGTGCGGAATTGAAAAGGTTTTTCTGTGCAAACCTGTAGTGAGTGCCTACTTATGGTCATTTAGTGTTGATAGCTCGTGAACTGCTTCAAAGACATTCCGTCTTTGTTTGCGTTATGCATGCATAATAATTAAGTCTTTCGAAGTCTGGGGTATGTTGAAAAGTTTTGCGCTTGAAGTAATGCGTGTGACCAAACCACTGCCCATGATTATGAAAATGCTATAGTCTATACTTCTCAAGGTGTAGGAGCTTGCGTTAGGTACGTACGGTTTACGGCGTGTCAATAACTTCAAAAAATGCAGAGCGGAGGCAAAATCTTTGTCGAAGGACAGTTCATAACAGTTAACTCAACGTCACTCTTAGATTACATTTCTGCTTGCGTTTTTTATAAATTTGATTGTGTTTTTACTTTTTTTAAGCATATCCTTAAGATTCTGTCAGAAGTTTCTTTATGTTATATCACTTGCGGTGGTTCTATCGCTTGCAAACTTAATTCACTTGTTTTAATGACCCAGTGGAGACAACCACTTGCGTTTAAGGTTATTGCGTGTGAAGTCGACTTCAAGTAATATTGATTTGTTCTCGTGCAGAAATTCGAGTTCAGCTTGGCGAGCAATTAAAGTGCTTTGATCAGCATACGGAATCGAGATCGGCATTGATCGGCGACGTTCAAGAGTTTTTCAAGCGCAAGTCCGAAATCGAAGCAGAATATGCAAGGAAACTGGATTTATTATCGGAGAAATACCTTACAAAACAGAGGAACCTCTATGCAGTAAAGTGAGTATGACTCAATCGCGTTACCAGCAGGGCTGAGGAACCGGAACTGACGTTACCAGCAGGGCTGAGGAATCGGAACTGAAATTTCATGCTCCGGACATCTTAAAATTTTTTGGCTCCAGTTCCGGATCCGACGTCTGAAAGGTCTTGGCTCCGACTCAGCCACCCTAGATTGCTTGCGCTCCGGCTCCACAGCCATGATGACAAGAATATGGTTGAATACCTGTTATACCAATATGTTTCTTTAAAATCAGATGTTAGTTCGCGATCGTGTGTCAGCTGATCAAGGTCTGTGCAAATGACACGCAGTACTGCAGGCGTTGAGGTAACAGAATTTGCACTGTTGACGTTTTATAGGTGATGTACCACATCACGTTAAGTGATGCAATTTCTGCTTGCCAGATGTTTTCCTGTGCATGCATTAGAATCTGCCTGATAAAAACTGTGTGAGTATTCGTTGTGGCAAAGTCAGCATTCGCTGGTAATCTCACACTAAATACCGTTTCTTGGCCTGTCACGTAGCCGCGAGATCAAAAAGAACATGAGGTATAAACTTCTCCGATCTGTTCGACGTGCAAAACGAGAAATCAAAGCATAAACTTGCGACCTTCAGTATTCCAAGCGCATGACCTTCAAAATTCGATACCAGCTGTTGTAGCTTAGTAAGTTTCGTAGTTATCGAGAGTAATGCTTTTCGCGTATTTGGCTATCGTGTGTAGACTAAATTGTAACTGGTGCTTTGTCTTGTTGACAAAAGCAATCAAACAACGTTACGTGTGCAGGTTTTCACCATGCAGGAGACAGCTGAATGCAATTCTAATCAACTTTGCAATTTTTTTGCAGAAAAGAACAACCTGATTTAAGTTTGCAAACTCCAGTGTTGTGTTGGTTTCAAATGTTGGAACAATGCCAGCGTGAGAGTAAAGATCACAATACACTTTCTACCATATATCTCAGTCATGTTATCCCGAGACTTCAAGCAGCTTCGGAAGACATAACTAGACTGCATAAAAAAGTGAGATATGCTGTGTTACATATGTTCGCGTTGGTTTGTGTTTCGAAGCTCTCTGCAAGGCTGCGTGTTGGATTGGTTAAAGTCGTGCTACATATTGTGTTAGTTACTTGTCTGTGTATGAGCCGTTTGCTATATCACTGATTTGAATCAGAAAATCGGCATTCGCGAAGCATGTGTTTCGTTTTCAATAGTTCGAATTGAATCTTGTTTGATGGATGTCAACTTTCAGACACGTGACATTGCCATGCGATCTCACGAGGACCTTCTGACAGACCTGAAAAAGCTCTACCAAGCAATGCAGCTCTACCAAGTCTACTGGGCTGAAAGTGCTCAAGCTGAAAATAAGTTTAAGCAAGTTGAAAAACAGGTAAGCACTCGTGACACTCCTGGGTTCATTTTTCGCTGAGACATTTCGGTCATTTGTCCCGTAATAGTATTAAAACTCGTCGAAACCGTGTTCACTAGTCTACCTTTTCGGACATTATGACTTTTTTTCGGCCATTTCAAGAAAAATTCGGTCTATGACCGAAAAAAACAGGTGCCACTCTAATTTATATCTTTTGTGGAACCGTGCTAGGTATAGTTCTCTTTGCAGTTCGAGAAGCGTAATGAGAAATCAATGGAGTCGCCAAAATTGGACAGTAAGGTGCGTCGTTCAACATCTTTCCGAAAAATGGAAAAACTTAAGGAGAAGGTAAGCCGTAAAAGTGTTTTATGGTCTTCACCTCATTTGCAGTCGTCTGCCACATACTCGTCAACGCTTCGAACGCCAGTGAGGTTTCGACTTAGGGTTGTATGGGTACACTAACTTGCTACTTGAAAATCTGACAACTGATCGCATTGTTCCAATACATTTTACTTCGAAATAGATGTCTGACGTAAGTATACAGCCAAAAAGACAAAGTTTTCCATGGCTATCTTCCAAAATAATCACCAGCTCACTGTGATTTGGATTAGAAGCTGAGATCTGGTGATGGTTGAAATAGACTCGGATGATATAAAAAAAATTGACGTCTCTCAGCATTGGGGTTGGTTAAAGAGCTCATACTAGAAAAGTTTCAGTTTGTGTGGTACTAACGTTTTTAAAGACACTAAACCAAGAGCGGTCAATTGTATTGGCGTAAGGTCTCAATAGACTTGCAGCTAAAAAGGCGTTTGTCACTAAAACTTGCATTCCAGATATGTATATTTTACCTAAAGCCAGATGATAAAAGTGGAGCCACAATTTTGTTTCGCTTGCATCTTATTCAGATAAAAAAAGTAATTGTTCAGATTGTCATCGAGTTTTTCGCATGTGATGTTTCAAAAAATTGATTTCGTGCGATTGGCAAACTTCTAATTCACTTATTCTGTGAGCACTGATTAAAGAGTAAGGATTTTGCAAAAGAGAAACTGAAACTGTGAAAGTCTACTCATCTACTGCATGAAAAACGGTGCAGGGATCCGAGAAGACTGTGGTTGTCCCTGTCTATTGTCCGGTTTCGTTGTTGTTTTGAAACACTTTGCTGCTCTGTGATATCTCACGAGTCGTGAGTCACGACTTCGTTTTTTGGTTTTCAATACTACTTTGGATTCTATCATCCTGCACTAGAATATGGTGTAAACTTTATGGCACCAATGCAGGTTTTACTGCGTTGAAACGCTTTCCGACGTAGTCGTGCAAGTCTATGTTCGCGATGTGACCTAGTATGCGAAATACATGACACCTTGCGAAAGAGCTGGGTTAAGTCCACTGAGCCGTTTCAAGCTCTCATCACTTTGAGCTTGAGTGGTTGAATATTTAATTACGCAATCGTGGTGTAAAGTGGGAAAGGTTACTTTTTGTTAAATCATCTTTGTTGTCATTCGACCGCGCAATTCGGTTTTCGATGCGTGACGCATCTACGTCACGCTGAAAAGACTAGTTCGAAGTTTATTACTTTTCACCCATGTGAGACGTACGATGGCGTGATTTTTAATGTGTCACAGGTTTTCACCGGAATCACGATTTGGACGTATGACAGTTCAAAGCGTAACTGTCAACGTAGCCAGCGCTGTTACTTTATGGTATTGACGTTCTGTTATTTTAGCACTTCTTGAGCTTCAGCTTCGAGATGATCCTTGAAAAACCTGATTACTTTTTTGCTATCTGCAGCTTTCCGACGTTTAGGTACAGATACCAAACGGGCTATATCCTTTTATTCCAAGCGTATTAATGACTGGTAGTGGCAACTGTGCAATTTTATGGAGGCGCTTTCCTTTTCTGGAAGAACGTAACAAAGGAGAGAGCGATTAATCTCTTACTAATTGTTTAAGAGAAAATGATGTCATCAAAACTTTCGTGATGTGTAGATGTTATGTTTTTTCGACTTCATTTCGCATTGTTTTACCGTGCAGTGTGGCATTTTTCGACATCGCTAGAATTATGTCGCTGCGATACTATTTGCGGAAGTGATTTTTAAATTTCAACGATGTAGCAGAGTTACATCAATATTTCTACGTACATACAAAAATACAATATTACCATAGTTCTTTTGTAAGTGGCAGCGTAGAGGTTTTGACATGGTTGAATGATTCTGCTCACACCTGCACACTTTTATCGGTTATTAGATTCAGTAGATATTGCGTGTACAACTTTTACAGTGTCACCGTTCTGCCGTTCATTCATAACTGTCTGAAATGCATGGCCTGATCATATGTGCTGGTTATTATTTTTGCTACCGATTAGTTGTATCATGTACGTTAAGGTGGTTTTCAACACAAACTCATATTAGGAATACTGTTAAACCACCTGTGAAACGACAACAAGTTGCTAGCTTTTTACTGGTGTTTCAGAGTGATACACAGTAAAAAGCTCCATCTGTCGAAGTTCAGACAAAGACTTTACACATGGAGTGTTGGATGCGTAATTCTCTTGTTTTAGTTCCGAGTTTGCCAGAGTAGTGGTGAAGGTTGTGACACTGGTTTGGGAACTGCATTGCCAGACGTAACAGCATATGATGCAGGCGTACGCATTCCGCTGGTGCGTGCGCCAGCTGATGTTCTCAAACTCCTCGTAGAACTGTTCGCACTGCTGATAATTGTTTTTCATCGATAGCCTCATTGGCGACAGACGCGTCCGTGCATCATGTCACTAACGTGCACTTATTGTCACTTTCACAAGACCATATACGAGAGCGGGGCTGACTCATACATAGAGGCTACTAACGTGAATCAACCGCTTTGCACCTTTTGTTGACGATAAACATAATGCCTGGCGGCGTTTGTTTTTCCCGCAGAGAATGGCAAAGTTTTCCGAGTGCAAACTCAAGTCCGTCAAAGCGAGAAACGAATATATCCTCCAGCTCGAGTCGACAAATGCCGCCCTAAACAAATACTACGGAAAGGATGTGTTGAGTTTGTTAGAGGTATGTGTGCGCCGGCGGGTATGTCTTTTGAATGTAAGCGGATAGCGAGCGCGATAGCATCACAGATGGCACAGATGATAATCTTGTTGACTTGGTGGTCATTTGCAGCCATGATTATATTCTACGTGTTATTTGCGATGCTGAAACTGCCTTCGGTCGCGTCGTCAAGAAGCTGTGAGAAGTAACTGTTCGACTGCTGTTTGTCATTCGGCAATGCTGCATTGTGGTTTCAGAGCCTTTATTGTAGAATTGTAGTGCTCTTGTAGATGGCGCCGTGCCACGTTTCATAGATACGATTCCTTGGCTGATTGTTTTGCATATCGACAAAACAAGCATTCTTTTTTTCTTTTCTAACGCCTCGCCCTCATTATCTCCGAAAACTTCTCCCTTGCTCCCTTGCCGCGTTATGTCCATTGTGGAGGGTTATTATATCTATCATGTAATTCGATATTTCATCCCAGACCATGAGCATCGGTTATCATGGCTCGTTCCAAAGAATGTGGAAAGCTTATTGCAACGCGGAAAACGCTGCCTGCAACTCGCGAGTCAAAGGGCTGGAACTGCTCACAGAATCTGTCGATGAAATCGAACCAACCAGAGATCGGACAAGGTAAGTACCTCCCCCGGTGCCAACGGTTTGATGCGGTAGAAAGAGTTCACAGAAAAAATGCAAGACCACTGTGATCATGAAACCAATCGATTTTTCAAACATCGCATCGTCTTTGGTTTGATATACACCAGGGGTGGCCAAACCTGCTCTGTGTATGAGCCGCATGTTGCAAAACCCAAGTTACAAAGAGCCGCAACATAAAAATCTAAAAACACCAATTTATCTGCAATCTACGCTTCTGTGACATAATCCTTTTTGGAACGACTTGCAAACGTAAAACGGCGCGGCACGCTAGCTACCACAGTACCATTTTTCAATATTTCTACACTTTGCAACAGAAATAAAAAATAAGTTTTCGGAAAGCTCAGAAAGAGCCGCAGTTTAACCACCCCTGATATAGAACGTCTTTCGGTGCTTGAGTTAACCATTGTAACTTCGTTTTAGCTGTGTAAAATCACTTGGGGGTTACATTCGATGCGTGTTTTTTGTGGGGACTGTTGTCCCTATGAACTTTTATCGTCTTAGCGGTTGTGTTACGGAGCTTCAGTGTATTGGTTCTATTGCCCTGCAACGTTTTAGTGGTCATATGCCATGATGCAGATTCATGGACAACAACAATAATGCTTTTGCTTGCCCTCCACCATTTCCCTTTTGTGGACACCCAGACGATGAAGTGAAGAGGATATCACTTGCCCTGCCCCAGTTACATAAAGAAGCTGACAAGCGGTGCAGCGAAATTGAGCGAACGATCAAGCAAATGAATATGGACCAGGAAGAGGTATACATGATAGCTCGATGAGTTGTACCGATTTCTTCTCACCTCTGGCAACAGTTTGTCATTTGGTGATTGGTACCTAACGGTTTTCTCCACAGCGCTGTGTGGCAATCATGGAAATTTCGATGTCGAAATTATCTTGCTTAATTATACCCGTAAACCAAAGTTAACATCTTAAAAAACATTTAGCACACCTTGTCTGGTAATGAAATTATGTAACGGCTGCCCTCTGAAACACGACCTATATTCATGTCTGTCATGAAAAGCTCTGTTCCAGCTGTGAAATCATATCTCTGTCGCGGGAAAGTAAATTTCTGAGCAATGCAGTAATGGCCCGTCCATTGGTGTCGTAAGCACAAAGAAATCTTGGGTCCTGTGGGGATTTTTAAGATTTCTGCGCTATGTGTGTAAGGTCACAGCTCACTGATGGCCTGTACTCTTCATGAACTAAGTGGTCCCAGTTGGAAATCCCACTTCTGGTATTGCCCGACTGTAATTTTCGTTTCTGATTCAATTGCACGACACGCTCCCTTTAAACAAGAATGTTGATGTTTGAGAATACACTTGGTCACGTGGTACTGATGCTTATGTGTAAAAAAGAATGTTATAGAACTCTTTGAATTTGTAAAAAAATAATAGGCTAATCACTTCATATGTTTTTAACCTTTAAATTGTCAGTGATTGTATGTCGCGTTCATATCCGCCATCGTTGCTCCACGTGCGATGCGCAGTTGCGCATAAATCAGTGTTCGGTTCTCTGAAACTTACGTGTGACCTGACAGAGTAAAACATGGTGTACCAACTTGAAAAGCTCTTCACTGCTGTAACGGCCAGACACGTTTAAACGAGTTTTGTTTACAGTAAGCGTCGTCAATTATAAAAAAGTTCACCGAAATATTTGATATTCGCTTTAGCCTGCACGTAAACAAAACTGGAGGAGGTCATTGGTATAATCGAGAAATAGCTCGGGTTTCGTCTTTTCTTCGTATATATGCAATGAGAGTTGCGCAGTCTGTGCGCCCCAAGAACGTACGACCCATTCCTCTGCAGCTGAAGAAAACGGTCGACGCGACGATGGATTCAATGCACCAACTTGCCGCGAGTGTGACTTTCGACCTCGCCTCGTCATTCGTTCACACCCGACACGGAAAGGAGATCGGCAACGCGATCGCTATCCCCGTGATTCACTTCGCCGGTGTTCCCCACCCTTACACAAATAAGGACATGACTGCAGTCAGAGGCAAGCTGCTCGATGTCGAAGCCTATCACGTGCAAGTACGTTTGTGTAAAAACGAATATTATGCTGTTTGATGCACTTACTTCGTCGGTCAAATCCGTCGCATTCCGCCATTGCTTGATCGCCCAGTTGAACTGAAGTTGGCTTGCTGGCGTGTGTGTTTCATGCAGCTTGACTCCAGTCGCTCTCCACGGCGTCCACAAGTTTAAGTGAACGACACACTACTTTACAATGTACATCTTGCGCTTGCAATTAATTTACTGGTATTTGATGCTGCAAGTTAAAGAACTTTTGTTTTAATCATCTTTGCCATGTGCCTTTGCAGAAGTTCGAGGAGCACTTGCAGAAGGGTAACCAAATGCACCGGCTTGAGACGAAACGTTCTATGTTGGAAACCGCTCTTGGAGAAGGTGATGCAGGTTTTTACGCACGTAGCGCGTTTCCTATGTTTTTGCGCCCGAATTTATACGAAAGTAAAATTTCTGGCTTTGTTCGGCAAGCGTATAGTTTAAACAAATAGTTTCTCACGGACAAAGACCTGGAAATATGGTAGCTCGCGTAATTACAATGCCAATATTTTTTTGTTTCAGAAGCACCTGCTAGCGACGCCAACACTTTTTTGAGGTATGATTTGAATGATTCATTTCCCTTTTTCTCGCGATTGAGTATCGGCAGATTCGCTTTGTATTGCTTGACGTTCTGAGAAAGCGCCGCACTTTAAGCTGGTGACACAGTCCGGATGGTTCTTACGTAGATGATGGCTCTGTCTGCGATTATGGCAACTTATCTCTTAAGAAATAACCCCATAGTGCGCAGCGTTCCATTCCATAGCTGTCTGCAGGAGCGAACGCCATCCTCCAGTTTGCATTGGTTCCTATTAATTTTACAGTGCGTTATCGTCATCATGGCAGTTCTGCTTTGGTGTTGCTGTTAGCTTAAAATTGGTCAAGTTGACGACCAGGACTGCTTGGCCTACCCTGCCAACAGGCTTAATTGAAGCCTATCCCATGAGTTTGACTTTCACTATAAACCTTTGTAAGAATACAGCAAGATATTGGTAACGTTGGAGTATTGCTTTTGCAGAAGACATTGTGCAAACGAGTGGTAATGCTGCCAGTCATTGTTGTGATATTAATGCTTAAAATCGGTTTCACTGAGAAAGTTATTTTCAGTGTTCTGTCGTGAAATAAACGCCAACAGTTTCTTCTTACTCGCTCAAACATTTAAATTGTGTATTGTTGTGATTAGTTTAATTGCGTGATCAAACACGAATATTTTATTTGTATATGCAGCGCCTCTGCGCATTTCTCGCATAATTTGCAAGAAATCAGAAAACGAGCACTGAATCGATAAATCCTATCTAGAGATCGACCGATATATCGGTTTCGGCCAAAACGGCCGATTTTATCGGCCTCAGTAGTTGTTGACAAAACGCTGTTATGTTCCTCACGCATCCAAACGAATTGCGCAAGTAAGCACAATGAAGCAAGTCAACAGTTATCTTACAGCAACGCTAGCAGGTGCGTTTTCATAAACAAACAGACAAGATTAACCATTAAGCATGCGTCGGCCGTAGCAGCCGAAACAAAAACATCGTCGGTACATTTCGCAATGCTTGACGTTTATTGTCCAGACCGCGCTACCGCGCGTAGATGCTGTGTACGAATAAACTCCCGTTGCACTGCCAAAAGTTCTTGCAGCACAAAAAGTTGGACTGTAAGGTGCGGAAGTCCAATCGATGCCTAGTTTAGCGCAGATCAATTTAAAAAATCTTGTATGAAAAATGATTTGCGTTATGTTAAGCAACATTTGTAGCGTTATGAATATGATTACAAATGCAATCACGTAGATGACCGGCTAACTTCCTGCAGGTTACTTGGTGAAAATGCAGAAAAACTTTGCTTTTTGCATGACAGTTTTAAACTGTTGAAATGGCATTACTAAGCACTGACAAATCAGTTGAGGTGTTTCATTTCATATAGGCCTACCAATGCCAGTACTTCAGTTGCAGTAACTAATGCAACTAGTTCGCTTTGTTAAGGACATGCAGTTATTCAATGTTACATTACATCAAAATTCCAAACTTGATTCTTTAAGACTTGGATTGATATTACAAATTGAAAACCCACTGAGTTGCAGAAGAGTCTGGTTTGTGAAATATATGCAAAAACAAATTTTTACAAGAGTTATGTCGTACAGTAATGAGTAACTATTAACAAACATACTATCATAGACCAAAAAAGTTACTGCTGTTTTACTGTTTAATTGAATACAGTATTGTACTAATTTTGACCTCCTGAACTTATGCTCCATTTCGTACTTCTATCTTTCAACTTTCAAGCACTGTTTTGCTTTTTTTGTTGTAAGCACTGTAAGCAGTTCTCTTTCATTCAGTGTTCTGTTCTTATTCTTTTGTTATTTTTAACATTCTTTTTTTATTCATGGCACTATGTTTATTCATTGCATACAATGCATAGGCCAACTATGCTAACAAGTTCATCGGGTTAATTAAAAATCATAGCAAAATAATGAAATTACTACAATTTAAAAAAAATTAGCTCATAAATCTTGATTTTTTAAGTTTTTGAAAAAAAGGTAATGCACAGAATGCATTATGTTTTTGATAATTAAGCAGAAAACAAGATTTAAAAATTTTGAAATATTGGCTATCGGCTATCGGCGCATGAATGGCCGATATATCAGCATCGGCCTCAAAAAAGCCATTTCGGTCGATCTCTAATCCTATCCACTGTGTTGTATGTTTGTTTGTAATTTGCAGTTTTTGTATCTATGCCAATAGTGGGCAAAGTGAGGCTCGCCGACGTGTTTTGTGTGACTCTTCTAGCTGACTAGCAATATCTCAGATTGATAGCGAGTTGTCGCCTTATATTTAATGTTTGTTTCATTTTATCAGTGTGTTTACACGAAATCGTAAGGTTAGTTGCCAAGGAGTCTACGCGATTTGATTTAGGTCATTTTATGTGAAACGTGCATTCTTTAACGAACTGTGTTTAAGAACTACAAAGCGATTTTGCGGCTAGCTGATGTTTTTGGTTTTCTGCAAATGACTCTTCTGTTGAACAAGTTTGCCCACCCCTGATCTATGCGATTACTGGAGTATGCACAACCACGGCAACTGCATGCACGCGTGGCACCCATTCACCCACACTCAAATAAAGGAAGCCAGTCGGCCGTTTGCTCTTTAAAAAGTTCTCCATCACTCTTCTCTAACAAAAAAGGTTTTAGCTGGACTAATGCGCGAGCGTAATTCAAACACATTTAGCTTGTTCAGCTGATAACTACAAGCTTGAGATGATAATTTTGCCAGTCAATGACTAACGCTGCATGTTTTTCTTCTGTTTATGTGTCGTTCTCGTGGTTTGCCTTTCCTTGCTTTTGACGGCGTACTGACCAGAACCGGCCCACCAAGGGTTCTGCCTAAGCCTAGCAAGCGACAATTGGGCGGCAGAAAGCGCTCGAAACGTACCCCTGCTCCGACCACCGCTGGCCATTTTAGCAGCAACCTTCAGCTTTATTTAAAGGTATTATTTTACTGTGATTGGCGGAAGAGCCGACGGCAATGTCTCAGTTTCGTTAACAAGTCCAAGTTGGGGAACCCTGCTGTCTTGAGACCTCGTCGGTTGTTTATTATCATTGCCCTGTTTTTAATCCCTTGATTGTACGCAGCGAGCAAGGTTTTGATTCAGTTTTTGTCCCAAGTCTTCAATTTAAATTGGTCTCCGCGAGGTGAAATATTGTTCAGTGAAGCTTGTATTAGCATTCTTCAACACCATGGAAAACGTAAAGCTAAATGAAAAGGCTCTGCCAGGAAGGTTTTAGTGTTATTCACTCAGGCCCGTGAACATGCACCAGTCATACATACATACATTGCCAGATAGATTCTTTTTGTGCAACGAAGGCTTTGTACGGCCAAAGATACTGCGCGATGTATACTACAACTCTTGACGAACTAATAATAATGTGCAGGTAGTTATCCCGTTTCGAGCCAGCCGTATGCAAAGCAAAAAAAGCAACAACGCTTTTGTTTAGTGAATTTGGCGAACATTGCAAAGGCTTGAAATTTTTCGCCGAGGCTTTTAAAGTATTGGCTCTGTATACCGTTCCGCATGTTTAGCTTTCTTTGGCATATGTCAGTCTCATAAATATTTAATACGTTAGGGATTGTGCATCTTGATCTTTCTGTGCTGCGCAAGTTTTCCGAGTACTTCTGGTTACTTAATTTTTAGGGGAGAAGGTAAAGCAGATTTGGGAACTTTTGCTGATTTACTGCAGTAAAATTTACCGTTGTAATTGGTGTCATGCTCTGTGTTTTTTTCGTATTTTCAAGTAATTCTGTGAAGTCGCTTCCAACGTTTCTGATGGAAAGGTGTATTCGGCAAACACGGCTTCCCTTTACTCGTTAAAATCTTTATCTCGCTCTGCTTGAAGCAAATACCCAGTTAGTGAGAAGTTGTGCTGCACGTACGAACAAGGGTCAACCGGCATGACTTTGAAGTCAAAGAAAATGTTTACAACTCGACCACTGCATGCACTGCAGTTTAAGTACCGGTCAACAGATCTAACACTGAGGCATTGCCGTCGCTCATTCAAACGTTTGACGCGTTCTTGTTGGCTAACGTTTGTGTTCTTGTCATATCTTAAGGCCTCGCAGGTCATTAAGAAAGCTTCAGGTAAGTTACGAACGTTGCATGGTGCCTGACGGTGAGCAAACTAGTTATTGATTACGACTAACATTTGTTAACATTGTGTTTTACCTGTTGTGTGCTAGATCGTTGTCACGTTCGTGCGTTTGTTTACACTTCGTCTGCTCTTAAACGATTAATTATGCAGTTGAGTGTTTGCACAGTTTTCTGTGCATTTAATTTTGTGTTAGGCTATGATATTCGTAATGCACTTTGGTTAGATTGCAGCCAAGAGCAATTGCTGATCGCGGCTGCAATCTGTATGACTTCGTGATCGTTGTGCGCATGCCGATAAATTTCATAAACGCAGCTGAAGCTATGTTTTTTTCAAAAGTTGGTACCCATTACGTAGATTTGACTACGTGTGCAAGCAGTTGTATATTATTGTTCTACAGTACACCTGCGGCCGTAAGACGGGTAGTGGTAGTTCGTTCAATCCACACTCATAGTTACGCGTCACTTGCTTTCACAGGAGTCTGGCCGCTCGATCCCTCTCGTTGTTGAAAGCTGCATACGAGTTATAAACTTGTACGGAATGCATCACCAAGGCATCTTCAGAGTTCCGGGATCGCATCAGGTTGCTCACTATTTTCACGTTTAAATCACATGGAATTAAACCTTCAATGCGTTTTTTATTCCAAGAAATTTAACACTGTCATTTGCAAGAGCTTGTGATCCTGCTTGGTGGAACATACTTCAGCCTCGATTTCTTCAGCTGTTCCCCAAGACGTTTGAACACTGCATTTATTCTTGTTCGAATTATACCAAGTAGATAGTGTAGTTGTACGCGTGTGCGCATAAACCTCTTCGAAAACAGTAGCGACTTTTGCATCTGCATCCTTTCATAGCAGCAATGTATGAGTGTTGTTTGAAAAAGTAATTTCAATGGTTGCAAACCGTAAAACGAACCAACTATGTTACCTACGCGTTACTGTTACGGGACCATTCCTGCTTAGATTCTGTGTTTCTAGTTTGAAGTGCACTAAAATGCGCATTTTAGTGATACGATGCTTTCAGAACTGTACTTCATCGATAACCTTCTTCGCTTGCTTTCATGTGAAGGATATCACAGATATGAAAGCTTCGTTTGAAGCGGGTGATGATCCCATCAGTGACAGAGAGGACGATGTTGACATCAACTCAGTTGCTGGTTTGCTGAAGCTGTACTTCAGGCAGCTTGACGAAAAGCTTTTCCCGCAATATATCTTCGAAGATCTAAATAAATGCGCCCGTGAGTGCGATCTTGGAAATTGGTTTTATTGCCTGAACGTATTGTTATACTGGAGTACTTCATGACTCCCTCCAGTCTCGCTTCTGCGCATGCCATCGGCCTTCGTAAACCGGTTGTACGGATCGTTCGGACACGCCGGTTTTCACTGTTCACAGTGGCTGTAACTTGTTTGGAATTCTGTCATAACATGGTGTTGATTTTTTTACTTTTGACTTCCTTTCAGATATTTCCAACGTGGAAGAAAGAGTGGTGAAAATTCGTCAGATACTGCTGAATATTCCCGAATCAGTTCTTATTGTCATGAGATACTTGTTCGCTTTCCTGAACCAGTAAGTAATTGATACTTCGAACCATTTCAGGTTTCGAGGCGCCCAACAAACCTTATTTGAATCAGATCCTGTAGGAAGTAGAGTTTCACTTTCTGCAATCACTACAAATACCACTCATGGCATACCTGCTCCGTGTGCCACACACATGCTGTCTTGAAACTTTCCCGTGAAGCGGAAGTGCATAACCACAGCAACATTATACTGTGATGAGCTAAACAGTACCCAGTTTTTATTAAGTGCATGTACCGTGTTGATACCAATTAGTTGTGAGGTGCTGGTTGGATTTTCCACAACTAATGTTGCAAGCTTTTTTTATGTACTGCACTCAGGCTCAAGATCGGTGATGAAAAAGCAAACGTTGTTTTGCAAAGTTATGCGCATGCTATCGTTGTTTTCTGTTTGCTAGCGGCTTTGGGTTCACCTAACAAAGACCAAATGTGACAAAAAACTTTTCACAGCACTAAGAGGGCACTGAAATACAGGTGCTTACCCAAATTTTTGTGAGAAAATAGTTCTGGGATGAAGTTTAAGTCCCGTCGTTCGGTGTTTTCTACTTGTTCAGTGAGGGATTATAAATTATCAAGAAGCAAGTGCTTGGCAGCTCTTATATTCCAGAAAGCTGTTGTTACTGCGGTGATAGCGCTGTTAAAAAGACGTGTTATTCCTTGATATGGATGTAATGAAGCATTAAGTTTATGGTTGTCTTGCCTATCTGAGTAAAAATCGCATCCTTACCTTGACAAGCGCAGAACATGTTACTTTGCAACAATGCTTCAAGTATTTGAAAACAATAGTTTGCTTTTATTTGAAGAGATAGCTTTGTGCTGTTACGTCAGTATAATATTATCGTTTCTTGGGTTGAGCGCTGTAGCCAGCACGAAAGGAACGGGTCGGCAGATCAGTCAGGGGAATTGTGCTCTTTAATTCCATTAGGACTGTGTGGAAACAGTTGTCCAGCGTGAGACCATGACAAGATCCCGCAAAGGACAACTCGAAACGAGGTGCTCAAAGCTCCAACATATTTTTTTCATTTAGCAGAATATTTTGTGATTCTGATGATTTGCTTCAACACACATCAAGGTTGAATGCAGTGTGCTGTTGTTTTGGCCCCAACTGCCACGACTGATAACTCGTTATGAAGCAAAAGTCTGTGCAACGTAAATTACATTTGTACCAATTGCAGTTGTTATTATAGGACCGTACATTAATGGCGTGTTGCGAGGAGGCTGACATTCAGCGTACTGTAGCCTTTAACCAATACCTTGCGTATGCAGCTCAGGCAGTTCCACGGAGTTTTGATATGGTTCTAAGTATGCCACGAACGCAAGCGGTAGAAATCCACCCATTCTATCCAGACATAAAGCGGCGCGCATTTAATCATTTAACTGAAAAAAAACAATATGGCATTATTCGCTGAGTTAGATGCATGGACTTTTCGTCGATCACATGTCGACAAAGTGGTACTTCTCCCTGGAATTCGTCCGCTTGCCAATTTATTTTCGTGGTTTTTCGTGCATGAACGATTTTCGCACCACGTTCGGACTATCGGCGACACCTGCTGGGTGTTGTCGACAAAAAGCCGTTTTGTCCTCTCCGGGTCCAGCACCGACATCGACCGCTGTCATGCGCGAATTCCTATGAAGTTAAAAGGGCGTTGTAAGCAATTACAAGAAGCGCGCAATACCGTGGCATTGCCATAAATTATTAAACGTTTTATCGTCGCAATCACACGCATTATTTGCATTGCAGTTTGTCCCAGAACAGCGACGAGAACATGATGGACGCTTACAACATCGCCGTTTGCTTCGGACCGACATTATTACCTGTTCCCGACAACTTCGACCCAGTGACTTGCCAAGCCAACGTTAACGAAGTGATCAAAGTAAATACTAACAAGTTCATTAGTGCTGCTCATGCTTCCGACTGCTGTTTTGTTGGATTGTTTACGAAATAGTAAGGTGCGTAGGCGATCGATTACGGCTTCGCGAAATGTGTGCCGGGGCGCAAGCAGCGGATAAATCTTTTCAACCAACCCAAATTTAGCAGTTGAAAGACGTCGGCAACTGCTCAACCATTTTGAGCTCAGTTGCGCCGGCGGGTTGACGCATAGCATCCCGTGGGCAATACCCACAAATAACCACTGGATATTTCATCGTCGCCTGGACTGATATTGTGTTCGCTGGATTAGGACTGGTCGCAGCATGCGATCACGACTACATATGCAGCTCTCGAAAGCAAGAACCGTCGTTTCCATTGTGCTAAACTGTTTATGCAAAAAAGGATAAAAAATAGAACTTTCCAAAGAGGTAGTAGAAACGTTCTCGTTGAGGTTGTTTCTTGTGCTGCTTAAACGTTGCATCAGAGCAACCTAAAATGTTAGCTTTCTGCGTCAGAATGCTTCAATTTGGATTGCGTCCTTTAGAAGGCGTTTTTCCGGCACTAAGCCGTTTCCTATCCTATTTTTGTTTGCTGCAAAAAAAAACAAGGACGCTTCAAGCGACTGTTTTGCGTTTGCACGTGACCTGCTGCTATTTCTAACGACCCTCCTGCCCTGTTTCCTGTTTTTTTCCTGAACGTACGAGGTCGTCTGTTTTTTTTAGAGGAAGTTTTCGTAGTAAATCCTATCTGCGTACAATCAGTGCCAGAGTAGTCACTGTTGAGTTGTCGCGAGATTTTGCTAACAAGCAATCATGTCGTTCAAAGCCAAAGCCAGTCTTTTGCATCGTTAAAACAAGTGTTCCAGCAAATGGTGCCTGCAGCTTTCACGACACAGGCGCATGGCCACGACTTCGGTGCCGGTCAGCGCGTTGATTAACGGGAAAGATCTGATCGCTGCCCCTGGTCCAGCTACGAACCGCCCGTCTGACTTTGCCTCTTTGTAAAGCTGCTCGCCAGCTGAATGTCAAGGAGAAATAGTCTTCTACCACGCAGCACCCACTTTAAGCGCAAGTTTAACACCACTGCTACTTTGAGCATTTATAGTCAATGCAGTACTAAATAAAAGTTCTCCGGTCTAAAATGTTCGACTGCGACTTCATTCGAGCTGTTGCAGATCAGACTCCAAAGAAAAAACAAATGTGAACAGACCATACCTTTTACACTATAAGTATCATCTTCAGTGAACCTGCAATACAGCTAAATATGATGGGAGTCAGACTGGATGACGGAAGACTCGATAATGGAGATTCAGTTTTACTTCATAATCGGAATATGATGAAGTTGGTTGCGTTTTTAGGATTCGTGGTTTGGCGAATGTTTTGAGGTCGAAGCAGGTGAAATAGATGTCCCTTTCGCGGTGTGTGCCCAAGCGCAGATGTGTTTCCATAGGGGCGGGTGTGTACAGATTGAATTTTTCAGATTAAATCATACGTTACAAGCGATTGAGTGAATGATGGCTTGAAGTTTTCACGGTTTCTTTCAGACAATCGTAGTTCATCACGACGAGATTTTTCCGACCGCGCTTGACGGACCCATGTACGAGAAAGTGATGACGTCGGACGACTACGTTGCCGGCGGTGCTCGCACCACCGCAGCCGACGGTCACCCGGACAACGACCAAACTGGTGATCAGAATTCGGCCTCCCAGAGTGTGCACTCTAGTGGCAGTGAAGACGAAGACGACGATGGTTAGTTAACTGGCTTAATGTTGGTAGTTCAGGCTATTAACACCTGTGAAATGCTACTTTCTGATTGTACATTTTCAGACAAAATTTTCAGCAAGCGTGTCTTTGGATTCCCTGCAACTGTGCAGTTGCATGATTTTAGTTTCGAAAACAAATGATTTTCAGACTCCATACAAATGATTGACGGCTATGCGAAATACGATTACAAAGGCCGCTCCGACCGCGAGCTGACATTCTTCAAGGGAGACCAGCTCACTTTGTATCGTCGCGTGTCGGAAGATTGGTGGGAGGGAAACTACAAAGGCAGAGATGGACTGGTGCCGCACGCCTATATAGTCGTGCAAGATTACGTGTGAGTACGAGCGCTATTGACTTCACATCCACCAGCGCCAGCGCCTTATTCGTATACGACTCATTTTTTCCTGGTCCTTATTACGTGCTGCACGTTGACAGGAAATACGTCTCATGTTCACATTGCTCCCGTATATTGCTGCATGTGTATGAAGTTGCGACTGTTGTTTTCACTCACGAAAGCGTCCGGCCCTGCGCAGATTTTACCCGCGGTGGCCGCGCATTATTGCTTCCCAGAAAGTGGACCAGCTTTCGTACGTTCGTTGCTGCAAAGTGGTTGCCGCTTGCCACTCGCCGCATTGAAACGTTTGCTTCTGTGTTCACCTCGTGATTATAGGATGATTGGCGGCAAAAATGCAATTGCGAAAACCGTTGTATAAAGGCGTGTTTTTGTGTTTTGCGCTTGTTGAATGAAACGAAATGACTATCTGCCAGTCATTGCGATAAATTTCAAGTTAACCGTAAAATTTATTGCTGTGAAGCCTGAAAAAAATTGTTTCGCCATCAGCTGCAGCAGTTCGTTCGACGCGTTGCAAAACCATGCGAGGCGAGTGATATGAAAAGAGAGAGGGATGGAGGGAGCTGTGTTTTGTTTTGTCGACCAGTGGATAGACTAGCGCGATGCTGCAGCGGCGCTCCCGTTGAGTAAATTGCATTGACGCTCAACGGTATCTGCCTCGTATTAATTTAGGCCTTGTTATCAGCCTTAAGTGGCGAAAATTTTCCAGCGATTGCTACGCAAGTGTGACGTAACCTATACGTCGTATAATCATTGCTTGCGGATGCGATAAAATGTCGGCGATACACGCTCTGAGGCGCTGAAGGGTGGCTGATGAGAAGCGTCGATTATTGGCATGTTCTTGTTGGTGGTCTACAGTGAGCTGCAGCTACATGCTGTTTGCTCGCGATTGTAACTGAATCAGGGGAAAACACGCAGTTCAACCTTTTCAGCAGCGACGCCTGCGTTAAGTCTTATGTGGAAAAAAAAGTGGGTTGATGTTTCAACGAAAATACGTCTAATGCGAACATCGAACTTTCTCCACTGGCCACCTAGTTTAGCTGCTTACCTGAAGCTGCTGCAGCCATTGCTTTTGACAAGGTTTGTTTTTTGTTGTTAATCAGCGACGGGACGTCTGACGTTCTGTCGAGCCGCACCGAGTCCGAAGTGAGCTTGGACAGTGCAGGAACCCCGCAGTCTCCATCCCACCGAAATCTGGCTTTACCTGCGTCGTCGAGGTTGTTTTTGAAAAAATTGTTTGCATCGACTTGGCTTTACACTGGCACTAATGTTTCCTCGTAGAACTGTGATTTGGCGTTACCTTATCAGTCCGTTGTTTCGTCGCAATGTTTCAGATTACATCACTTACAGTTTTATTTTCGTCGTGTTTTAAAAACCGATGCTCCGTTGAATCTTTCCGAAAATTCATTCCAGTGCATAGATAAATTTTCTCGCTCAGTGCGATAATCTGTTCTGTGTTCCTCGATTGCTCACTGGTTAGTCAAACACTTCATGGCGTGGATCTGATCGCCAGTACATTTCCATCGAAGTGCTTCGTTCCTTCTTGCATTGTTCAGTTTCTTACCTTTTCGTCCAACCGTGCACTCGTAGTTGCGCGCTGCCGATTTCGCTGTCATGTCATGTCATGTAATGTCGTAAGTCGACAAATGGTCAGATGCATTTTGATGACAATCGTGCTGTTTCGTAAATGTTTAAGCAACTTTGTACGTGAGTGGAACAGATATTTACGACCACAAAGTGTTTACTGAGCTTGTCTTGACCCTGCAGGCGGTCGAGCAGTGAAGCGAATAAATCGGGCGACACATCAAAGCTGCCAACGAAAACCAAATCGCTCGACCGCTACAACAACGTTCAAGATTACATCCGACAGCAGAAAGTCATTGCCAGCAAAGCCGCTTCAAAAGCAGGTTGGCTGTGGTTGCTTCCTAAGTTGATGAAAATGATTGAACGAAGTTTTGCTTGTAGCCTTCATACGACTTATTTGGTGCTCGTCAGCGGGTGTGCTGGAGACGCGAAAGTGGTCCATCTTTACCTTTATAAGTCGCGGACCTTCAAGACTGTCCAGCAAAATTCTAAATGCTGTTTCCGCAAACATGTACATGAACACACCCTCGCATTCATTGTGTGTAATGTGTGGTCTTCACCTAGAAATAATTGCCTCAAGATAAAGACGGTAATTTTTCTGGATTGCGCAAACCCACGAGATCCATCAATGAAACCATGGTTGGGTTCGTGTTTCGTTTATTGTTTCGAAACTTCTGATAACTGACGCAAAGCGTCTTAAGCTTTTTTTTGGGAATATAAAGAATATAATTTAGGCTTTTTTCGGGAATATAATGGGTTTGTCTTTCAATCGTCTGGCGACAACTCTTGCTTTCTTGTTTGTTGCTGTCTGTATTCTGGATTATAAGCCGAATGTTACGGGCCATAGCGCAAGAAAAATATTGTCTAAAGCATTCAGTTTCATGACAGCTTTTATCAAACCGCTGCTATGGAGCCGTATCACGCGCAGTGAACTGACGCTTGCAGATGGCATGGGACGCAACGCAATTCAGAAACAGGGCAATTGTATTGGTGTTTTGTTTCCCGTTAGGATTGCGTGAATCCCAAAAGGGTCTTCATAGTGTGAGTTAAAATCGTGTGCAAATCAGTCGAAATCTATTCGGCACCTCCGACCTTGGGTCTAGCTAGTGTTCCAGTCCGGTCCAACGCACTCCCATGGGTTTAGTGGGGCGGGAACGCGTGGGAACGGCGTACCCACACTTTTCATAGTAACCTGACTTGAAGATTTGTAATTTTACTCAGATTTCCTGTGTGTAGCTCCAGACGTCGCATAAATGAATAAATGACAAGCTATCTCTCACATCGCACCCTATGAACTGTAAATGCTTTCGTTCGTAGGATGGTGAAAGTGAATACTTCGTTAAATACTGATTTTAAAGTGAGTTTGAGTTGCTGTTGAAAATATCTAGCTTGTGGATGCGTTCCCACACTTCTTGCAGCACACCTGCGCGCCCACCTAGTTACTTTTCATTGCAGCCGACCTGATTGCTGCCGCGCGCCTCCTTTGGCATTCTAGTATTCCTTTTGCGTTTGTCGTGTTGCATTTACAATCCCGAGGCTCTGTTTCTTTCCCAAACTTGCAAGGTATAGGTTGCTGGTGGCTGTTGGCGGGGTTTATTTCAGTGGACTTAGAAGTTGATATTTTTGATCTTACGCTTTGCTGCAATCAAATATGTTTTCTGCTTGCGCGCAGAAAACCTTTCCAACGCGTGTCGGTCAGCTTCGTTATTGCTAGTTCGCAAGAACGCGGTCAAGTTAGCCAACAGCACATTGTGACCCTGTGGGCTTTTGGTTTGCCTGCTAAGAGAGGCAGATTCTAGTCTTGGCACATTTTTACCCAGGCATTCGGTAATTCCACTGCGGTTTGTTGACCATTGCCAACGTGTTCTTGCGAAGCGGCATCAGGAAAATATTTCGGCATCGCAATAATTACTGACACTATTTAATGTAATCCAGTGCGCTTACCTCGTACGGTCTCCGAAACTATGTTCTGCACCTGCTTCTTTGGCAAACTGCATTAAAGTGTGCCCACCATGCATATCTTCAATGAACTTTGTGTCTGACTCATGCAATAAACTAAAGACGCGTCGTTGGAAAACTTTTTCTGGTCTAGTATGCATTATTGACCCCCTGAAGTAGCCTCGTTGTCCAAAAAGATGGCCCACTCCTGAGTTTAAACCATTTCAGTGAAAATAACTCTTAAGTGCTGCTGGTGTCGCCGTATCGGTCTACGATTTCTGTTGTCATCAGCTCCAAATGGTGTGCAACGAAAAGCATTTTAACAGTTGGTTTTCTGAAATTCTACATTCTGCTCAAGATACTGCGTGTAAGTGTGTTGTGATGTTTTTCAAACAAGTTGGACAAACCGCTGAGACTTGTGCAATGGGTCGCATTTTCAATGCCAAGGCACTCTATACGTAATTTGTTTTTTGATAGTTGAATCAAAGCTTGTGCCTGAAACGTTAGTAACAATACCGGTGAAGGCTAAAAGTTTGAATTTCCCAACCCAGGCGATTTCTTCGTAAGAGTAGAGTTATCGGTAAGAAATGCTAATTCTGCTCCCGATCCTGGGCGGCTCAGACAGCGCTGACTGCTGCGCTTACCCTCAACCGCCGTGCAAGATTGGAGTAAATCGGTGCAGTGTGATCGATTCGCGCGGACGTTAGTCCTGAATAATGTACGAAAATGAGCAAAGCATAGTTCTGGCGCGTTGCTTCTCTCTAACATCGCCGTGAACATAGATGGTGACGGCAATTCGAAAGGCATCTTGTCATGAAACAACTGATCTGATTTTCTCTGGTCTGTTCCTGGGCAACGCTGTATTGTTTGCCGGCATGTTGTCTGGCCGTGCGTTTGCCGCAGCGTGCACGCGTAAGCCTGCCTTGTAACTTCACGGGTCGGAAATCATCAATTAACAGTGAATCAAGCAATGCGAGATACCGCAACTGTTGCGCATCCGAAATTTGACGGTGAGCCGAAGAACATGGTTGCAAAAGAACGGACCGGGAGCGGTCATTGCGTGAAATGGCCGCTTTTAATAACGTTTTTCTTTTGTCGCGTTGGTTGAACTCCTGCCTTCCGATCAGGCCTCGTCAACACCGGAGACAGCTTCAGTCGAGTGTCGCGCTCTGGAAGCGTGAAATCGGACAAGTCTTCCCTCGACAGCCCCGACGCGAAAGACCCTGTGTTTGCCAGTCCCGACGTCGACCCAGCATCTATGACCGTGGCGGAGAGAATCGCTCGCTTCAAGCGCACCAGCAGCAGCACGCCCATCGATCCTGACACTATTCAGGCAAGTATCTTGCTCAAGTAATTTCTGTCTGGTCCGTTCGCTGTGCCCGGCTGACCTACGCCGGTGGCAACGAAGCATTTGCATTGCAGTTGGAATCACCGCAAGCTTCCCTTTGCTGAGCAGTGACGAGGGATTGTTAAAAGGAAAGCTTTTTTTAATTCACGGACGCAGTCGTTACCAGTCAAGCATTTGTATCTTGATACCGCGCGATGAAGCACATGTTGAGGAAGTAACCATTCCTTTGCGAGAAACACCGTGAGGTGTTGCGACAATACTATGCTATGCAAAACTTCTCTTCATGCTGTTTACCATCATCAGGCCTTAGCACAGAGGATTAAAACACTATACTTTGTATTGCTTGGAAAATTACAACTTAAAAACGGCAAAAATAAACCCTGTGTCCACTGAATGGATTGTGTTTCTATGTACAATAAAATATGTGGTTACTATAACAAAGGAGTTTGCGCACAGCTAATCAGATCGACGGACGATATTTTCGAGAGCGGCAACATGGTCCCGCATGAAAATGTATGTATTCGAAAAATAAACCTACAAAAAACGTCAATAAATCACGGAATTTTACGAAGAGAACTTCTGAACTACACGAAAGAGCTATAAGTTCCAAGGAAAGATCGCATTGCCATTTGTTCTTGAGAAGAATGCAGGAAAGGCTTTAATTTCTTGAAGATCAAAGACAGGGGTGGGGAACCTGCGGCCCGCGTAAACATTTGATGTGGCCCGCATCAAAATTTTCGTTACCCAATTTAGAGTATAAAATCGCGTCAAAACGAAGCTGCATTATAAGCAAGTACTTAAGATAGCGTGTCATAAGAAGCCTCTATCCCTCATAGTGAGATAAAGGTAGAATTTTAGGATAAAATCACTTGTTATTTGCGGTTCGCCAGCGATAGTTCACAATTTATGCGGCCCGTGATAGTAAATAGGTTCCCCACCCCTGATCTAAGACAATCGTAGAACCACAGGCGGCACAACAAAGATAGATTTTTCAGGGGGCACTACATATAAAAGGGGCATATTTCCACGCTTTTCAGACAAACGGCCAAATATGTCACATCTGCGTGGGACCCCAAAAGCTAAGATAGCCTAGGGCCCCGCGCTGCCTAAATCCGTCCGTTTACAAGCCTTAAGTCGCATCAGGCGAAGGGTAACTTTTAACACTCAAAATGACTAATTGCAAAGCTTCGTGCTTTGTGTTGTATGTAATAAAAACTGGTTTTCATGACACACCGTGACTGTTTTTTTGAGTATTTGATGCGAAGGTTCACATGAGTTTGGATTTCGTTTTACAGCTTAGTGCAGCGCTACTTGAAGCAATGATACTGACATATTTATTGACCAGTCGTGGCTGTGACGCGTGGCTACAATCACAGCACGTCCGAGAGATCAGAGCTTTGTGCACTCCCTGGTGCGCGTCGAAAAAAAGCATTTTTAGACGAACTATGTTGATGCAGACTACTACTTGTCAAAACACCAGCCGACATCTTACTGCTAAGTTAATTGTTTCTTTGCTCGTTAAGTTAAGAATGCCAACTGTGAAGGGTCGTCAGTTTTGTTTTTTTGCCACGCCGAAGAAACAGCTCAAATGACCGCTTACTTAAAGTTATCGCTTCCGTATTATTTTTAATATGTTCCTGTATTCGTTCGTGGCCTGGCGTGCTCGTGATCAACAGCAGGGTCGTTGAAACTAACCGATCGAGGTCAGCAGGGTCGTGAGAGTTTGCTTCGGTTCATGAGAAGGCGGACGTTGTGTCAGTATCTTTTGCCACAAATTTTTACCCCTTGCTTAAAATCTCAGGCGACTCAAAAAGTCAAATTTTGGGAACTTCCTTCCATTTTGTTGAACGCCACGGACATCTGACAAAATCAATATAAGAACTTTTGTAGCTAAAAGTATATTGACAGTCACTTTGCACTCCGAAAGTTATTACAGATTCGACGAAATATAACCAACAATTCATACCGATAAGCGTTTAGCGATAAGTTTTCTACTTNATTCGCCTGTAGGNTGCGTGATTCAACCAATCAAAGCTAATGTTTTGCGTGCAGTTAGGTTGCAGAATATTTGACAACCTGGTTTTGTTTGCGTTGCAATTGTTCGGGGCGAACAGTTCACAACATTCGATGCTAGACGTTGTCACATGAAAAATTTAATGTACGTACAGCCAGTGGTTTAGGAGCTGTGGGTGCAGGGGTTGCAAGCGCATCCCCAAATGTCTTGATTTGTCAAAAATTTGGGTAAATAAGTGTCGACATTTTTTAACAATACTAATAACATATTTGTTTATTGACTGTATAAATGAAATTATATTATGTCATAGAAAACACATTAAATATATATAAAATCAACTAACTGTTTCTAGTAACTTCGTGTTTTAGCGTGTGGGAGTTGATGAGTAACTGACTCACTTGAACATTTGGGCATAAAAAGCATTTCATTTATGTGCTTTGTTAATTGCACGCTGTGGGGGTCTAGTATGCTGCATGGCACCTACTTCATATTAATAGAGTCCATGCCAGGCACGTACAGAAGAGCTGTGTTTTTAATTTTAAGTACAGTGTTTGGATGAACACCTTTCGCAATACTGTTTGTTGCATGTTGCCTATATGTCTTGAGCTAGATTTTAGGTTTCTTGCTGACAGCAACAGCTGGAATGTGAATTGAAGGCCAAACCTCAAAATCGTGAAGCAGAAGCTCAAGAGTGCTGAGCCAGCTGGCTTCTGAGAATGTTCTTGCACAGCCTAGCATACTTGTTTCAGTTGGGTTATAAACAACCAAATGCCAAGTACCAAATTTTCTATTTTCAAGTCTATGGTAACATGGTAGAGGAAAATAGAATGTACCAACAACTGCAGAAAATGTGTAGGGAGAAAGTTTGTCTCAAAAGTTTTTCGGGCAAAATATCCTTATGCACTCTCAAAAATTGCCTGCTCCTACACCTATGCGTACAGCTGCTCTGCGGACTCGTTGAAACGTCTTCGTGAACTCAACTAAGCCTGTGGACTAGGGTTTCAGAGAAAGGCTGCTCTCGAAAGACATCAATCATATTCTGTTCTGGAAGCAGAGTTATGAGTGTTGTTTTCAATAACTTAAACAAGCAACTTTGTTGTTTAGCACCTTTATTTCCTGCTTCAAAAAGAATCTTGTCTAGTAGATTGGCTCCTTTTGAGTTAGATTACCCGGTACGTTACCTCAAAATTATCAGTAACTCTGTCGGTTCAAGACAGCAAACCATTTGCATATAATATGTCAGTAGCAAAATATATTTCCCTGCCTTCCGTCGAGTCGCTGTCAATCAGCGAACCGTACTAAAAGCATTGCGCATTCGCTGCTGTACATATTGCTTTGAAGTGGGCTCTTGTAGGTTTGTGTGCTAACGCCGTGCTTAACACTAGTCTCTACGGTCCAGTGCAGGTGTTACTTACAGCGGGCGCTAGTTACTAACAACACGCTGCAAGACACCAAATGGATGAACTGATTCTTGATCTTTTTTGCAACCAATTTTGTAAAGCAAATAGAAAAAAAATTGTCCCATGATCGTCCGGACTTTTTGTCACTTTTTGAACGGAGTAACTTCTTCGATTTTGCAAAAAATCGGATTGATAAATCAGTTGTGGGGGCTGCTACGTAAACTTTTGTCACTTCTCACGTATGTATGTGCCATTGCATTTGCTTTTAGATGTAGAAAGCATGCCGGTGACGTCACTCAACGTATTATCCGTGTAGTTACCTCGCTGTGGAGCGACACTGCCCGTGTTTGTCGAAATTGTTGCTTACATGTAATTAGTGAGCTGCTTCACTGTAAAGAGCTTCAGCTTTCACAGAAGAATGTTTTTACCCGCAGAAGAAAACGTACGGCACCCTACCACGCTTTGTCGTGCAAGGTGGTCAGCACAAAGTAAGATGACATCGATTGCGTCATGCTCTCTTGTTCACTCTATGATTCACGATCTTCACACCAATAATCTCCTATTTTTAATTTCATGTTTTGTTCAATATCCGCAGATGCTGCGTCTCAGTTTCTGTTTGTTTTGTGGTGTGTTTTTTTCTCTCTCCAGCATGCTGCGTATGTTCATTTATGCGTGCACTTAACCGTCGTTGCAAAGGGCTTCAACTTGATGAAACCTGTTGCAACGTTTTATTGCATGCTCGATCGCAGTAGTGAACAGTGACTCCTAGTCATTTGAATGAAAACGACTTCCGTTTTACAACTTTAATGTAATTTGCTACCGGATAACACGACTGTAAACAAAAACATTTAACTGATGCCATGTGCAGAAATAATAATTAAAATTCCCGTGAGTCGTTAACTTGAACAACCCTCGTGACGGTCAACTTTTATCCCGTAACGCCGTTTGTTTTATACCAAATAGTTTTCTTCTCCCAACCAGCTGTTAATGAAAATAGTTGCAGGAGCTGAATGGCCGTTTCCTTAAGACAAATAAAGGCGGCGGAAACATTGTTGCGCCAGAGGTTAGCCTACGTGCCGTGACTTGCTAAAACGGCTAGTTAGAAGCACTGCTGCTTTAATATCGTAGACTTCTTGATGCTTAACTGTAGATCGGCAAGCTGCTTCATCTAGCCGGCACAATATGTCCTGAAACCAAGTTCAGGAGTTTGCTACAAACCCAGACTATATTTTTGTCATAACTCGTTTACGTAGCTGAACATGCATTTTGTGAATGCGATTAAAACATTTATAATGAAAGCAATAAAACATTTTATGGTCTTTTGTTTCAAGCTGTCGTTAAAAACTTTCAACCTGCCACTTTGTGATCAGCATGTACGGTTAAACTTAAGGACCCTGGTTTCGAAACATGGCATCGCCCCTGATGGAGTTTCCTTTTTTAGTGACACAATCTTTATCCACGTTCACCGTTTTCGGCGCCGTAACGGGCACGAGTTGCTGAAGTTAAGACTTGTGGTTGCCACATGACGCTTCCAACACAGCCTTTCTTGCAAGAGATGAAAGTTGACTCATTTTTATCGGTTTGTTTTTACTTCTAGCGTCATCCTTTTGAGCAATATCGGTTGTTCCGAATGAGTATCACACCCCTTAAACTTTCGTAGCACCACTGCTTTTTACAGTGGGCTTGTTGATCCTGAATAGGCTCACGTTGCCAACCCTTGTCCAGCCTGGTCGTTGCATGTTGTACTGTGATATTTATTTCGTGCGATGAAGCGCGCTGCCCTTTGAAAGCGCTTTCGTGGTGTCTTGCATGTATCGCGCATGAGCGAGCCCAGGTTAGTTAAGTGCTAGCTTGGAAAATACTGCCTGCGCGTCCACCTGCAGTGTGCATGCAGTATAAGCCAGCTAACGGTTGTGCGTGCAAGGTAAAGTAGTCTGTCTGGTTGCATGCATGCTTTACACCAACGCTGAATTCGCTTCTTGTCGAAACATTAGGTAACCAACTGACGGTTGGTTGTTTGGTTCTGGAAAGCATGATCCACCTTTCGGCGATTTTGCAACTTACTTCAGTTGACGTGAAATAATATTTTGCATGGTTTCACTTTTAACTGTTTTGATATTCGTGGCGCTCTCAGCCCCAGTATCTCTCCGCAGGATTAAACCGAGTCAATGCTTGGTTCTAAAATTCTTGCGCATTGACATGTAACCGCGAGTAACCCAATGGTCTGTAAAACTCGCCAAAGCAAACCTTAACGCTTGCCCTGAGCTTGGTGCTGGCATACTAAAATGGTATATTAATGATCAGTGAAGCACTTCCGACACGCCAACGTGTTTAACTTCGATATGAAGCACTGCTTTTGCTACAACTGTTAAAGTTTAGCGCAATCTATTGCTAACCGCTTTATATTACAGGACATCGACGACACCATGAAGAATGCACTTGATCAGCTGCAAGCGTTGGAAATGCACGGACCACCGCAGCCGCACAAAGGAGCACCGGACGTTGTGCTGGACACGTTGGAAAGCAGAGGTTCGTGGACTGTGAGAATCAATGTAATGTGAGAACAGCCGCGTGGCCAGAAATTTTGATAGGGGAGGGCAATCAACAACAAAGTCTCAACATTTGAATATTTGATGCCCATTGTTTTTAAGGCATCATACACAAAACCTGCATTTTTCTGGCGCTTTTTTCTGAATAATTATGTTCAGATTTAAGCCGAAAAATAGAAATTCCGTTTTCATGGAACTGACAAGTTTGAAACTTTGTTTTTAGTGAAGTTCCAAGATCCTACTGCACTTTGGATAAAAATTACCATTTGCTCGCAAATTTTCTTGTAAAAACGCTTGTGAAAATCTCGATGCTATAAGTGCAAGGTCTGCAGTATACTATTTGGATCCAATCTTGCACTTGAGCAAGAAGTCTTCGTGGCTGCCATTATGATTGCGCTTTTTATATTTACACACTTCTAATGTACACCAACACACGTTGAATCGAAGCCGAGAAGCGACTTTGCTCCAAGACACTGACTTCCTCTCGGAAGTAGGCCTTCTGCAAAATTTGCGCGCATGTAAGACGTGGATCTTGAACAAATCTTGATCGTTTGGTTGACGTATGTATCTGATAACGTGAAGGCTAGAGTTCTTCCACGCGTTTAAGAAGTCTTTCGATTTTATGTCGGTATTAAACGCTATGAAATNCANCTGCAATGGCATTTNTGTAGGCTACTTGCAGTAAGGGTGCATTTAAAAAATGACTAGGTATTTAAGCTACGTAGGCCNATTTAGAGTTAACAATATAATTTACAAATATGATTAAGACAATATTGTAAATTGGGGAAAGTTCCACATGTCCTCTAAACAAATTTGNATATGTTTGACCCACTCATTCCACAGTCTACACAAAGCGCGAAAATGGTTGTGTTTTTGCGAAAACGAAACCACAATCGATTATCACCACGGCTCGGAACTGAAGTGAAGAACTAGGCTACTTGTCGCCGCAGCTAAACACAACGGCTGGTAGTTGATCCAAGCCAGTGGTTCCCAAAGTGTGGGTGGAAACCAAACAACAGTGGCGAAGGGTCCAAAAAATAGATCGCGCCGAGGCGATCCAAATCTTGGTTGCATATTTTCAACGTTACCACTGCTTGTCTTTGCCTGTAGCGTAGGTGCTTAGAGTAGATTGCTGAAACTAAAAATGAACTTAACAGCTTACTGCCAAACATCCAGCCAACAATTATTTTTTCTTACGTTGTTTGAGGCTTGGGTCGCGAGAGGTGTTCACCTCTGTTTTAGGTCGCGCCCAAAAAAGTTTGGGAACCGCTGACCTAGCCATTGTAGCGTAAGCGGTTGAATTTTTTTTTTTTAATTCATAACTGTTAAAAAAATCCATAACAAAATCTAATCTAATGAGAAAAAATTCAATTTAGTCACATGCGCTTTACTGATTGCAAGCTGTATTTTAGGTAAAGGGTAGTGTCAATGCCCTGAGCACTTACAAAAAAACATCTTTCTGCTTAACGTTAGATTTTGCTGCAAACTCTTCCCGTTGCAGCAGAATGAGTACCAATTTACTGTAGGATACGGTGGCAAAAACATAAGATAAAAATTTTAACACTTTCAGACTATGTACTGGTCGGACTCTTTTGACTAACCAGCAAGGTAATGTGAAATAATTGATGCAAACGTTTAGACTCCACGTAATTGTGATTTTAACCGTCATAGTAGCCTATATGGTTAATCATCACAAATAAATATCTAGAATGAATAGTGTTGTTGCTAAACACTGTCTATGGCCTAATTGCGTAATAAAAAATATTTTGAAACGGGATTGCATTGTAGCCAAATTTTGAGCTTCAAGGCATGCAAAACGTATATCACCGCCATACTAAAGCATTGAGTTTTAAAACTGCGCAAAAACATAAATGTACGATGTTCTATTAAAGTTGCAGCTGATGCTGCAGTCAAGGGTTAAATATACAGTATCTGTAGAATGCCAGGGTTATCAGAGAGGAATTTTTGCGATGGTCTTGAAATGAAGCTTGCAATACCGTTAGTTGGGATACTGCAAGATGGTGCGCCAGAAACAGCTGTGGAAAGCGTTACTCCTTGTTTTCTTCGGTTAGTTTAAATCGCTTAGACGCAAGTTTTGTATTTCCCTATCGTCAACTTCCACACGGAGCTTAAACTTCAGGCAAATGTCAGCCTAGCATGAATTCTCCAGCTTTTACACTGTACACAACGTTCGATAAATCATGGACAGATGGTAAACCTTACTGCTTTGATCAGGTTTGACTAAAAGCTGAAGTAGGATTGGTTCTTAAAAAGTTTCGTTACTTCGCTCTGAAGTATTTTTTGTCTTACACATCAAAAGCTTGATTAACCTCAAAATTATTAGTGCAACTTTTGGAATTGGGGGGGCAATTGCCCCCCGCCCACTGGCTACGCGCCTGTGTGAGAATCAATGCTGTGAACTCGGTGCGGNGCGTCGCGCTACAACGACGATGTACTGGGGATTTTACCCGCAGTGACGTAATATGCCGCACTTTTTCAAATGTCGGTGCGACGTGTGCAGGTCATCGCTCCTCCTCGGACTCGCCCGTACATTCGAACGCGAGCACACTGTCGTCGAACGACGGTCGAGTCAGTGACAAAGCCAACACTTCGCCGCAATCTAGTGGTCAGTGGAAGGCGCAGATGAAAGTTACAACCTTCGACCCGAAAAAGATCAAGCAGCCGAACAAAAACAGTTCGAATAACAATAACAACAGCACCTCGCATTACCAGGTGCCGACGCATCGCTACCAGGGCATAGCGGCCATGGCTGGACACGATTTCAGCTCATCCGCTCCCAACCCTGTGCGCCCTTCCAGTCATGAACCTATGCGCATGTCTTACTCCGTAAAAAATAAGTACGGAGTCAAGAAAACCGCTTTGTGAACTTTAAACTCTGAACGGAAGCCGTTTGTAAACTCTGAAGCGAGGCTTTCTGTTTTGCGGCCCTTGAACCTGCGCTCGCCTGGCCACCCAAGTTGTTGCAATTTTATTCGTCTTACATTTACGGATCTTGTGTTCTGCTTAAAAAGTTTTATGTGCTGTTAAACACGTTATTTGCCACCAAGCATCGTTAGTGGATATAGATATATATATATATACATATATATGAAGCGTTATTTATGATCTGAAGCGTATCATGGATGTGTCGTATATACATTATAATAATAATAATACTCTACTGTATGTAATCACCTCACGGCTGACTGGTACGTTCGTTCTTATACTAGTACACGGAAGTTGCCTCTTCTGATTTGATTCCTCCTTCGTCAACCTGCTCGCGCTTAAGTTCCCCGCTTTGTTTTATCACATCGTGCCATTCTCGGGCCTCTTATATACGATTGCTTAAAACGAATAATCTTTGTTCTTATTCATTGTAGTGCGATCAATCAGTTTGTATTTGCCGTGGCAAAGATACCATTCGATGGCATGGCTGCCAATGCCCGTCGACACCGTGATGCAGCCTTCCTTGATACGTAGCTGTGCTGCACTTGCCTCCTCACAGAAATAAGCCACTTTGCACAAGTTTTTGTTCGCTTGCAAGCTGCCTGACTCTAAACTTGAAATTTTGGAATAGCAGACGCTTGTGCGAGCACAAACTCATGTTGGGCTAGCACGCCTTCTTGATAAGAGATTCTTACGCGTTGCTGTTGAAAGATTGACAAATTTCTTTCTTGACCACCCTATCCGCTAATGCACTTGAAATCCGCATTGCACCGGTTATTTCTTGCTGCACACAACTGTTTGCTTGCATTGGCTCAAGTCCTATGGTTGAACTGTTTCTAAGTCTCCCAACATGTTGCATGCCTCGCTTGTGTTCGCCGTTGTAATTTTTCAAATGGCTGCTATCGCTGTCGTCGATGATCGACGCGAGGCGATCCATGTGATCCTGTTCGGCTGCAGCGCGTTTTCTGTCGAACACCGAATGTAATTGGCGCGTGAACTGCCCGCTGTTTAAATTTCTCGAAGTGCGCGAAGTCTGTGCCTCGTGTTCGAGAGTGGGGCAGTTTTGAACTTCGCCCACGCTTGCGTTTACGGCAAATTGTATTGCTTGTTGCGTTATGTATATTCGCCTCAGTCGCACGCCGGTATTGTTCTCGATTTCATGAATCATCCGAGAAACAAAAGTTTGATGCATCGAGAGAACAACTGCGTTGGAACATGCATGATATATCAGGGTTTTTTAAGGTGTTTCATGGACCCGATTCGGGTCCGTAGAATTGAAAATCGGCTCCCTAGAATCAGCGAAAATTATCATCGGGTCCCTAGAATCAGAGATATCGGGTCTCCACAGGTCCATACCGGGTACCTAACATTTTCCTTGAAAAAAAACCTGGATATATACAAGTTCTTTTCAACCTTCGATGGAGATGACCCGGATATTATACGTAAAAGAAGTATATGCTTTCGGCAATCAACCTTACGAAATCCCTTTTTAACTGAGATCAAATTTTTAAACCAGGGATCACAACTGCTAGCTTGCTGCTACATTCCCGGCCGAGGATAACGCGCGCAGTGGCGTAGCCAGCCCAAATGTTGGGGGGCAAAATGTTTGTTTTTAGGCGAGCAACAGTATTTTGCTTGGGATGTGCCTCTGAAAACACAAAAGACTTGATATTCTAAAAATTTAGGGGGACTTCCCCCCTGGCTACTCCTGTGAACACGTGCAAGCATTGTGTTGTCACACTAGCAATAGTTATAGTAACAATTGTTTGCTACAAGACGTCGGAAGCTAACGACCAACGGGACTCCATGACATTACGGCGACCCAGGGATTGAGAAGCACTGGTCTATCGGGGTTTCTTCAGCATGCTATCCAAAATACGTAAGCTTGTGAAATCATGTCATGATGTGCGGAAAGGTCAAAAGATTCGATGATATCATAGGTGTAGGCAGGGCCGGATCCAGCCAGTCAGGTTAGGGGGGGCGATTTCAGTAAAATTTGATTTTCGTTACGGGTTCACTACTGTAAGAGAGGAAGTATACTTCACAACACTGCTGTGACAAAACAACGGACGGAAAAATGGCATGTCGTGAAAGTTTTCCGTCCAGGCAGCCGAGCAGTAAGGAGCTCCTTGTCAGAGCAGTCGCCTGCAGTGTCGTGGATAATGTCACCTTCAGGCATTCAAGAAATCCGATTGCGTAGAATGCTCAAAGTGAACCTACGCTGAATGAAGTATTCCTGTTGCTTAAATCGGTTGAGCGGCGCCTTGCGCAGATTGAGTCCAGCCTGAATCTACGTATCACCGCTGTCGAAACAAGCTTAGAGGTTGCTTGTGAGAAAATCGAGAACCTAGAAAGCAAATTGGTGAGTCTAGAAACTGAATTCCAACTACAAGCAACCGAGAATCGCAAAGCACCAATCATGCATGAATTTCGTTCGAAAGAGTTTAACATGCTGTTCCACGGTATTCCTATGAAAGAAAAAAGTGAAACTTCTGAGAAAATTATTCGTACATTTATTTCTGAAAAATTGCAAATTTCTGCCTCAAACTTCGACCGAATCATATTCTCGAACGTTCATAGCCTTCCACGGAAAACGTCTGCCATCGCTTCATCTTCTGTTACTGCACCACCCATTATTGTGAAATTCCCGACCATGAAAGACCGGAACTCTATCCTCAACCTACCTTTCCATGCCAGACAGTTTAAATCAGCATAACAAAGCATCTTCCATTGGCAATGCAGACTCAACGACGTACTCTTCTCAAAACTGCAAATAAACTCTACAGACAAGGAAAGCGAATCCAATGGAAAATTATCGACACAGACTACAGACTCATTGCTGATGGTGAGCTAGTCCCCAGTGATGTGTAATTGTCTAACAATCTGCCATTTAAATGATTGCAGTAGTTTCGCTAGTATCTCATCACTGAAGCTCGCGGTATTAAGTACAGTTTCTTATTTTTATGAGTTCGACATTATTTGTGTTACCGAAACCTGGCTAAAATCTTCTGTTTTAAATAACCTCCGTCTTCCTGGTTTTTGTTCTCTTCCTTTTTGACCTGAATCGCCAAGGAGGCGGAGTTTTGGCCTACGTTCAATGCAGGCGTGTAGCCAGGGGGTCAATGCCCCCCAATTCCGAAAGTTGCACCAAAAATTTTCAGTTCTATCAAGCTTTTGATGTCTAAGCCAAAGAATTATTTCAGCGCAAATCACCGAAAATGCTTGCGGAACGTATCAAAGCACTGTGGTTCACCAACTGACCATGATTAATCAAACGTTGTGTACCGGGAGGGGGCAATAGTAGAATTTTCCAGGTGAAGCCAAGGATTTTCGGAGGGTGGGCAAAAATGGTGAAATTACATTTTTTCCACTCGAAACTAAGTAAACAACCTTTTTTGCTAAAAATATAATAGGAAAATATCAAATTCAAAATGCAGGGAGGGGCCAAGGCCCCTTCTACTCCCTCTCCGACGCCTATGGCTGTGTACATAGTGTAAATGTTGGAGAATTCATGTCATGGCTGACATTTTTCTGAGGTTTAAACTCAGTGTGGAAGCTGGTGATAATGAAATACGATTGTGTATCTAACCGCTTGCAATCGTTAACCAAAGTAAAACAAGGAGTAACACTTTTCCCAGCTGTTTCTGATGCACCAGCTTGCTGAATCTCACCTAATAGTGATATAAACATAATTTCGAGCCCATCGCAAAAATTTCTCTCCTCTGATAACTCTGGCGTGCTACAAATGCTATGCATTTTACCCTTGTCTCCAGCATAAGCCGCAGCCTTAAATCCAAATCGTATATTGTTTGTACTGTTTTAAAACTAAATAACGGTGATGTACGTTTGATATGCCTTGAAGCTCATCCTTCGGTCGAGAAGAAATCCAGTTTCAAAGTCTTTTTTATTGCGCAAATAAGCCATACACCAGGGGTCTCAAACTCAAATTACTACGAGGGCGAAACGAGAACTTAAAAAAAAACAGGGCCGCATTATGAGGCTGACGCAACAAAGGCGGTACCCGAGCCTTACTAAAAACAGCCTTTACAGCTTTTTCACGGCGAATAGTATTGTGAGTTTTAGGGAATTTAACCCAAGCCCTTTCTACGTTCGTTTTAAATGAACTTGTTGACTTGCCGCTGGCCTAGCACTTACAAACACGATTGAATAAACTAAATAACCTAAATGTTAATTATTTCAAAATTCCCAAAACCATCGCGGGCCCCACAACATGCCCTCGCGGGCTGCGTGTTTGAGACCTCTGCCATAGACACTGTTTAGCAACAATAACATTCTTTCTAGACATTTATTTGTTACGATTAAAACTGCATTGTAACGGTTTAATCACAATCATGTTGAGCGTTACCGTTTTCATCAATGATTTCATATTACGAGGTGATGGAGCCCCAGCCAAGTCGAATTGACTGGCTTAAGGTTACGGCCCAGGAAAGAGAGGACTACTACCATAAAAGCAAAAACCTACTTGAT